>Ga0187771_10001279_pt1 | contig 16673 bp, 18 predicted proteins | sample 0116_SJ02_MP15_1_FD_133139 | JGI IMG/M metagenome (GOLD analysis project Ga0187771, IMG submission 133139) | Tropical peat soil microbial communities from peatlands in Department of Meta, Colombia - 0116_SJ02_MP15_10_MG | ecosystem: Environmental > Terrestrial > Soil > Wetlands > Peat | place...
TCGAGGCTGAAGATCTGGTGGCCAATCAGGAACCCTATTCTTTCCCGACGGGACCAGGAGGGACGGTTTGTCTGATTCGAACAGGACAGCGACTCCCCTTTCCGGAACGCTCGACGCGACGACGTTCGCCCGCCTGCTCGGCGTCTCAAAAAAAAGCATGGAGTCGGTGTGCGGCACAATGATCGCTCGCTATGATTTTCGTTATGATGTGTTGACAGACCGAGCGCTCGAGCAGATCATACTTCAAGTGTTGAAAGCCATCGACAGCGGCAACTTCAAACCGTCCGGCGCAGGGCGGCGGACCGACTGGGAGAAGGGCTGGCAGGAAAATCTTGATGCCTTCGTCGCGAGCGGATACGACATCGCCGCTCTTGCCCCCAAATATATCTCCAAATACGAGATCTCCCGGCTTTTTTCGCGCTATATCAAACCGCGAGACCCGATGTTCGAATTAAATTTTTATACTGTATATCGGCACTATCTCTTCACGACGTTCTTAGCGTGCGCTGATGCGATATTCGAATTCGGTTGCGGCACCGGCTACAACATCGCTATCATGCACCAGCTGTTTCCACACATGCGCATCATGGGACTCGATTGGGCGGAGAGCTCCGTGGCCATCGCGAACACGCTTGGGAGGATACTGAATGCGCCCATTTCAGGGAGAAGCTTCAACTATTTTCGGCCGGACTTCGACCTCAATTTCCCGGAGAACTCACTGGTAATTACGTTAAACTCCCTGGAGCAGATCGGTCAGGACCATGGCGCTTTTTTGGACTTTCTCCTGAAAAAAAGACCAGCGCTCTGCGTGCATGCTGAGCCCTTCGTCGAGTTGTATGACGGTGATAATCTGATCGACTATTTGGCGATCCGCTACCACACGGCGCGAAACTATCTTGCTGGCTACCTCCCTGCACTACAGAAGCTCGTAACTGAGGGCAGGATCGAGATTATCAAAATCCATCGCATCCCCTTCGGCAACCTTTTCCATGAAGGATACTCTCTCGTCATTTGGAAGGTAACCGACTAGAATGAGGAACTTACAATGATTATAACCCGCACCCCCTTTAGAATCTCTTTTTTCGGTGGAGGCACCGATTTACCGGCATGGTACCGGGAAAACGGAGGCGCCGTTCTTTCAACAACCATTGATAAATATTGTTACGTTCACGTGCGTCGGTTGCCTCCCTTTTTCGACTATAAGCATAAAGTTGTATTTTTTTCAAAGCAGGAAGCTTTTAACGAAATCGATGAAATTCAACACCCCGCAGTTCGAGAAACCTACCGATTTATGAACATTAGCGAGGGTCTCGTGATGCAGCATGACGGGGATCTCCCCTCGCATTCAGGACTGGGATCGAGTTCCGCCTTTACCGTTGGACTCCTTCATGCTCTGTATACACTCCAAGGCAAGATGGTGACGAAGAAACGCCTTGCCTTGGAAGCCATTCACATCGAACAAGAGATGATTAAGGAAGCAGTCGGTTCCCAGGACCAGGTTGCAGTCGCCTTCGGTGGATTGAACAAAATCGCATTCCTGGAGAACCAGAATATCGAGGTCACGCCGATCACCGTGGGCGCGGCCAAAGTCCAGGCGCTGCGGGACAACCTTATGCTGTTTTTCACCGGTTTTGCGCGGTTCGCGGTCGAAATCGAACAGGACAAGATAAATCAACTCGACAAACGGTGCGTCGAACTCAATTCCATGCATGCTCTGGTGGATCAGGCCATCGATGTTTTGAATGGCGATGCGAGCAATTTTGATGATTTTGGACGCCTGTTGCATGAAACATGGACCATGAAGCGATGTTTGTCCACCAAAGTATCGAACAATCACATCGACGACATCTATGACACTGCAAGAAAAGCCGGTGCCCTTGGGGGCAAAATTCTCGGAGCTGGCGGTGGCGGATTCATTCTGTTCTACGTCAAACCCGAGTTGCAGCCTTCCGTCAAAAAAGCTCTGGAAAAGCTGCTATATGTCCCGTTTCGCTTTGATACGCTGGGTAGCCAGGTAATCTATTTTGCGGAAGGGTCAATATAGCTCCAGCGGAAAAATCCATGCTCTTACAAAACTGGACAACCCTATCATCATCAGTCGTATTTCAAGCAGAACACTGGTTCCGTGTCGTCCGAGACAAGGTAAAATTGCCCAGCAATCGCATTATCGATGATTATTTCAGGATTGAAGCCCCGGAATTTGTGCTCATCTATGCGAGATCAACAGACGGCAGGGTCCTCGTTGAACGGCAGTACAAGCACGGCTTGGGGAAAATAACTACCACGTTTCCCGCCGGTTTTATCGACACCGGCGAGCCACCAATCCTCGCAGCAAAAAGAGAGCTGCTCGAAGAAACTGGATTTCGGGCAAAGACCTGGAAACACATGGGGACATTCGTCCTCGATGGCACCCGGTACAGCGGCAAAGCGCACTGCTACATCGCTGAAGACCTTGAACAGGTTTCAACGCCAATAAACGATGACATGGAGGAACTAGAAATATTCTTTCTGACCGTCAGGGAGCTGCATGACAGCATCGCGAGTGGGGATTTGTGTCTCCTCCCGGGATTGGCAATCATGGCAATGGCCACTAACCCCATGATGAACGACCTCTATACTGTTATTAAAAACGAGCCATGAAAGCAATAATCCTCGCCGGCGGAAAAGGCACCAGGCTGCAAAGCGTCGTAAGCGATATCCCGAAGCCGATGGCGCCTGTGGGCGGGAAACCGTTCCTTGAATATCTGATCCGGCAACTGCTGTTATGGCAAATATCTGAAATCATTCTGAGCGTTGGTTACAAAAAAGAAAGCATCATGTCTTATTTTTCAAATGGTGTTGACTGGGGAGCAGCCATTTCCTATATTGAGGAGAGCGTCCCTCTCGGGACCGGCGGCGCAATCAAAAAAGCCTTTTCGAGCGTCACCGACACCGACATTCTCATCTTGAACGGCGATTCCTTTTTTGATGCGGACATTTCTGCACTGGCACGCTACCATCATCAGAAGAACGCTACAGCAACAATGGCCATTCTCAACATGAAGGAAACGGGCAGATACGGCAGGGTCGTCGTGTCCGCGGAAGGTAAGATCGTCAGTTTTCTGGAAAAAGGGAACAGCATTACCGGTTTAATAAATACAGGCATTTATATACTCAATCGGAAAATACTGCCCTTGATTCCGGATGGTGTCGTTTCGTTTGAAACGGGGGTTCTGCCGCAATTGGTCGGGAACGGGCTTTACGGATCCGAAATGGACGGGTTTTTCATCGATATCGGTATCCCCTCGGACTATCTCTATGCCGATGCCCACCCTCATTTATTAAGGAGTCAATTGCGCTATGAATGACATACAGAATATTCATGTGAGTTTTATTTTGTCGACGTTTAACAAGGCTCCGTTTCTCGACAGGGTATTGAACAACATTCGCGAGTTTAAACGGCCTGACGATGAACTCATACTCATGGATGGGGGGTCAACGGACGACACCGCCGCTATTGTCAGGAAACATAAAGACATCATTACCCTGTTCGAGTCTGAGAAAGACCGCAGTGCGGCACACGCTTATAATAAAGCCATGCTCAAGGCAAGTGGCAGAATAATCATCAACCTCAACGATGATGATTATTTTTATCCCTCAGGCATTCGTCAAGCGATCGCCACCATGGATGAGCATCCCGATATTGATGTGCTGATTTGTGGTGGTGAGCTCGTGAAAATCGATGAAAAGACCGGACGTGAAATAGTCTTCCAATATCAATATTTACCGCCGGGGAAACGCATAGATCCGGTCACGAACTTATTTCATCTCCCTATCGCTTTTTTGCTTCTGAACAGAAAGATCATTCCGTTGGCTGGCATATATGATACGACGATACAAGCGGCCGACGGGTATTATACTTCGCAATTACTGCGTTGCGGGGCGAATTATAAGTACCTCAACGTGAAGATGTTTAAGCTTTACCATTATTCGCACTCCTCCAGCCTTGTTCATGGCCGGGCTACGAGGCGGGATATCATAGCAGTTCTCGCACGTCATGGCAGGTGGGCAGAAATATTGAGGATGCCCTGCGGCGAGGCTGGAAATGCCTTTCATCTGAACGTTGATAAGGATGGGACCGTCAAAGACAAGATGGTCGCGGCTTACTTGAAAGCATGTCTTGCGGTCATCACATTTCCGCTCTGGTCATTGGGTTTTTGGTGGCGACTGGCCACGTATCTGAAATCAAGATCCAAAGCGTCGCTGACGGAACCTGATTGGGATGGGGTGCTGCGTTAATGGTGTGAAGTCCTGCCCTACCCGCTGGAGTCAGTTTGCATTTTTTTCTTAGTTCCATGCAAAAGCGAGCAGTTCCCTTTCTTCTTCATGGTAATAACAAAGTCTTTTTCGATCCACCGCTTTAGTGTTTCATTGTTTTTTCGGTGCAGTTCGATAACGATTTCATCAAAAGTGTTCATAATTTTGGAATCTCTTCTGATGAGATTATCAATTATTTCATACTCACATCCCTCACAATCCATCTTAAGGCAAAATTGTTCTTTTGGGTTTTGTTCTCTGATTTTTTCGATGCAATCCTCGAATCGCCGCACCATGATCGTTTCTTTCTTCATTCCTCTTTTTTGTCCCGTCTCCGTATCCTCACGAAATTCTTCTATAATTGAGTTATCACCCGGGCGATTTTCATCATAATCGACTTCCAGCTCCATATCCTTGCTCCCCACAGCAAAGGGGAAAAGAACAACTTGGCTGTCATTCAGATTATTGAGATGCAAATTCTTTTTTGCCTGTTCCAGTGTTTTGGGAAAAGGCTCAAAACCATATACTTTTTTTGCCCCTCGTTCCCGGATGAAATACAGCATTGAAATGCCCGTATTGGCGCCGATGTCTAGCACGATCGCATTTTTTACATTCAATAAATCATAATCTCCTCTTGTAAACAGTTCATAGAGTATCCAATAATCGGTTACATTCTGGGGCATTACCTGCAAGTTATGGAATGAGAGGACAATGCTACTCTCAAGTAGTTTAATATCAAAGCCGTGCTTGTGTAAAATACCGGCAACAAATACTCTCTCATCCGCCTTATCTTGAAATATCAATTTCCCCTTCCAGAACAGACTTGCGCGATCATTATCCAGTTTGATCGCATAGTCACTTTCCAGCAGTTCATAATATATAAAGCCTGCGCCCCTTTTCCCTGCGAAGAGAAGCATCTTAAGGGACTTTTCTTTTAATAGAATTTTAATTGCTGTTAAGATTATTTTCATCATTGCTATTTCGCTTTATCGATTATTAACAGTCGTCGTCCGGGAGCTTTATGTACAAGAAACTTAAATCTAACATGAATCGTCATGCATGTAAAGACATATGTCAAGGCATGTCAAGCCAAAGTTAAAATGAGAATCTCATACAGCGCCTCGAAGATTAAGATTGGACTCTTTTCCTATGGGCATAACAGATTCTTACGATTCTGCTACGCCCGGAAGTGCTCTTTATACGATAATCATTATCGCTTTAGGAGGACAGACTGATATCAACGCAGATAAGAATTTCTCAAGCAACTTTTCCGGTACCGTTTCGGATGATTCAAGAAATGATCTAATTGACAGATATGACACGATTAGAATATATTGTCTTATCCTTGGTGGGAGCAGCGCCATATTTGAGAAGCGCCACAGGGCATACAATTCTCATAAATTCTTATCGATGATTCCCACCCAGAGGCAAAATGATCTATAGACCGAAAAATAAAATCCTTGCTTTACTCGTTCAGGCTTCGGAATTTATTCTGGCAGCATTCGATTGCATTTATTTCTTACTCAGCGGATTGATTCCTCGACGTCAAAGCGATAATGTTCTGATCGTGAGACTTGATGCCATCGGCGATTTTGTCATTTGGCTGGCCGCAGCGAAGGAAATCCGCAAAATCTTCGCTGGGCGTCGCCTTACGCTCCTGGGAAACGAACTGTGGACCGACCTTGCGAAGGAACTCCATTGGTTTGACGCGGTGTGGTCGCTCAACCGAAAAAAATTCTTAATGAACCCCTTCTACCGTTTGAAAATGCTCGGGAAGATACAAAGCGGGGGGTTTTCCATATCACTCCACACGGTATTCAACCGCGATTTTTTTGTGGGCGATGTGAGTGTCAAGGCGAGCAGGGCCTCCAGGAGGATCGGGTTCTCCGGGAGCACCGAAAACATAAAACCACGGAACAAAAGGATCAGCGATGGCTGGTATACCGAGCTCGTCACGTCCGGCCAGAAGCACCAGCTTGATCAGGACGCCGATTTCGTCCGGGCGCTTGGCGCGAATTACGAACCAAGCCTGCCCTCGCTGCCCCGACTTCCCTTGCCGAGGGAATTTCCCGTTAAAGACTATTACATCGTGATTCCAGGCGCGGGGCATGAAATGAGGCAGTGGCCCGTGGAGCGCTTTCAAGAAATAGCGAGGCGCACGTTCGTCAGAACGGGCCTAACCTGCGTGCTGTGCGGAGGGAAGCGGGAGCTCGACATAGGCCGGGCTTTTTCACGTGATTTGAGCTGCATCCCCGTTTTGGACATGGTCGGACGAACTTCTTTGCTGTATCTGGTTTCGATCATCGCCCATGCCAGGTTCGTCATCGGAAACGATACAGGGGCGATACACATTGCGGTTGCGACATCGACGCCTTCGGTATGTATTCTCGGCGGCGCTCACCCCGGTCGGTATGTGCCGTACCCGCCTGCACTAAACGCCCAGATGAAGACAGTCATGCATCCCATGGACTGTTTTCATTGCGACTGGCACTGTACCCGTAATCCGGATGGCGTCGTCCCCTGCATCGACGCAATACCGGTGGATGACGTATGGAAGGCGGTGGAGGAAAGTATTGCTAAGGAGTGACGTTTCGGGGCTTTCTCTTGTTGCAGTCTGGCGGAAACTCGATCTTTTCTACCAGTTGGTCCCACCGGTATCCGGCAGCAGCGGATCGGACATTGTCTCGATACTGTTCTTTTAACTGTTTATTATCAGCCAGTTTCAGGATTGCATTCATGACCGAATCGACGTCCCCGGGGGAAACGGTGATGCCCAGGCCCTGTTTCTCAATAATGTCTGCCCAGCAGTCCCCTTTTGAGGCAATAACGGGCAGTCCCGCCCAGAGATAATCAAGTATGCGGGTCCTGAAGGCGAACCTGGTTTCCAGGGAATCCCGGTGCAGGCTGATTCCCGCGTCTGCCTCAAGAAGATAATTCGCCCGTTCGACGTAGGAAGTCCATCCCGCATTGACAAAAACCGTCGAATCCAGCAGACCGAGTGCGAGCGCCCTGGCCATGAACGCATCGGTGACTGCCATTTTCTCCGAATCGGGACTGGGCGGTTTAATGCCTGGGAAATACACTTTAATATCATCCCGCAGGGCTTTTATCCTAGACAGCGCCTCGAGAAGTGTGAGAGGGTCGAACCAGTCCCAGATCCCCCCACCCCACACGAGCAGAAAATCCGTGTTCCTGATTCGCGACCCGCGCAGGAGCATCTGAGTCTTCCTGGGCTTGTTTCCGGTCATGCCGAACGGCAGAACAACGACAGAGCCCAGTTTGTCCGAGTATCCGAGTAATGCGAGTTGGCCGATCAGGAAATCCTTCTGTTTCTCATTTGCGACTAGGAAGCCATTCCCGAACCTCAGAATCAATCGTTGTCGGATCTTCCATAATAACAGCATTACTCTTTTATGGAGCACGTCATACAGATTCAGGGGTTTTCGCTCGAGAAATTCAAAAATGACAGGATCATACTGGTCGAAAATCAATTTTTTCTGGAAGAGGATGGTGATAATGATGGCAAGAGGTCTTCCCGGCAGGATGATACAATCTGAGCGACGAATCCAGGAGAAAAGATTCGTGAACGAAGCCCTCCCCGCGAATGTTATGCTTCCGCGGGAAAATTCTTTTTCGAAATATCTTGATAAAATTGCCGTTTGATGTCCTTTACGTTCCAGGGCATGCGCCAACTCCCACGCGCGGATCCCGGGACCGGCCATGGCGTTGCCGATGAAATCATTGCAGATGAATAAGAGTTTTTGCATCCGAGAAGAGTGGCGATGATTATGATACTGCAGTTGCCGACTTGAGGGCTTTTTTCTTTTCAAACCATTCAAATACGCCTTCAAATAAAAGGATAAATACTATGAAAAATCCAATTGATGGCAAATACAGCCGATGTTCAAAAATGACATCGAGAATCGGTACGAAACTCTGGGTCGGAGATAAGGTAATATAGAACCATGCAGCCCCGAACGGCAACAACGTCAATTTCCTTTTAACATAAAGCCACAGTGAGGCAGCTACTATGCATATATGACCGAGCAGAGATAGAAGCGTCGGGAACTCGAACAGGGTCATCGCATGAGTGTAAGAATAGTCCAAGTTCTGGTTGATCGGCAAAATGAGGAGCCGGATATAAGTCCACATCACGTTAAACGATGTAAGCCAGTAAGTCCATGGGGTCAAGCCATTCTGTCCTGAGATGCCGAACCCTGCGCCGGATAGCTTAGAGGATGTTAAATTATAAGCCACGAATCCCCAGGGCAAAGCCACCAAGATATATGCCATAGAACGCGTTAGAACCGTCTGAAGCTTTCCTTCCGCAATAAAGAGGAAATCATAAATAAAAAGCATTGCGGGAAGTGTTACAGCCCACTCCTTTGATCCCATGGCAAGGAACGACATGAAGAAACATCCGATATAGTAGCTAAATTTCCGGGATCTTACGCCCTTGATAAAGAAAAGAAACGTCGCTAAATAGAAAAAAGTTGCGAGCAGCTCTGTACGGCTTATGATATACGTCACGGATTCGGTCTGAACAGGATGTAACGCGAACAGCAAAGACCCGAACAAGGCCATCCGCTTGGCCCGTACTCCTCCATATCGTGCGCTGAGAGAAGGAAGATTCAAGGTCCAGAGAAGGAAGAGATAAACAAATATACTATTGGCAATATGAAGGCCGATGTTGAAGACATGCCAACCAATAACATTCATCCCGCTCAGCTGGTAATTGAACAAAAGCGACAAATTCACGATTGGCCTGGTTCCGGAAAACTGCCCAACAATGCTGTCCCACGTAAAATGTCTGATTGAGCCATTTTCCACAATCGAAGGGTTGTCATCGAAGTGAAATGCAGCGGTAAAGGTATTAGAATAGGCAATAAGCGTTAACGCTGCAATAATAATAAACGCGAACAGATTATACCGCTTGCTGGCAAATAACCTATCAACTTGCTCCTGCATTTTCTGCATAACTGCCACAATTCCTCCTTGAAGTTTATCGTTGCAATTTAACACGGATAATGGATAAAGTAAAGGGCATTTTATCTTTCTTACTCACTTTTACCGTCATCGCGACTTGCTCCTTTTGTTGAATGTAGTTCTTCTCGTAAAAGTGCTAGCTCTTGCGCCAATTTTTTACTTTTTTCGCTCAAGCCGGAAATCACCACAGAAAAATGCAGCGTAATTAGCAAAAGAAAGAGAAATGCAATCAAAAAAAGAAAAGATGGCGGATAGAAGATGCCGAGATGCCGAGCTACGAATTCCAATGCATTCCGTGAGGACGATAGGAGTAGAAGGACCATGCCTGCGAGGAGCCACAGGAGAGAATAACGTTCCTTGAGACGGCCTCTCCGGATAAGCTCTATCACTATAAAAAGGAGAATCCCGCTGCCCGCAATGGCCAGAATTTTCAATACATCCATAGGTCACCTCACTCTTTTTAATAAATCAATAAAAATTGCCATGAGTACTTTTGTCATATAATATACTGAACGCAATGGAGTTATCGAAGATTTTCCGTAGGTACGCTCCCGCATCGTGACTGCGACTTCAATCATCCTAAATTTCATCTTGTGTGCCAGGACGAGCGATTCAACTTCCGGATAATCATCAGGGTACATTCTGGCGAAAAACACTATTGCTTTTCTATTTGCAGCCCGAAAGCCGGAAGTACTGTCTGTTACGGCCGTTGTGAGAACGCGGGAAAGTGTAAAGGAAAATATCCGGATGCCGAGCGACCTGAAGAGGGGGGCCTTATAGGCCCCGGGGACAAGAAACCGGGATCCTATGACAATATCCGCAATGCCGTCTTCCAGCGGGCGTAGCAGTTTACTGATCTCCATTCCCACGTGCTGGCCATCGCCGTCAAACTGTACTGCTGCATCGTAGCCCTGACGTTCCGCATAGACATATCCCGCTTGGACTGCCCCGCCAATACCGAGGTTAAACGGCAAGTCTAATGTTTTCACACCCATATCTTGCGCGATCCGAGCTGTAGCATCCCGAGATCCATCATTCACTACGACCACGTCAGCCGTAGGGATATGCTTTCTTAGGTCGTCAATCACTCCTGGCAAGCTTTCCTCTTCATTGTATGCGGGCACGATGATCAGTATTCTCATAATGTTAATCTTTCAAAGAAATTTCTTTTGTTGACAGGCGGTACTTACATAAGAGCCGGTAAAAATCAGACCGGCTGATCATTCGCAACCGGTGAGCTTCCCCGCGCCGTTTAAAGAGGGAAGGAAGCGCCTTGAGCGCTGCACCCCATGCTTTCATCAAAATGGCCAGTGCTTGCAACACGGAATGCTGTTCAGAAAATCTGCCGCTTGCACCCTTTCCGGTGATTGCTCCATACAGATGGCCCACAAGCCGCAGGAACGTAAAAAAAGGGCTTACAATTACCAGTTCCAGGGGGAAATATTTGAGCATTACCCAGATCCTGTTCCGTTCGACTAAAAATGCCTTGAATGGAGAATAGGCAGAAGACGATGATGAATATTTGTGAAATATTACTGCAGATGGAACATACATGCATCCCCACCCTGCAAGCCTGGCCCTGAGCCCTATATCGACGTCATCGGCATAGGCAAAAAACTCCTCATCAAACAGGCCGATCTCATCCAGCATTTCCTTGCGGTAGAGCCCGGCACATCCACTCGGAAACAGTGCTTCGCCCGGACGATCATACTGGCCCTTATCCTTTTCCAACCGCCCCTTTCCTCGTCCCAATCCATCGGGATAAAGGAGAAGCCCAACATTGTCGATAATGCTGGGTGTGCCGTAGGAAAGTATTTTTCCTGCCCACATCCCTACTGAATGCGGGCTTGTCTCTGCGGCTGTCAGGAAGTTAGCAAGCCAGAAAGGATCAGCCTTCGTGTCATTGTTTAAAAGAGCAATGTACTTACCTGTTGCGATACGTATGCCTGCGTTGTTGCCTCCTGCAAAACCAATATTCGCCGGAAGGCTCACTATCCTGACGGTTCGGTATCGGTCACGCACAAACTCCGTTGAGTCGTCGCGCGATCCATTGTCAACGAGGATAATTTCTACGTCCTTGACATCCTGCTGTCCAATCAGTGAATCCAAGCATTCGCCTAATAGATGTTTCCCATCCCAGTTTACAATAACCACGGAAACGATCGGGAGAGCCAATTAATAACTCCTATACTGAACGCCGTGCGTCCGTAAATGGTGATTATAATAATCTATCCATTACTAACAGTCAATATCCTGCCAAAGTTGCATATTCAAGGCAGTGGCTAACTCGGTCGATAAATATTGTTGAATTTAGAAGCTTCTTATGATAACGTAAACGCACTTTTAATATCGTTTTTCTGCAGGATTTTATTTATCTGTTATCCCCAAAGCGCTGCAAGACATTTATAGGAGCGTTTCTAAATTTATTCATGGATTTTAATTTGCAAAATCTTCTTTCAATGCCCTCCATCAACGGAATTACTATCAATGATGTGCAGTTATCATCGTCCGTCGTAAGCTTCTTCTACACGCTGATTGCAATCATTTTTGTTTGCAGTTTCGTCATTTCCCTGAAAAAATATACCTTTCTTTCCGCCTTAAAAAAGGGCGTCATAATAACTTTTTTCTCAGCCGGTATCGTCTATTCAATCCATGCCGATATTGGCTGGAGTACCTGGCTCATAAATGATAATCGGGTTTTTGGAGGCCTCGGGACAGATGAAAAACTGTCACGAATGGAAGCTGGTCTTTATGATTTCACGCTTGCAGTCAGAAAAGTCATCGACGATGACTATGTGCTCTTCTCATCCGACATTTATCTTCCGCTAAGGATGGAATATTTTCTCCTTCCCCACCGAAAGCGTGATCAGGCTAAATACATCGTTGTATTGGTGGATAAAGAGGCCCATTACGACCAGGTTACCCACACCTTCACAAGAGGAGATGTCAGGATCGATCAGGTTGTGCCGGTATTAGTTTTTGCCAATGATGCTTATGTCTTAATGAGGCAACCATCATGACGGCCATCGCCCTTTTCCTGCCTACTCTGCTTGGCTTTCTTGCCCTGGCCGTCGTGCTACGGAATGAACATGATACTGGTTTGGTCGAGCGACTTTGTTTCTCATACCCTCTTGGCACAGGGCTCCTGACCATTCAAATGTTTGTTCTCGGACTTCTGCGAGTCCCGCTGACCCTGGTAAACACGTCGCTTCCGATTGTTGCCGAAATTGTTCTTCTGTCAGTCTTGATCGTAATACAAAAAATAACCATTATGCCGAAACCGTCATTTGGGTTTAGAGACGAGTTTCTCTCGACTAATATCCCTCGAATTAAGAAGGTTGCATTACTTTTATTCATACTATGGGCCGGTGCAAAGCTGTTCTCTGTATTCGTAGAGACTGGACTTAGGCCGATATTTGCCTGGGATGCATGGGCGAACTGGTCCGTCGGCGCTAAGCTGTTCTATGCTGCAAAAAGCTTGCTGCTTGATTCGCCTCCTCAGGATTTTTTTGCCAGTGGTGCGGTCCTACGGATCACTGCCTATCCCCTCCATAATCCGATGATGCAAATGTGGATCAGTCTCTGGAACGGTGGATTTGACGAGGTCTTGGTTAAGTTCTGGAATCCTGTTTACCTATTGTGTCTAGCTGGCTGTCTTTACATCATGGCAAAAAAGGAGCTGAACGCTCTAACCGCAATGATGATGTTAGTGGTTTTTTTGGGTTCTCAACTCATGTCCTATCACGCCATAGAGGCTTATTCCGATTTGGCCTTGAGTACGTATCTCCTGCTGGCCGCCATTTCATTTCTCTATGCCATGCGCGGCCGAGAAGCGTTCTGGATTCTGACCGGTGTTTTCTCAGCCGAGGCTCTCTTCACAAAAGACGAGGCATTATTTTTCATCGCTCCATTGTGCATATCAGCGGTCATTTATATCTGGAAAGATTCTATCGATCGAAGAAGAAAACAATATGAGATTATAAAATTGGCAGCTCCTCTGCTCTTAGCCGCTCCCTGGTATTTTTTCAAATTTTCACATGCTCTCGGCTTAGGTGCTAACCATATAAAATTGGAGTTTACTTTTCATCCTGAAATCATTCTGCCTGCACTTCAACAACTCTATTCCTTGGAAAACTTTAATGTCATTATCGTTTTTTTCCCGCTGCTTCTCTTGTTGGGCGGGAAGCCATCACAGGAGTTTCTGCACATCGTACTTGTGGTGGCATCCTATGTTGTCTTTTTCGTTGCATTGTACATGTTTACAACATTTTATTATGAGCATTTTTCCCGCGGAACCGTGTTTTTCCGCAACATCCTCACGTACTATCCCGTCATCGTCCTTCTCACCATTCTCCTACTGAAGAGAATATTCCTGGCTATCAAACAAGCAGAAACCCCTATTGCAGTAGCAGTTCCCAAAAAGAAGAAGAAGAGACATCGTGCCAGATAAATAATTGACTCACTCCAACTGCTAAAGCATAGGAGGGCTCCTGCGCCATATTCCTAACCGATTGTTTGTTTCAGCTTACGGTATCGAACAACTGCCCAGAAGAACCCAAAATATGCGAGAATGGCGGCGAAAGTTCCAAGAACGAGGGTCCCTGCAACGAACGGCCAAAGATAAGGCTTTACAGTGAAGTACACCGTGGAAATGGTGAGTTCGTTCCAGGCGATGTGAGGGACGGGAACATCATTCCCCGTTATTTGAATGCCAAACCAGATACAAAATCCATAGAGGGGAACGACGGTCCATGGATTGTTGATGAATGAGGCGCTTAGAACGACCACCTTGCTTACGCGAAATGCCCACGCTAAAAAAAAGCATGTCACGATATGCAGCCCTATCATAGGCGAAAATGCGACAAATACGCCGAGAGCAAAAGCAAGTGCGAGTTTGTGTGGAGGATCATCCAGCTCAAGGAGAGCCCTAAGCCGCTCTCGAATATAGCGATTTTTCTTCATACTGAATGCTATGCAATGAACAGTCTCTGTAACACGGCCATCCTTTTGCTCATAAAGTTGTGCTAAAATGACAGCAAGGGCGTCCTTTCATAAATGTCGAAATGCACATTTCCCCCTCCGCTGAGCTTCACCTATAGAACTTACAATCGCTCCTTCATCGCAATAAATTTTACTTTATGATACACCGCATTGCCGAAAATCCATCTTTCCAATTGATTTTTTTCCCTTCTTTGTAGCTTCGACCGGCATACGAGATACCTACTTCATATATTCTTAGATCCATTTTAGATAACTTTGCCGTTATTTCTGGCTCAAAGCCGAATCTGTTTTCCTCGATCGTGATGTTCTTTAACACCTCACGTCTAAATACTTTATAGCATGTTTCCATATCAGTAAGGCTAAGGTTCGTGAACATATTGGATAGGAATGTCAAAATTTTGTTTCCGATCATGTGCCAGAAATAAAGGACGCGATGAGGTTCTGATCCCATGAATCTGGAACCATAGACAACGTCCGCCTTACCGTCAACGATCGGTTTGATCAGCTTGTGGTATTCAGCAGGATCATATTCAAGGTCGGCATCCTGAACAATCACAATATCATTGGTTACATTGCAGAAACCAGTCCTCAATGCAGCGCCTTTCCCCATGTTTTTTTCATGAAAAATGACTTTCACCATATCGCCATTCATTCTGCTCAAAATATCCCTTGTCCCGTCAGTTGAAAAATCATCGACTACGACGATTTCCTTGTCAAAGGGAACAGCTTTAATGCGATCCATGATCGATTCAATGGTACTTCGTTCATTAAATACCGGGACAACTACTGATATTCTCATTTCTTTATTCTCTCACTACATTATCATTTCGCTTAAAATTATCTGTACGAAAAAAAGGAGTGCTAATCCAATAGTAATGTGCCGCCAAACCCAATCAGCGTCTGTTAGGAGTGTAAAAAATGATCATATCCGCCAGGCACAAGCGGTTTCGTGATGCCCTGCCCGTCGACAAGCACCAGCTTTCTCGTCCGTGTTATTTCGCCTATCTCAAACAAGGGCACTCCAAGGGATTTCAGTTTTTTTCCGCAGCGAGGCGATGCCGTAAAGAGAAGTTCATAATCCTCACCGCCCGACAGTGCATAGTGCATCGGAGTTTTGCCGAGTTCATTCTCTGCTGCGTGCAGCGACCGGGAACAGGGAAGGTCTTCAGAATATACTTTTGCTCCGACCCTGCTCTGCTCGCAAATGTGCGCAAGGTCAGACGATAGACCATCGCTGATGTCGATCATGGCGTGAGCACACCGCGAACGTGCGATTCTTATCCCCCATTCGACACGTGGTTTGGGTCGCAGATGCTTCTGCGTCAGTTTCCGTTCCCAAGGTCCCTGTTTCTTATGACATGCCCTTGTTCGAAGCAACTCCAATCCTGCCGCGGAATCACCTAATGTTCCCGTTACAAAGATTTTGTCTCCGGGTTCGGCACCGGCCCGCGATACGATACGCGCTTTCTCTGATTCTCCGAGCATAACGACATTGACAACAAGTTTTTCCCTGGATAAGCACGTATCGCCTCCTACCAGGAGTACGCGGTAAGATCTGAGAATGGCGCTAAATCCAAGGTAAAAATCCTTTACTTGTTCAACCGATACCGAGGACGGGATGCCGAGTGAGGTCAGACAAAACCGGGGAATACCGCCCATTGCCGCGATGTCGCTGAGATTAACTGCAGCTGATTTCCAGCCGAGAGAATAATAATCCGTATAGGAGAGGTCGAAGTGGACGTCCTCAAGCAGCATATCGGTTGTAGCAAGCAGAATAGATGAGGTAGCGATCTTTAACGCTGCGGCATCATCTCCCATGCCGATCAGCACGGAAGATGACGGCCGTGCGGCCATCTTCTGTATGGAATCAATCAGACCGAATTCTCCCAACGAAGACAGTTTCATCGATAATTCTGATAGCTCTCTTCTCTGATGCGATAATCCCCGACGTTCAATGCGTGGCCTTTGATCTACCGGGCAGTCTTTTATGCGGAATTCTTCGCACGACTTTTTTCCTAAGAGCCGTTGATATGACATCATCCATGGTCGTTGCGAAAATGAAATGCATGTCCTTCCGGAGATACTTCGGGATATCATCGAGATCCTTTTCATTCTCCTTTGGGATGATCATCGTCTTGATCCCGGCCCTTCGGGCAGCAAGGGTCTTTTCCTTGAGTCCACCGATCGGGAGCACCCTCCCCCGCAGTGTCACCTCGCCGGTCATGGCAAGGTCCTTCTTGACCGGAGCATTTGTGAATACCGAGGCTAGAGCCGTTGCCATTGTTACGCCAGCCGAGGGACCGTCCTTGGGAATTGCGCCAGCGGGTACATGGATATGAACGTCTGTTTTACCGAATACGTCCGGCTGAATGCCGAGGAGGCCGGCGCGA
>Ga0187771_10001280_pt1 | contig 16666 bp, 17 predicted proteins | sample 0116_SJ02_MP15_1_FD_133139 | JGI IMG/M metagenome (GOLD analysis project Ga0187771, IMG submission 133139) | Tropical peat soil microbial communities from peatlands in Department of Meta, Colombia - 0116_SJ02_MP15_10_MG | ecosystem: Environmental > Terrestrial > Soil > Wetlands > Peat | place...
CACGGTGGTGGGCAGCTTTGCGGCCATGATCCTGCACTATTCCGAGAGCCTCTCGTAGGTTCTCGATGCCCCAGCCTAGTAAATTGTGGGACCCAGCAAGCGGACGAGCAGGACCGGGCAGGGGGCTTTGCGGATGACGCGGTGGGTCACCGAGCCGAACAGCGCCCGATCGAGCAACCGCCGGCCGTGCGTGCCCATCACCAGCAGGTCGTAGCGCCCCTGTTCGCAGGCTTTCAGAATGGTTTCCTCGGTCGGGCCACGGCCCAGCTCGAGTTTGAATTGCGTGTCGCGCTCCGCGGCCATCCACACAGCGAGCTGGCTACGCACGGTCTCTTCCGCCCGGGCGATTTCGTCCACCTCGGGGCGGCCGGAATAGGCGCTGGGGAGGGGGACCTGCTCGAGCACGTGAAGCACAGTTAATTCGGCGCCGAACTTCTGCGCCACACTGACCGCGTACTGAAGAGCCCGGCGGGACGTAGCAGAGAAATCAATAGGGCAGAGGATGCGCGAGATGTTTACCATCGCGGGCAGTATGTCATAAGGGCGCTGGCAGTGCCAACCGGGTTGGCCGCGATGGTAACCCTGCTGCCGGGCCCGGCAGCGGAGGCAGACGCGGTACGAGGCTCACGGCGCGTGCAGCCGCCGGGCAATCGTCACGCTATAGTGCACTCCAGAGACCACGGTAGCCACGGCGACCCCGTAGACGAGCCCGCGCACGGTCTCGCTCAAACCCGTAAAAGGGAAGGTAGCCCCGGTGATCACCACCAGGATCAGCAGAATCTGCAGCGCGGTGGTCAATTTGCCGAACAGAGAGGGAGGAAACGTGCGGGGCCCCACGACGAGCACGATGACCGCGCCGGTGGCCAGAATGATGACGTCGCGGGCGAGCACCAGAATGGTCAGCCACCAGCCAATCACACCTTTGAAGGCCAGCACGAGGAAGGCGCCCGAAAGCAGAAATTTGTCGGCCAAGGGATCCAAAAACATTCCCAAATCACTCTTCTGATTCAGCCGGCGGGCCAGCAGGCCATCGAGCGCGTCGGTAAAGGCAGCCGCAATCAGCAGGACGAGCGCCCAGCCGTACCTCTGGTAAAAGAGACAGATCAAGAAAATGGGCAGGAGCACAAAGCGCAAAAAGGTGATCCGGTTCGGGACGGTCCAGAAGGGCGGACGCATGTTCGTTCAAACCCTTCAGCCAAAGCGCGCCAGATAGGCCGGAAGCGAGCAGCCCACCTTTTGCTCGAACAAATCAGCCATGGACAGCACCGAGCCCTGACGTTCGTCCAGCGCCACGCGCTCGATCCGGAGCATGGGAAAGAAGACAGTGGGCAGGCCGATGGACTCGCCTTCCGGGTCGCGCGCCTGGCGGACGAACTCATCGAACGACTCGAGGCTGACGCCGCGCAGCGTGATCCCGGCGGGCGAAATCCCGATGAGTTCGCCCCAGACCTTTTCCTTGGGCGTGTGAAGACTCACCACGACGATGGAATGAAGTTCCATGCGGGCGCCCCGTGCCGCCAGCCAGAGTGTAGCGCGAACGGGGGCGAAGGGTCACGCGGGGCGAGCCATTCGAGTCCCAGACCATGCGCCGCAGCGGGTGCCTATCCGCGAGCAGAAGAGTCTGGAACTTAGCTCTTCAGCTCCAGCCGGTCCCTGTAGAGGTCGAGCGCCTCGGGATTCGAGAGGGCCTCCTTGTTTTTTACGGAGCGACCGTGCACCACGTCGCGCACGGCCATTTCGACGATTTTTCCGCTCTTGGTTCGCGGGATGTCGGAAACCTGGAGGATTTTTGCCGGCACATGGCGGGGGGTGGCGTTCTTACGGATCTGGGCGATGATTTTCTGCTCGATCTCCGGGGTGAGGTTCAAAGAGTCACGCAGCCGCACGAACAAGACGACCCTCACGTCGTTTTCCCAGTTCTGGGCAATGGCGATGCATTCCAAGACTTCCGGCACTTGCTCGACCTGACGGTAGATTTCCGCGGTGCCGATGCGCACGCCGCCGGGATTGAGCACGGCGTCCGAGCGGCCGTAGATAATGACCCCGTCGCGCGGGGTAATCTCGATCCAGTCCCCATGGCACCACACGCCGGGATACCGCTCGAAGTAGGCTGCGCGGTACTTCTTCCCCTCCGGATCGTCCCAAAATCGCAGCGGCATCGAAGGGAAAGGCTTCACGCAGACCAATTCGCCCTGCGCCCCCCGCAGCGGCCGCCCCTGATCGTCGAACACCTCGACGGCCATACCCAGGCCACGCGCCTGAATCTCCCCGCGGTAGACCGGACCAATGGGATTGCCGAGCACGAAGCAGGATACGATGTCGGTTCCGCCGGAGATGGAGGCCAGGTGCACGTCCTGCTTGATAGAGCGGTACACGTAGTCGAAGCTTTCGGGGACCAGCGGCGAGCCGGTCGAGGTCATGGTCCGCACTGAGGTGAGCTTGTGCGTTCTGGCGGGCTCCAGACCGGCCTTGGCACACGCGTCGATGAATTTAGCCGAGGTCCCGAAGAGCGTCATCCCCTCCGCATCCGCCAGATCGAAGAGCACGCTGCCGGTAGGGTGCATCGGCGAACCGTCGTAGAGCAAAAGGGTCGTCTCGGAAGCGAGCGCGGAAACCAGCCAGTTCCACATCATCCAGGAGCAGGTGGTGAAATAGAAGACGCGGTCGCCGCGTTTGAGGTCGCAGTGGAGCTGGTGCTCCTTGAGGTGCTGGAGGAGGGTGCCTCCGGCGCCGTGCACGATGCATTTGGGCGGGCCGGTGGTGCCGGAGGAAAACAGGATGTACAGCGGATGGTTAAACGGCAGACGTGCGTACTCAACGGCCCTGGGTGTGTGCTCGGCGACGTAGTCCGAAAACGTGATCCCGCCGGGAATATTGCTGAGCCCCCGTCGCTCGGAAGCGTAAGGAATCACCACGACGCGGGAGAGCGAGGGGAGCTGTTTCGCAATGTCCGCCAACTTTCCCAGAGCATCCTGCTTCTTGCCGTTGTAGAAGTAGCCGTCGACCGCGAAGAGCACTTTCGGCTGGATCTGGCCAAAACGGTCGAGCACGCCCTGAACGCCGAAATCCGGAGAGCAGGACGACCAGACCGCGCCCAGGCTCGCCGCCGCCAGCATGGCGATGATGGCCTCGGGCATGTTGGGCACGATACCGGCTACACGGTCGCCGGCCTTCACTCCCTCGGCCTTGAGCGCCTGCTGGAGGCGGGAGACGGCGGCATGGAGCTCGGACCAGCTCATCCGGCGCCGAACCTCGTTTTCGCCCCAGAAGACCAGCGCGTCGGAGGAGTCGTTGCGGCGCAGGAGATTCTGCGCAAAATTGAGATGCGCCTGGGGAAAGAACTGCGCACCTGGCATCCGGTTCGGACTTTCGAGCAAAACGTCGCCCGGCCCGTCGCCGATCACGCCACAAAATATCCACACCAGCCGCCAGAAATCAGCAGGGCACTCCACGGACCAACGCCATAACGGCTGGAAGCTGTCGAACTTCAAACCTGAATCCGTCTCGGCTGCACGCAAGAAACGAGTGAGGTTTGCAGAGGCGACGCGCTCCGGAGACGGCGTCCACAGGACTGCTGGTTCGCCCGCCATGAGAAAGCTCCATCGAATGCAGGAGACAGTTTAATCCAGTTCGCGCAGGGATTTGTAAATCTGGTTGGCGGCGGTGAATTGCGGCTCGAGGTCGCGGCTGGCGAGCGTGCCGCGCAAATGTTCGAGCGCCTGAATATAGCGGTCGAGCGAGCGCACCAGGTTATCGCGGTTCGTCAGACAGACGTCGCGCCACACCCCGTAGGGGCTGCCGGCAAGACGCAAGGTGTCGCGCAAACCGCTGCCGGCGAGTGAGAGCGGCAGGCCCGTCTCGTCGGTCTCATCGTTCACGACGCCGGCAAGAGCGATAGCGGCGAGCTGCGGCAGGTGGGAGACGATTCCGACAGCCCAGTCGTGAGTTTCCGCGTCAATCCAAACGGGCCGGGCGCCGAGGGCCCGGAGAAAAGACTCGAAGCGAGCTGAACTGGGCGCGCCGGACTCGCCGACCAGCGCATAGTTCGCCCCGCGGAAGAGCCCAGCATCGGCGTGCTCGATGCCGCTCACTTCCCTGCCGGCGAGCGGGTGGCCACCGAGAAAGCACGCGCGGCCGCGGAGGTGCTGCGCGGCGGCGCGGCAGATGGCAGCCTTCGTGCTGGCCGCGTCGGTAATCAGGACGTCCGAGGCGGAGGCGAGGCTCGCAATCTCCGGCAGCAGATCGAGTGTGGCGCCGATGGGCAGGGCGATATAGACCAGATCCGCGTTCGAGACGGCATCGGCGAGGCCGGCTGCGGCACGCGTAACCGCTCCAAGCTCAGCAGCCCGGCGCAACACTTCCGGATGGTCCCAGCCAGCCACAGAGACATCGGGAAATGTGGCGCGGCAAGCGAGAGCAAACGAGCCACCGATCAGCCCCGTCCCGAGGACGGCGATGTTTCGAAACGGAGCCTCGCCAGCCATTGGTCAGGCGATCCGCCGGCCCACGGCCGGGGCGATCATCCGGATTTCGCCCATCAGCTTGGTGAACTGGTCGAAATGGAGCGACTGAGCACCGTCCGAGCGCGCGTGTTCCGGGTCGTTGTGCACCTCAATCAGCAGGCCATCGGCTCCCGCGGCGACGGCAGCGCGCGCCATGGGCGGCACTTTGTCCCGGCGGCCGGTTCCATGCGACGGGTCCACGACGATGGGCAGATGGGAGAGCTTCTTAATCACCGGAATTGCGGCCAGGTCGAGAGTGTTGCGCGTGTAATTCTCGAAGGTGCGGATGCCACGCTCGCAGAGTATGACCTTGTAGTTGCCGCCGGCCAGGATGTATTCCGCGCTCAGAAGCAGTTCCTCAATCGTGGCAGACATGCCGCGTTTCAGCAGGACCGGCTTCGGAACAGTGCCCAAAGCGCGCAATAGGTTGTAGTTCTGCATGTTCCGCGCGCCCACCTGATAGACATCCACAAAAGGCGCCATCATTTCGATTTGAGAAGGATCCATCACTTCACTGACCACGAGCAGGCCGTTCCGGTCGGCAGCCTCACGCAATAGCCGCAGCGCCGGCTCGCCCAGGCCCTGAAACGTGTAGGGTGAGGAGCGGGGTTTGAAGGCTCCGCCGCGCAACAACCGCGCGCCGCACTTCGCCACTTGCTCGGCGATACAGTGAATCTGGGCAGGCGATTCCACCGCGCACGGTCCGGCCGCAACCACAATTTCCGCCCCACCGATTTGTACGCCGGCGCCGAGATCCACCACGCTGCCTTCCGGACGGAAGGCCCGGCTGGCCAGCTTATAGGGCTGCGTGATGGGCACGACTTCGCGCACGCCGTCGAGCAGTTCGAGGTCCCGGGGATCGTAATCGGCCGGCGCCCCGACAGCCCCCAGCACCGTGTGGGTGGTGCCCGTCGAGCGATGCACATCGAAGCCGATTTCGACCAGGCGGTCCACCACGCGCTGGATCTGCTCCTCCGTCGAACCTGCATGCATCACAATGACCATGCGTTGTCTCGCCTCCGCTTAGACGCAGAAAAAGCAGTTTCCGTCGCAGTCGAAATTATTTCTCTTGCTCCGCCGGATCGTCGCCCTTTGGTCCCATCGCGCCGCGTTCAACGGCACGCGCCTCGTCCAGGATCCGTTCGAAGAGCCGGCGAATGGCCGTATCGGGCAAAGGCCCGGGATTTGCCCGCGTCACGCGATCGAGAATCTCTCTTTCACGCTCGGGCTGATAGAGCGGCAAATGCGCGGCATGCTTCAGCTTGCCGACCGCGACCGCGCAGCGCGAGCGTTCGTTGAGCAGCCGGACGAGTTCGCCGTCAATCTCATCAATTTTGTTGCGCCAGTCCTGGATGGTCCAATTCGGGCTCATGGGCTTCGACTCGGTTAAGAAACTGCTGTTCCCCGGCGGCTCATCCCGCACAACCCCGCCTGTTTGAGCAGGCGAACGCGGGCGGCCACGTTGGCCGCGGCTTCTTCCGCGGAACCCGCCCGCTCGACTTCGCCGACGAGGGCGGAGCCAACCACCGCGGCGTCCGCCAGGCCGCCGAGGAGCGAGACGTGGCCCGGCAGCGAGATACCGAAGCCCACGGCCAAAGGCAACCTGGTGGCCTGCCGTGCACGGCGCAAGAGCGCGGGCAATTCGTCCGCCAATGCGTCGCGCTCGCCGGTCACTCCCGTGCGCGAGATGACGTATAGGAAGCCGGACGAGGCTTCCGCGATGCGCCGCATGCGGTCGTCACCGGTGGTGGGAGCAGCAAGGAAAATTGTGTCCAGGCCGCGGGAACGGAGAGCGTGGCGATAGTCGCCGGAATCCTCGGGGGGAAGGTCGGTAACCAGGACTCCATCGGCGCCGGCGGCCTGAGCTCGCTCGGCAAACGTCTCGAGGCCCATTTGCAGCACTGGGTTGAAGTAGGTGAATAGGACGAGCGGCACCTGGCTTTCGCGACGGATGTCGCGAACCAGGTCGAGCACGCCGGTGAGCGTTGTGCCGGCAGCGAGCGCGCGCTCGCTGGCGCGCTGAATGACAGGACCGTCGGCGAGGGGATCACTGAACGGGACGCCCAACTCGATGACATCCGCGCCTGCTTCGGCAGCGGCCAGAACGATCCCGCGGGTAGCCTGGAGAGAAGGATCACCGGCGGTGAGGTAAGCCACCAGACCGAGATCGCCCGCGCGTCGGAGCTCTTCGAGGCGCCGGCCAATTCGCGTCCCCATACTTGTTTCCTGTCCGCCCAATTTATTTCCGCCTCTTCGAGAGCGTGCGTTCCACCCGGTCCAGGGGGGAGAAAACCGGTCAATAACAGTGCAAGCGCTTGCGGAGCAGCAGGTTGGGAAGCGCGAGCACCTCACAACCGGCGTAGGCTTTGACGCCCCCAAGCACAAGCGATATACCAAGAAAAAGCACAACCCCTTGCAACACGATTCCTCGCGGGGGATGAACGAGCAGCCAGGAGCAAAGGGCCAGCCCGAGAAGGATTCTCAATAAGCGTCCGAAGAATAAGGGTTGGTCGTGCATTCGTCCAGTCGAGCCCTAGAGGTACCGCGCCAGGGTTTCCATGTCTTTGTCGCCGCGGCCGGAGACGTTCAGGATGACCGCGGAGTCGCGCTGAAGGGCGGGAGCGCGGCGGATCAGCTCGGCCACCGCATGGGCGGTTTCGAGAGCGCAGAGAATGCCCTCGGTGCGAGCCAGGGTGCGCGCCGCGTCAATGGCGGCGGCGTCGCTCACAGCGGTGTATTCGGCCCGCCTGCAGTCGGCGAGCCAGGCGTGCTCGGGACCGATGGCCGGATAATCCAATCCCGCGGAGACGGAATGCGTGGTCGCGATTTGTCCCGAATCGGTTTGGAGAACCCAGGTGTAGGTGCCCTGAAGCACGCCAGGCCGGGCGCCACTATATCCCGCAGCGGCGGCAAGGCGGGCGGCGTGTTCCCCGAGGCCCGTTCCAGTGCCTCCGGCCTCGACCCCGACCATGCGCACGTCGGGATCTCTCAGGAAGGCATGAAACAGCCCGATGGAATTCGATCCTCCGCCAACGCAGGCGAACAAGGCAGCGGGCAATCGGCCCTCGGCAGCGAGTATCTGCTCGCGGGCTTCGCGGCCGATGATGGATTGGAAGTCCCGAACCATCTGCGGGTAAGGATGCGCGCCCAGGACGGATCCGAGCAGGTAATGCGTCGTTCGGACGTTGGTGACCCAGTCGCGCATGGCTTCATTGATGGCGTCTTTCAAAGTGCGGCTGCCCGAATCCACGGGGGTGACCGTGGCGCCGAGCATGCGCATGCGCCCGACGTTGAGCCGCTGGCGCTCCATGTCCTCGGTTCCCATATACACGCAGCATTCCAGGCCGAGCCGCGCACAGACAGCTGCGGTAGCCACCCCGTGCTGCCCCGCGCCGGTTTCCGCAATCACGCGGTGTTTTTTCATCCGCCGCGTGAGCAGACCCTGGCCGATGCAGTTGTTGATTTTGTGCGCACCGGTGTGGAGCAGGTCCTCGCGCTTCAGGTAAACGCGCGGCCCGCCCAGGTGCTGGGTCAGGCGCGCGGCGAAATCGAGCGGGGTGGGCCGCCCGGCAAAGGTACGGAGTAGATGCCCGAACTCGGCGCGAAACGCGGCATCGGTCTGGGCTTCGTGGTAGGCACGCTCGAGCTGTTCAATGGGCTCGACGAGCGTCTCCGGAACGTAACGGCCGCCGTAGGGGCCGAAGCGGCCGCGGGCGTCGGGCCACTCGGCGCCGGGAGAAAGGTGCGAGGCAGCGCTCATGCAAAACTCCCGCGTGCGGCGTCCACGGCATCCAGAAAGGCGCGAAGTTTTTTGGCGTCCTTGCGGCCGGGCTCGCTCTCGACGCCGCTGGCAACGTCCACGGCCGTGGGCCGCGCGGCGCGGATTGCCTGGGCGACATTGTCCGGAGTCAGCCCCCCGGCGACCACGATGGGGCCGTAGCGAGCCGCGGCGCGCGCCAGGCTCCAATCAAAGCTGCATCCCGTTCCCCCGCGGAGACGCCCGCGGGCGGGTGCGCCATCGAGGAGAAAGGCCGCCGCAGGATAGCCCGCGACGCGCGTGGCGCGGAAGCGCGGTCCCGCGCGAAACGCTTTGATCACCGGAGCGGCTCGACCCACGGCGCGGGCGGACGCCGGCTGCTCTTCTCCGTGCAGTTGCGCGTAATCCAAATGCATCGTTTGCGCCAATTCCGCAACCGCTTCCGGCGCTTCATTGACGAAGACTCCCACGGCGGCGATTTCTTTGGGCAGGCGATTGCGGATGGCGGCGGCGGCCTGCGGAGCAATGTAACGGGGGCTGCGCACATAAAAGTTAAAGCCCAGGGCGTCGCAGCCGGCTTCGATGGCGCGCCGGGCGTCCGGCCAGTTGGTGATGCCGCAGATCTTGACGCGGAACATAGGTTCATTCCGAGGCCGACGGCCCAGTGCCCTCCGGCGCGGCGTGTCCGAGGAGAGCGCGGAGCGTGGCGGCTGGGTCCGGCGCCTGCATAAGAGTCTCACCAATCAGGAAGGCGCTGAATCCGGCGTCTCGCAGGCGAGCGAGATCGGATGGGGTGCGCAGGCCGGATTCGCTGACGGCAACGCATTCGCGCGGAATCTCGCGGATGAGCTCGAGTGAGGTATCCAGGCGGACGTCGAAGGTGCGGAGATCACGATTGTTCACGCCGACGATGCGCGCGCCGGCGCGCAGCACGCGCTGCAACTCCTCGCGCGAGTGGACTTCCACGAGCGGCTCCATACCGAGCTCGCGTCCCGCCGCCAGAAGTTCGGCGAGTTGTCCATCCGATAGGATGGCGGCAATGAGCAGAAACGAATCCGCATCCACGGAGCGCGCTTCCCACACCTGCCAGGGATCGAACAGAAAATCCTTGCGCAGGACAGGCACGGAAACGGAAGCCCGGGCAAGGCGCAGATGGGCCAGCGCGCCCTGGAAGAATTCCTCCTCGGTGAGCACGGAAAGCGCGACCGCGCCGGCGGCGGCGAGCCCGACGCCCAGGGCCTTGGGGTCAAAATCGGCGCGAAGAACGCCGCGTGAGGGCGAGGCTTTTTTCAGCTCGGCGATGACGTTTAGACCCGGGCGGCGCAGCGCGGCGACAAAATCGCGCGGCGGTCCAGCCTGCTGGACGGCCATGCGCAGCACGGGGAGCGGATGCAAGCGCCGGCGCTTCTCCATCGCGGCGCGGCGCGCCTCGACGATGCGGTCCAGAATCGTCCCCGTTTGTGCTTCTGCGTTCAGACCGGCGCTCCCCCAGGCGCTGCGTGCGGGAAAAGGAACAATTATGCTATCGGCCGCCCCGCAGTTAGTCAATTTGGCGGTTCAGCAGCAGAAAAACCTCGGCGAGGCGAGAGAAGAACAGTCTCCCGCAAAGGTGCCGGGCGTCAAAAATTCCCACCCGGGGAGGCGGGGCACGGCAGGCATCACTTCTTCACCAGCGGCTCAGCATAACGGATGGGGATGCCGAAATTGGAGCCGCCAAAACCCCTCAGGATGGCGTAATTAACCCCGATTACCCTGCCATCCTCATTGAACAGCGGACCGCCGGATCCCCCGGAAGTGGTCTGGGCGTCGTAAACGAGCTTGTCGGAAAGAATGTCTCCGAGGTGGCCTTGTGTAGTGATGGGCCGGATGAGCTTACGGCTGGCCAGGGCCGCCATGATACTGGTGGGGCTGCCTCCAGTCGAGGCCACGATTTTGTGAACCGTGTCGTCGTCGGTGCGCGCCAGGATGGCATCGAGCCCGGTGGGATAGCCCATGAGCACGACGGGGGTGCCGCTCACAGCGGCATTGGGCCGCGAATCGAGGGTGAGAGGCACGCGTTTGGATTCGTCCAGGGTGACGCGCACGGTGGCCAGATCGGCAGCCTCGGAAATCTGGTCGACCGAAGTGTGCAGCGAGTGGGGAGCATCCGGGCAATAGCACTCGATGTCGGCGAGGACGGCCTCCATGCCCTCTTCCGAAACCCCGGCCAGGTCGTCGTTTTTCCACCAGGGCTCGACCACGTGCCGGTTGGTGAGCATGTGACCATCCGGAGAGATCAGAAAGGCGCTGCCGAAATAGTCGAGACGGATCTCGGGCCCCCGGCCTTCCAGGGAAAGGACGGGCTTGCCGTCGCTGTCCTCGATGGGTTCGCCTTTCTGGTTGAGACCGGCGTAGTGCACCCGGGAGCCGCTCTCCTTGTCGCGAAACGCCATGGACACGTGAAGGAGGCAGACGCTGCGCGAGTAGGAACGGATAATGCCCTGGGCAATCTTGCTCTCGCCCTCGATGCGATTCAGGCGGCCATTGGTCTCGTCGAGCTGGCGACGGAGTTCGGCCACGTTGCCGGGATCCCCGCCGGAGCTGCCGAGCTGGGTCTTCAGCGTTTCGCTCTGATCGCGAAGCTGCTGCATCTCGTCTTCGATTCCGGTGGGCTTCGCCCGGTTCTCCTGGCGCAGGCGCGTGGCGCTTTCGAGCAGCTTTTGCTGGCCAGAGAGAGTGTCTTCCAGTTGGGAGATGATGCGGTAGGCGCGGCGCGATTCCTTTTCCACGCGCCGGGTAAAGAAGTAAAAAATCCCGGCCATCAGCAGGGCGCCGCCCAGCACTCCGGCCAGGCCGATGCGCAGGCGACGGTCAAGCGAGAAGGCGTCTTTGGTCATCTTCTCGGTGACGGCGAGCGCGTCGAAGGCGGTGCGGGCGATTTGCTGGCCCTCTTCGGCAATGCGGGCCTGGTCGAGCATGGACTGCGTGACGCGGCGCGTGCGGAGCTGGTTGCGGACCCGGGCGAGGAATTCCTGATTCTCCCAGGGGCGGGAAATCACGTCGTCGGCGCCGAGATCGAGGGCGCGGGCACGCTCGGCAGGGCCCAGCGAGGAGAGCACGAGGATGCGGGAATAGCGAGTGGCCGCGGCCCCCTTCAACTGGGCCACGGTATCCGACCAGCAGCTCCCGGCCTCTCCCGCGTCGAGGATAACGAGCTCGGGCTCGGTCCTCTGGGCCACCTCGACACCCTCAGCGCACGACTCGGTGGCATACACTTCGTACCCTGCGGCGCGCAGCTCCAGTTCGAGCTTCTGCCGGGGCTGCTCGTGCGAGTCAATCAGGATGATGCTTTCGCGTTTCGCGGACATGCGGGCAAAGCGCAGGCAGATGGGACGCTCGCTGCCAAGCGCAATGAGAAAACATTATCGCACAGGCGGCCGGAAAGCCACACGAGAGGTAGCTGGAAGCAAGGTCAGAGATTATGGGTGCGGAGGAACTCGCGGACGACTTCGGCGGCGTCGCGGTGCTGGCCGTCCACGGCGTAGTTCATGCGACGCATATCGTCTGCGCTAATGCGGCCTGCGAGGCCTTCCACAGCGGCGCGCAGGGCGGGGAACTCACCTAGCGCCTCGGCACGTACGACGGGCACGGCCTCGTAGGGCGGGAAGTAATGTTTGTCGTCTTCGAGGGCCAGGAGACCGAGGGCGCTGATCAGGCCGTCGGTAGCATTGGCGAGAATTATGTCCACCTGCTTCTCATCCAGCGCGCGGTAAAGCAGGCCAGTGTCCATCAGCCGGGGAGGCTGCCGGAAAACGAGGCCATACGTTTTCACCAGGCCGGGATATCCGTCCGGCCTCTCGATCAACTCGTATCCCACGCCCATGCGCCAGTCGTGAACGAACGGCGCAAGCTGGGAAAGCGCATGGACCTTGAGGCGGCGGGCTTCCTCCTCCCTCATGACCACAGCAAAGCTGTTTTCGAAGCCCAGGGAGGGAAACACAGCCAGGTTCCAGCGCCGGGCGTACTCGGCGCGCACGTGCTCATACACGGCCGCGGGATCGCGAGAGGGCGGCTCTTTAAGAATGGCAGTAAGGGCAGTACCTGTGTATTCCACATAGAGATCTATGCGACCAGCCAGGATGGCCTGATTGCAGATGAAGGTCCCGGCCAGATAGAAGCGCCGTTCGACCGGCAGATGCGCAAACTGCTCGATGCGCTGAGCCAGGAGTTCGCCCAGGACGGCCTGCTCGGTGAAGTTTTTGGAGGCGACAACGACGGCGCGGACGTGCGGACGGGCGCAGGAGAGAAATGCAGCGAGAACCACACAGGATGCGGCGGCGCCGGATCGCAGCCAGCGCGGCATCAAACCCGCTCCCGCAGACGGCCTTCGAGCCAGCCGAGCGAGAGATCGGAAAAGAGTGCCAGCAGGGCAGCGGGAAGCGCTCCGGCAAAAATCAATGAATTATTGACCATGGCCAGGCCGCGGAAGATCAGCTCGCCGAGGCCGCCGGCCCCGATTGCGGCTGCAATGGTGGCGATGCCAATGGCCAGGACAACGCCAACGCGGATGCCGGCCACGATCACCCCGAGGGCCAGAGGGAATTCGACCCGTCGAAGGAGCTGGCCATCGGTGAGGCCGAGGCCACGGCCCGCTTCCACGACGGCGGGATCCACGCCCAGAATCCCGGCGCAGACGTTGCGCAGGATGGGCAGTAAGGCGTAAAGCGAAAGAGCGAGAATGGCCATCCGTGGGGCGCGGTCCCCAATCCAGGGCACGGCGAAAAGAAACCCGAACAGCGCGAGACTAGGCACGACGTGCACCGAGTTGACCGCGCCGAGCACGGTGCGGGCGAGCGCCGGCCGGCGGGCAATGGCCACTCCCAGCGGCACACCCACCAGTATGGCGATACCCACAGAAATGCCGGCCAGCGAAATGTGCTCAAGGGTAAGGGTGAGCACCTCGCGTGGATGGGCGATCAAGTAGTCCAAGAGATTCACGCAAAGCCTCCGCTAGGGGGTGGCGGCGGGTCACGGGATTCGCCGTTTTTCGCGGAAAACGCCTCGCGATAGGCCGCTGCGAGCGGGTCGCGTGTGCGCAGGAATTCTGCGGGCGAATACAGGCCGACAAGATGGCCGCTTTCGAGCAGGGCGATTTCCGTCCCGAGGAGCAGGGCCTCGCGGAGGTCGTGGGTGACCAGAACGATGGTCTTTCCCAGCCGCTTCTGCAAGCGGGCAAATTCGCTCTGAAGCTCGGCGCGGGTAAGGGGATCGAGAGCGCCGAAGGGCTCGTCCATCAGGAGGATTGGCGGATCCAGAGCAAGGGCTCGCGCCACGCCGACGCGCTGCCGCTGCCCCCCGGAAAGCTCGCGCGGGTATCGCGAGGCGAGCGAGGCATCCAGCCCGACCAGAACCATCAGCGCGCGCACACGCTCGCGAATGCGGGCGGCAGGCCAGCGCTCGACAGCCGGAAGCAGGCCGATATTGCGTTCGACTGTGTAGTGGGGAAAGAGGCCGACATCCTGGATGGCATAGCCCATGCGACGGCGAAGACGGATGGGGTCCCAGCGTCCTATCGGCTTTCCTTCCACCATCAATTCGCCCGCGGTAGGATTGAGCAGACGATTCATGAGCTTCAATGTCGTGGTCTTTCCCGCGCCACTGCGACCCAAAAGAACCAGAGTGACCCCTGTGTGAATTTCGAGCGATAACGAATCGACGAGCGGCGGGCCGCCCGGAGGCTTATAGGAGGCGCCGCGGAAGGCGATGGCCGGGGCGCTGCTTTCAGGAGCGGCCATCGGTCATAGCCCGGACGACGGCGCCGGTGCGGCTACCGGCCCGGAGGGCGCGGGGGGCGGCTCCAGACGCACGGTCCAGGGTTTGCCGTCCATGTGGCGCGGAACAGGAAGGCCGAAGAGCTGGAGGATCGTGGGGGCAACGTCGGCGATGGAGTGACGCTCGCCCAGGATGGGGCGATTGGCGAATAGCACGCCGGGAACGTCGTGGGGATCGATGCAGTGGTCGCCACTCCAGGGGCGCGTGTTGTCCAGAAACACTTCGCCCTGTACGGAACCGTTCACGGATTCCCACGCCGCGCGATAGCCGGAGGCGTATCCGAGGAGGAGATCGGGGGCATTTTCACGATACGGGCCGGAGTACACCTCGCGGGTATCGAACACCTCACGCACGGCCACCTGGCCGCCGGCGGGATCGGCGATGCCGCCGAGTTTCTCGCGCAATTCGGAGAGGAGCGCGTCGGCCTCTTCTCCGGGCTGGACGATGCCGTAGCGCTCCCGTCCGGCAAGATTCAAATAGAGGCCGTTCATCCCCATGCCGTAGGCGCGGGTGCGCTGCCAGTCCACGTGACGGAACCAGGGTTCACTGACCGTGCTCCCGGAAACGAGCGAAAGATAGCCCTCGCGATGCAGCCAGGCGTTCAGGTTGAAGCCGCGGCGGAAGGACTTGAAGCCGTGGTCGGAAACGACGAGCACGAGCGCGTCCGGGCCGGCGCGGTCGAGCACACGGCCCACCAGCGCGTCCATGCGCTGGTAAAGGGTTTCAATCACGCCGGAATCGGGTGGTTCTTCTTTCGGCGCCGCGGGATGGTCCGGCTCCATGTGGCGCCAAAACATGTGCTGGACACGGTCGGTGATGTCGAAGACGCAGATACAGGTCCCGCGGCGCGTCTTCTCGAGCGCGTCGAAGAACATTTGTTCACGCTCGGCGTGGATCAGATAGCACTGTTCGAGGAAGGCGGGATCATCGAGCGCGCCATGATTCAGGGCCCAGGTGTCTTCCGCCAGCCCCAGCGTGGAGAAGGGCCCTTGCAGCTTTCCGAGGTACACGGAATAGGCGAGCGGATGGGAAATGGGCAGGGCGGGCTGGCGGGGATCGATCTGCACGGGCGTTACGTACAGCTCGAGGTCCGGCTGCACCGATTTCAAATACATGCGGCAAATGCCCTGGGGGTTGATTCCGAATCCGGCGTGAAAACGCAGTGCAATCCAATCGGAGTATTCGCCCTGGCGAAGGGTGACGCGCTGGCCGTCTATTTCGACCACGGCGCGGCGGCGGGCGGCATCGGGTCGGATGCGCAGGGCAAGCGTCAACTCGCGGCGACCTTCCCGGGGAAACGGGTCTTCAGGGCCGGGAAGGTCCCCGCGCCAGGCGTCGCCTTCCTGGACCAGCGGGAGCATGACGCCCCCCTCCTGCTTGCTGCCAGTGCCTTCGCGGGAAGAGAAAAACGAAAACGTTCCCTGGCTTCCACGCAGGTCTGGGACGCACATTCCGGAAAGAAGAACGCCCGGGAACGGTTCGGGCGGAAACGTGACAGGCACACGGATGATGGACGAGAAAATGCCCGCCTCGCCGAGGTACTGCCAGAAAGGTTTGCTCTTCCGCAATGCTTTGATTTGCGGCCGGCCGACGGGGATTGAGCGCCCGCCAAACGGGATCCAGCGGCTGGGCCCGAGCACCTGCGCGGAGGAGAGAAAGGGGAGATAGGTCTGGCGGTCCCGGTTCAGAAAGTCGTAGATGTTGTGCTTGCCGGGATTCACGCCGGTAAGAAACGTGGACCAGGCGACGGGAGAAATGGGCGGATGGGTGGTGGCCAGAGGGCGGAATGTGCCGATTTTGGCCAGGCGTGCCAGATGCGGCAGTTTTCCCTGGCGCATCCAGCGTGCGGCCAGCTCGGGATCCATACCGTCGAAGCCGACGATCACCACGCGCTCGACGCGAGCCTTGCGGAACGCTTTCCGCCCGCGGCGAAACCGCCAGAGCTGGCGCACCGGCCAGGTAAGCAGGGCGAGAAGCGCGTAGAAAAATGCCAGAAGCAACGTGAGAAACGACGAGAGGACGGCGAAACCCGCACCCGGACCCACGTAGGCCGCCGCGCTGGAGGGAAGCAGCCAACACGCGACCGCGAGCACAACTGCGGTGCAGCCGAGCGCGCGGAAAATGGAGACGCGAGCCATGATCAGAACTCTGCACCAATAAGCGGCTTCAGCGCAAACGCAGCCACCAGCGTAAACAGGAAATAAGTCACCAGCCAGCCCAGTTCCATCGGGCCGAGCGACAGCGGCCGCTCCGGATAGCTCAGGGAGATGGAGGAAATGGCGCTGGAGCGGGGTAGCGCGTCCTCGCCGGGCTCGAGCAGGCGATCCAGCCATCCGCCGCGCAGGCGTTCCGGGGAGACGCGCGCGAGGCCGGTGCCCGTGATGATTTCCTTGGAAGCCCGTGCGGCGCCGTCGCTCACAAGAATCTCCGAACGGCCCGAGAGGCGTGTTTCTATGCGCGCGACCACGCGGCGCTCGGCGGGAATGCGCACGAGCGGCGCGGTCTCCACGACTCCCTCGGGAAATTGAAACGTGACCCGATCCACGGCCTCGGGATTATCCACACGGACAATGAGGAGCGCGGATTCGCCGGGCAG
>Ga0187771_10001281_pt1 | contig 16660 bp, 15 predicted proteins | sample 0116_SJ02_MP15_1_FD_133139 | JGI IMG/M metagenome (GOLD analysis project Ga0187771, IMG submission 133139) | Tropical peat soil microbial communities from peatlands in Department of Meta, Colombia - 0116_SJ02_MP15_10_MG | ecosystem: Environmental > Terrestrial > Soil > Wetlands > Peat | place...
CGCCGAGAAGAAGAAGTAACGCGGACGCTTTTCGCATATGCGCGCGTGATGCCCGGCCTTGCGCCGGGCATTGTCGTTCAGCGGGCACGCGAGATGCGCCCCGCAATGGCGGGAACTAGACGCTCTCCGCGCCGAAGGCCGCCTTCAAGAGGCCAAGCTGGCGCTCGACCGGGTTGACCACTGCAGCCGCGTCGGCCGCATTCTGATTGTGAATGGTGGCGTCGAGGCGGCGCACCTTGGCCTGCAGCTTGTGCGAGCGATCGATCAGGTCGCGCAGCGCGGCGGGCAAGAGTTCCAGGTTATGCGGGTCGGAGAAGTCGGCCGCCGACAGTTTCACTTTGGCCTTTTCCTTGTTGGCCTGGGCGAGCGACATCTCGCCTTCCTTGACCGCGCGATGCAGTAACAGCCAGGAGGCAAGCTGCATCAGCCGCGTGGTCAGCCGCATGCTTTCGGTCGCATAGGCGAGCGCGGCGGCGCGCTCGAGCTTCTTGGATTCCAGGCGGCCGGCGCCGTCGAGATAGGTCGCGGTCTCTTCCACCAGCGCCATGCCGTCGCGGAACAAATCGGCGAACACCTGCGAATTCGCCAGCCGCGCGCCGAAGGACACCGGCTGCACATCGGTGATTGACTTCTCAGCCATAAGCTTACGCCTTACCCATACACCGGAACTGTTACGCGTTCCGTTAGTGCCGGCGAGCATCGCGCCCGCGGCCCGTCCTGTCCAGACCGCGGATTAGCAAACTTCGTAACATAGTTGCCGCGCGCGCTTAAGCGCGCGTCCACCATGGTGGCCGCAACTGTCCCGGAATGGGACAAAAAAGAGCCGCCGTCGCCGGCGGCTCGAAGTTGATAACAGGGAGGCGTCAAACAGAGTGGACAGGAGCCACTCGATGTCCACGAAGATGGACGCTCAAGTAATGATCCGGAAGGCTTAACGACACGTTAAGAAATCGCGCCCAATGCGGGATTTTTCTCAGCCGCCCCGCGCGCGTAAACGGTGCGAAGCTACCGTTTGAAAAACTGGTCGGCGGCCGCGCGCGAGGCGCGCTTCATCGCCATGTCGGCTTCCAGCCGCGCGATCTCGTCATGCATGAGCTGGACGCGTGCGGCGAGCTCGTCGACCGAGAGCAAGGTCAGCTCCTGCCCAATCTCGTGCACGACCTTCTTTTTCGGCTTGTCGTCGTCGTCGCTGATCGGCATGGCGGGTCTCCACAACGATGCGGAATTTACTCGCCCGCGCCCGGGTTGTCACACCGGCAAGGCCGACCTAAACAGGCGTCCCGCCCTGCACAAATCGAGGCCATCCATGACCGCACTGCCCACCACGATGACCGCGATCGGCATCAAAGCGCCCGGCGGACCCGAGATGCTGGTGCCGCAACAACGCGCGGTTCCCAAGCCCGGCGCAGGCGAGATCCTAGTGAAAGTGGCGGCGGCCGGCGTCAACCGGCCGGATGTCATGCAACGCCAGGGCCTTTATCCGCCGCCACCCGGCGCGCCGGATGTCCCGGGCCTGGAAATCGCCGGCGAGGTCGTCGCGCTCGGGCCGAACGTCGCACGCTGGCACATCGGCGACCGCGTGATGGCGCTGGTGTCCGGCGGCGGCTATGCCGAATATTGCCTGGCGCACGAAAGCCACGCGATGCCGGTAAGCGGACTGTCGATGATCGAGGCCGCGGCCATCCCGGAAACCTTCTTCACCGTCTGGCACAACATGGTCGAGCGCGGCGGCCTCAAAGCCGGCGAGACCTTTCTCGTGCACGGCGGCACCTCCGGCATTGGCACCACGGCGATCCAACTCGCCAAGGCGCTCGGCGCGCGCGTCATCACCACCGCCGGCACGCCGGAAAAATGCGAGGCTTGCCGCAAACTCGGCGCCGATCTCGCCATTAACTACAAGACGGAGGACTTCGTCGACTTGACCAAGGCGGCGACCGGCGACAAGGGCGCCGACGTCATCCTCGACATGGTCGGCGGCGACTACATCGCGCGCAATTACGAAGCGGCCGCGGTCGAAGGGCGCATCGTGCAGATTGCCTTCCTCGGCAAGCCGAAGGCTGAGGTCAACTTCATGCGGCTGATGCTCAAGCGGCTGCACCACACCGGCTCGACCCTGCGCTCGCGCTCGATCGCCGACAAAGGCGCGATTCGCGCCGCGGTCGAGGCGAACGCCCTGCCGCTCGTCGTCGCCGGCAAGGTGAAGGTGGTGATCCATCAGACCTTCTCGCTCGCCGAGGCCGCCGCCGCCCACGCGCTGATGGAATCGAGCACCCGTATCGGCAAGATCGTACTAACCCTTTGAAAACCCTGCCGATCTATTGCCGGCGGGGCGCCGAGCCGATAGTCTCAGCCGCCGCATCAGAAGCGCCGGGCCGCGAAATCGGCGCAATGTCGCAGCAAAAGCGGGACCGGGGGATTTTGATTGCAGAAGTGGGCGGCAGAGCCGAAGTAGCAGCATGACTGGCACTGCCGCCGCTGGGGGCTATCGATTGATCTTGCAGCGCTGCACAACGGTGCTCGTGCTGGCCGTGTCGCTGATCGCGGCGCGCGCCGCCTACGCCGTCGAAGCGGTGAATGTGCGGCTCGAAGCGCCAGCCATCGATCTCACCGACGCCACCGAACTGCAGAAGACCGACAGCGACCGCATCCAGGTATCGACCGCGCCCGGCCCGGACGGCATCGTGCGCCGCATCGAGGTACGCGCGCGCGAGGCCAACACCAACTGGGCGGTGTTCGCGCTCACCAATAATTCCGACGAGCAGATCGACCGGCTGATCGTGGTGCCGCATTACCGCATGGTCGGCTCCGGTCTGTTCTGGCCCGACCTCGGGCTTTCGCGCATCGTCGCCATCACCCCGAGTTCGGGCGACCGTCCGGTGCGGCAGGAAAACACGACCGCCGACATCTTCCGCGTCACGCTCGATCCCGGCACGGTGATTACCTTCGTGGCCGAGTTGCGCACCGACAAGCTGCCGCAGATCTATCTGTGGGAGCCGGACGCCTACAAGGACAAGGTCAATTCCTTCACGCTGTATTACGGCATCGTCATCGGCATCGCCGGCCTGCTGGCGCTGTTCCTCACCATCCTGTTCGTGGTGAAGGGCTCGATGATGTTCCCGGCCGCCGCCGCGCTCGGCTGGGCGGTGCTTGTCTATATCGGCATCGACTTCGGCTTTTGGGGCAAGGTGTTCGACATGTCGGCCGGCGCCGAGCGCGTCTGGCGCGCCTGCGGCGAGGCGATCCTGTCGGCGACGCTGTTGGTGTTCCTGTTCGCCTATCTCAATCTGTCGCGCTGGCACGTGCGCTACGCGCACATCACCATCGCCTGGCTTGCGGCGCTCGCCGCGCTGGTCGCGGTCGCCGTGTTCGATCCCGCCGTCGCCTCCGGCATCGCGCGCATTTCGCTGGCCGGCATCGCGGTGTTCGGCCTCGCGCTGGTGATCTGGCTCTCCACGCACGGCTACGACCGCGCGGTGCTGTTGATCCCGACTTGGTTCCTGCTCGTGGTGTGGACGGCGGCCGCGGCGCTTGCCGTCACCGGCCTCGTCACCAACGACATCATCGGCCCGGCATTGCTCGGCGGCCTGGTGCTGATCGTGATGCTGATCGGCTTCACCGTGATGCAGCACGCCTTCGCCGGCGGTATCACGCACGGCATCGTCTCCGACGTCGAGCGCCGCGCGTTGGCGTTGACCGGCGCCGGCGATCTGATCTGGGACTGGGACGTCTCCGCCGACAAGATCTTCACCAGCCCGGAGACCGAGCAGATGCTTGGCCTCAAGCGCGGCACCCTGGAAGCGCCGGCGGCAGCGTGGCTCGAAATCCTGCATCCGCTCGACCGCGACCGCTTCCGTGCCTCGCTCGACAACGCGGTGGAGCAGCGGCGCGGGCGCATGAACCAGGCGTTCCGCCTGCGCGCCAGCGATGGCCATTATCTGTGGTACGCGCTGAAGGCGCGCCCGGTGGTCGGCTCGGACGGCGAAGTGGTGCGGCTGGTCGGTACGCTGACCGACATCAACGATTTCAAGAAGGCCGAGGAGCGGCTGTTGTTCGATGCCGTGCACGACAACCTCACCGGCCTGCCCAACCGCGAATTGTTCCTCGACCGCATGGAAGCGGCCTTCGGCTTCGCCCGCAGCGATCCGCAACTACGCCCCTCGGTACTGGTGATCAATCTCGACCGCTTCAAACAGGTCAACGACTCGGTCGGCATGTCGATCGGCGACTCCGTGCTGCTCACCATCGCGCGGCGGCTCACCCGCCTGCTCAAGCCGCAGGACACGCTGGCGCGGCTTGCCGGCGACCAGTTCGCCTTGATCTTGTTGTCAGAACGCGAGCCGGCGCGCATCGTGGCGTTTGCCGAGACCATGCGCCGTACACTGCGCGCCCCGATCGGCTTCAACGACCGCGAAATCTTCATCACGGCCTCGATCGGTCTGGCGCTCGCCGAGAACGAGGCGCGCAGCAGCGAAGAGGTGCTGAAAGACGCCGAGCTCGCCATGTATCACGCGAAACGGATCGGCGGCGACCGCATCGAGATCTTCAAGCCGGCCATGCGCTCGCGCAAGACCGACCGGCTCACGTTGGAATCGGAGCTGCGCCGCGCCATCGAGCGCGAAGAGATCAAGGTCTTGTACCAGCCGATCGTGCGGTTGGAAGACCGCGCCATCGCCGGCTTCGAGGCGCTGGCGCGCTGGGATCATCCCAAGCTCGGCCGCCTGTCGCCGATCGAGTTCATCTCGACCGCCGAGGAAATCGGCCTGATCGTCGACCTCGGCCTGTTCATGCTCGAACGTACCGCGCGCCAGCTCGCCGCCTGGCAGGCCGGCGGCCGCGGACGCGAGCCGATCTTCGCCAGCGTCAACGTGTCGTCGCGGCAATTGCTGCGCCATGACCTGATCCAGGATCTGCGCAGCGTGATGTCGCGGGCGCCGCTCGCGCGCGGCAGCTTCAAGCTGGAGGTCACCGAGTCACTGGTGATGGAGAACCCCGAGCACGCCGCGCAGATGCTCAGCCGCATCAAGGAGCTCGGCGTCGGGCTGTCGCTCGACGACTTCGGCACCGGGCATTCCTCGCTCGCCTATCTGCAGCGCTTCCCCTTCGACACCATCAAGATCGACCAGTCGTTCGTGCGCACCACCGCGCGCGGCACGCGGCCGGTGATCCTGCGCTCGGTCATCGCGCTGGCGCACGATCTCGGCATGGACGTGGTGGCGGAAGGCGCGGAAACCGATTCCGACGCGGTCGAGCTCTACCAGATGGGCTGCGAATACGCGCAAGGCTTTGCCTTCGGCGAGCCGATGAGCGCGCAAGCCGCCAGCGGCTTGCTGACCAGCGAACGTCTCGAGGTCGCACGCTAGGCGTGGCCGGATTCGCTCGACAGCATGCCGAGATCGATGCCGATCTTGCGCAGCGCCTTCTCGTACTTACCCTCGATGTCGGTGCCGAAGATCAATTCCAGGTCGGCGGCGCAATGCAGCCAGCCGTTCTGCTGGATCTCGTTTTCCAATTGCCCGGGCGCCCAGCCGGCATAGCCGAGCGCGAGGATGGCGCTCTCCGGCCCGTTGCCGCGGGCGATCGCCTTGAGGATATCGAGCGTGGCGGTGAGGCAGATGCCCTCGTCGATCGGCAGCGTCGAGTTCTCGATGAAGAAATCGGCCGAATGCAGCACAAAGCCGCGCCCGGTTTCCACCGGCCCGCCCTTGAGCACCCTGACGTCTTCCGCCCGCACCGGCAGCTGGATGCGCTCGCTCGCCGGGATCACCTCGAGCTGCACGAGCAGATCGGGAAACTTGATGTTGCCGGCCGGCTGGTTGACCACGATGCCCATGGCGCCTTCGCTCGAATGCGCGCAGACATAGATCACCGCGCGGGCGAAGCGCTCGTCACTCATCGCCGGCATCGCGATCAGCATCTGGCCGTCGAGATAGCCGCGCGCCGAGCTCTTGCCGGCCGATGTGCGTGCAAGCTTCATGGCAAAAGGTTACCCAATCGCTCCGCCCTTGCAAACAATGCAAGATGCGGAAATTTCAATCATTCACCGTCATATAGAAACATGGAATTGTGGCGAAATCGCCGTCGTGCCGCAACTTGTTCACCCGTGCTCACAATGAATTCAGTGGCGAAGCGCGCGTTAACCGATTAGACCGGCGCCATGATGAAGTTTCTTCGCCAAATCGGCGCGACCTTGGCCGTTTGCATCACTGCTTTAACGATCGGCGGCGCGGCGCGCGCGGCCGATGCTTCGCCTTGGGTCGAGGACCATTACTCGTCGATTCGGCTCATCGCCGGCGCCAATACGAGCGGCGCCGATGCCTTGCGCGCTGGGATCGAGATCAAGATGCAGCCGGGCTGGCATACCTATTGGCGGTATCCCGGTGACTCCGGCGTGCCGCCGAGTTTCAGTTTTTCCGGCTCCGACAATCTAGCGACGGCGAAGGTGTCGTTCCCGGCGCCGCACGCGTTCACCGACGAGGCCGGCATCACCATCGGCTACAAGAACAATGTCATCCTGCCGGTGCGCGTTTTTCCGCGGCAGAAGGACAAGCCGGTGACGCTGCGCGCCAAGATCGACTACGCGGTCTGCGAGAAGCTGTGCGTGCCGGTCGAGGCGCATCTGGAATTGACGCTTGCTCCCAACGAGGGCGCCGACAATCCGGCGCTCACTGCGGCGGAGGCGCGTGTGCCGCAACCGGTGTCCGCCGCCGCCGCTGGATTGACAGCCAAGCGCGCCAACGACGACAAGCGCAAACCGCTGGTCTTCGTTGATCTCGCCGCGCCGACCGGCGAGCCGGTCGAATTGTTCGTCGAGGGCCCGACGCCGGAGTGGGCCTTGCCTATCCCCAAGCCAGCGCAAGGCGCGCCGCCCGGCCACCAGCATTTCGGCTTCGAGCTCGATGGGTTGCCGCCCGGCGTCGATCCCAAGGGGCCGTTCCAGCTCACCTTCACCATCGTGCAGGGCGATCGCGCCACCGAGGTGAGGACCCATCTCGACTAATCCGCGCCTTGCGCTATTTTGCGCCTCACAAAATCAGGAGAGAACGACCATGCCCATCAAAGTCGGCGACAAATTGCCCAGCGCAACCTTTCGCATGATGACCGCGGAAGGTCCGAAGCCCAAGACGACGGACGACATCTTCAAGGGCAAGAAAGTCGCCCTGTTCGCGGTGCCCGGCGCGTTCACGCCGACCTGCAACAATCTGCACATGCCGAGCTTCCTCAACAATGTCGACGCGTTCAAGGCGAAGGGCGTGCAAACCATCGCGGTCACCGCCGTCAACGACGCGTTCGTCATGGAGGCGTGGAAAAAGGCGACCGGCGCGGCCGGCAAGATCGAGTTCCTCGCCGACGGCAATGGCGACTTCGCCAAGGCGATCGACATGGCCTTCGACGGCTCCGGCGCCGGGCTCGGCACCCGCTCGAAGCGCTATTCCATGCTGGTCGACGACGGCGTGGTGAAGACGCTCAACATCGAGGACGCCCCCGGCAAGTGCGACATTTCCGGCGGCGACGCGCTGCTCAAGCAGCTCTAGTAATCTCGTCATTCCGGGGTGGCGCGCCAGCGCCGGACCCAGAATGACTATCGCGACTTCAGCGCGCCGATGGCGCCGGCGCGCGCGGCGATGAGACCCTCGCGCGCGAGTTGATCGGCGCGCTCGTTCAAGGCGTGACCGGCATGGCCCTTGACCCAGTGCCAATGCACGGTGTGCTGGGCAAGCGCGGCGTCGAGCCGTTTCCACAGATCGACGTTCTTCACCGGCTTCTTGTCGGCGGTGCGCCAGCCGTTCTTCTTCCAGCTGTGAATCCACGAGGTGATGCCGTTCCTCAAGTATTCGCTGTCGGTGTGCAGATCGACCAGGCACGGACGCTTGAGCGCTTCCAGCGCGGAGATCGCCGCCATCAACTCCATGCGGTTGTTGGTGGTGTGCGCTTCACCGCCGTTCAATTCCCTCTCGTGGTCGCCGAAGGTAAGAATCGCGGCCCAGCCGCCCGGCCCCGGATTGCCCGAGCAGGCGCCATCGGTGTGGATGGTGACACGCTGCTCGGTCACGTCTCGATCCCGTAATCGCCGGCGCTCTTCGCTGACTGATGGAAGCGCAACTTGCGGAAATATTCGAGCGGATCTTTCGGCTTAACCAGCGCGCCGTCCGGCACCGCCAGCCAATCCACCAGCCTTGTCAGCAGGAAGCGCATCGCGGCGCCGCGCGCGAGCACAGGCAGCGCCGCGCATTCGGCCGCCGACAGCGCGCGCGCCTTGCCGTAAGCCTTGAGCAGCGCCCGCCCCTTGGTGACGTTGTAGGAGTGATCCGGCTCGAAGCACCAGGCGTTAAGACAGATGGCGACGTCATAGGCGAGCGTGTCGGTGCAGGCGAAATAGAAGTCGATCAGCCCGGACAGCTTATCGCCGAGGAAGAACACGTTGTCAGGAAACAGATCGGCATGGATCACGCCCGCCGGCAGATTGCGCGGCCAGGACCGTTCGAGCGCATCGAGTTCCTTGGCGATCTCCGCGCACAGGCCCGGCCGCACGCTGTCGCCGCCCGGCTTGGCGTGCTCGTAGAGCACGCGCCAGCTGTCGATCGACAGCGCGTTCGCCCGCCGCATTGTGAAATCGGCGCCGGCGAGATGCAGGCCGGCGAGCGCCTCGCCCACCGCCGCGCAATGGCCGGCATTGGGCCGGCGGATCCACAAGCCGTCGAGAAAGGTGACGATCGCTGCCGGCCGGCCGGCCAGCTTGCCGAGCATGCCGCCGCTACGGTTCTTCACCGGCTGCGGACAGGTGATGCCGCGTGCGGCGAGATGCTCCATCAGCGCGAGGAAGAACGGCAGGTCCGCCTCGGCCACGCGCTTCTCGTAGAGCGTGAGAATGAAACTGCCGGCCGTGGTGTGCACGAGGAAATTGGAATTCTCCACGCCCTCGGCGATGCCCTTGTAGGACAACAGCGCGCCGATCTCATAGCCGGCGAGAAACTGGGTGAGATCGTCGGCGGTGACGTCGGTGTAGACGGCCATGCCTCACTCCGCCGCCTGGGTCTCCCGCAGGGCGCGGGGCAGCGGAAAGAACATATCTTCCTCGGCGGTGGAGACGGTCTCGATGCTGATGGCGTAACGCTCGGCGAAGGCGTCGATGATCTCCTCGACCAGCACCTCCGGCGCCGAGGCGCCGGCGGTGATGCCGAGCCGCTCGATGCCGGCGAACGTGTCCCAGTCGATGTCGGCGGCACGCTGCACCAGCGCCGCCCGCGCACAGCCGGCGCGCCTGGCCACTTCGGTGAGCCGCTGCGAATTGGACGAATTGGGCGAGCCGACCACGATCATGGCGTCGACCATGGGCGCCACGCATTTGACCGCGTCCTGCCGGTTGGTGGTGGCGTAGCAGATGTCGTCTTTGCTCGGCCCGGCGATCGCCGGGAAACGCCGCTTGAGCAGGGCGACGATCTCCGCGGTGTCCTGCACCGACAGTGTGGTCTGCGTCACGTAAGCGAGGCTGCCGGCGTCGCGCGGCACGAAGCTGGCGGCGTCGGCCACGCTCTCGATAAGATTGATCGCACCGGGCGGCAGCTGGCCGAGCGTGCCGATCACCTCCGGGTGGCCGGAATGACCAATGAGCAGGATTTCGCGGCCGCGCCGATAGTGAATCTGCGCCTCGCGGTGCACTTTGGTCACCAGCGGACAGGTGGCGTCGAGCGCGAACAAATGGCGGCGCGCCGCCTCGGCGAGCACGCTCTGCGCCACGCCATGCGCCGAGAAGATCACCGGGGCGTCGGTGTCGGGAATTTCAGACAAGTCCTCGACGAAAACGGCGCCTTTACCGCGCAGGGCCTCGACCACGTAGCGGTTGTGCACGATTTCGTGACGGACATAGACCGGCGGCCCGTAGACGCTGAGCGCCCGCTCCACCGATTCGATGGCGCGCACCACGCCGGCGCAGAATCCGCGCGGCGAGCACAGCAGCACCTTGAGTGCGGGCTTGTCCGAGTTTTGCATCCGGGGTCCTAGGGAATCGCGCCGGTTTTGCGCGCGTTTCAGGGCTGCACATGGGCTGCGCCGCCCCACCCTGTCAAGACGGCATAGTTGCACGGCTGCGGCCGAGCACCTATATTCCGGCCACTTTCCAGTCATCATCGATGATCTGGTGCTTCGCCCGGCGGGCGGGCGAAGCGTAGAGGAGATTTGCCATGGCCACAGCAGCACCCTTGATGCCGAAGGCGACCGCCGTATGGCTGTTGGATAATACCGCCCTAACCTTCGACCAGATCGCCGAGTTCTGCAAATTGCACCCGCTCGAGGTCAAGGCGATCGCCGACGGCGACGCCGCGCAGGGCATCAAGGGCCTCGACCCGATCCAGACCGGGCAACTCACGCGCGAGCAGATCAGCAACGCCGAAAGCAATCCGGAGATCCGGCTGACGCTGAGCGAGGCGCGAGTCGCGGTTCCCTCGCCGGAACGCGGCAGGAAGGGCCCGCGCTACACGCCGGTGTCGCGCCGGCAGGACCGGCCGAACGCCATCCTCTGGTTGGTGCGCAATCATCCGGAACTCAAGGACGCCGCCATCATGCGGCTTGTCGGCACCACCAAGTCGACCATCGCCGCCATCCGCGACCGCACGCATTGGAACGCCGCCGCACTCACGCCGATGGATCCGGTGACGCTCGGCTTGTGCTCGCAGACCGATCTCGATTTCGAGGTCAACCGCGCCAACAAGGAAAAGCCGGCGCCGGTCGACACCGGCGCGACGCTGCTGCCGGCCGCCGAGACCACCGCCAAGAAAGAGGCGGAGGTGGCCGCCGCACAAACCGCGGAAGCCGAGAAGAAACCGGGCGGCACCGACCTCGACGTCGACGCCGTGTTCGCCAAGCTCAAGCAGCTCGGCGGCAAGGGCGGCAAGAGCGAAGAGTAAGTCTCTCAGCCTCGTGGTGAGGAGCGCTGCGAAGCAGCGCGTCTCAACCATGAGGCTGCCTCATCCTTCGAGTTGCATCGCTGCACGATGCTTCTCAGGAGGAGGCGGATTAGTATCCCCTCGTCCCATCGACCGCCGCGATGTAGCGCGCGACGGATTTCTCCAGCATCGCCTTGGCATCCTTCGGGATGACGCGGTCGAAATAATGGCCGTAGAGCACGTCGAAGGCATACGGCGCCATGGCCGCGCCGATCGCTTCCACCTCGCGCGCCGACAGTGGAATGAAATTAGGATAGCTGCGCATAAAGGAGAGCCACTTGCGGTCGGTGGCGACTGTCAAGATATCGCCGGCGCAGACGACACCCCGCCCCGATGCACCACCCGCCCAATGCAGCACCGTGCCGCCTGCGAAATGGCCGCCGCAGCGGATGAGCGTGACGCCATCCCAGAGCTTGTACGTGTCGCCGTCCCACAGATTGATCGCCGCATCCGGCCGCATGATCCATTGCTTGTCGGCGGCGTTGAGATGAATGCGGCAATCGAAGGCGCGCGCCCATTCCACCATCGTGGTGTAGAAATGCGGATGCGAGATGGCGATCGCCTGAATGCCGCCGAGCGCCTTGATCGTCGTGATCGTCGCCGCATCGAGCGTGGCGACGCAATCCCATAACACATTGCCGCCTGACATACGCAGCAAGAGCGCGCGCTGGCCGATGGCAAAGCCGGCGCCGATGCCGACGATGCCCGGCTCATATTCGCGCATTGCGTTCATGTGGCTTTGCGTAAGCGTGTCAAGCGTCGTCCACGTCTGCCCGCGCGGTGGCACGTATTGCCGCTCCTCCTCGCAAATCAGGCATTGCGCGGGCGGCTGATCGCTTTCGGCATATTGCATGCCGCAGGCAGTGCAGATGAAGTGAGGCATTGGTCCGGCAGTCCTTTGCATTTGCGCGCGGGCGCGCGCGCGCGGTTCTGTTACACTGTCGCGTCGAATTTGGGGAGTGAGGGCGATGCGGGGGCAAAGCGTGGACGCCATTGCGCGTCGCGGTGCTGGTCGCCGGCACGCTCGGCACGCTGTTCTGGCTCGGCGTGCTTATCGCCTGGTGGCACATCCCGACCGAGCGGCGCGACGGCTTCGAGCTGATCGGCGTGGCGCTGGCGGGCGGCTATTTCGTCGCGTTGGTGCTGCCGACGCTGCTAATCACGCTCGTCGGACGCTGGCTCAAGCTTGGCGCGGCGCTTTCGGTGGCCGTGTTGGTGCTTGCCTCCGACACGCTCTGGCATTGGCTGCCGTGGTGGCGAGAGACGGACGCGCGCCGTCGCCCGTATTCTTCAACGGCCCCGGGTAGGCCGTCGTCCCCGCCTTGGCGGGACCTTCTCGCGCCTCTCGCTTGAAGGCGAGGGGAATGGAGCGCCGAGCGGCGCACCATCAAGCCTTCCGCCTTGCGGCGGGCGCACGTCTTGCGATCGACGCGCTCGCCAACTCGGCGCTCCATCGCGGCGATTTTTGGCCTCGGGGTCCGCGTTTCCTGGGACGAGGCTTGTGGCCAATCCCCGGTGCAGCAGGCTCCTTGCGGGAGGGTCGTAGTTCCCTCCGACCGGGTTCCCCGGGCCTCCCGAGCGCAGGCTTGCGAAGCCTGCCCGCGGGCGCCGCCCCTGCCCCACTTCAGGATCGCCTCTGGAAGCGCCCCTCATTGAGCAAATACAGGATTATATGGGCGATTGGTTTTGCGATTGATTGCCGGAGGCGCCCTTGGCGTGGGCGTCGGCGCGATTTGCGTGGAGGTGTTCCAGGTCAGCAATTTCGAAGGCGGCGCCGGCATGATGGTGTTTTTCACCTTCATGCCACTCGGCGCGATCCTCGGCGGAATTCTTGGCGCCTGGCTTCTCGGGCGGCTTGGGACACGAAAGTAGGCGGCTCCTCCAAAATAACGGATGAACTGGCGGGCTGCGCTTCGTTAATTTTCCCTACGAGCTGAATGTTGACCATCATGGCCGGGCTTGTCCCCGCCATCCACGTCTTGGCGACCCTTCAAATGAGCCTGCCGTAGAGATCGTCCCAGTCTGGATTCAACGCGTGAATCAGACGTACCTTCCAGGCGCGCGGCCAATGCTTGATCGTTTTCTGAATGGCATCGCGGATGTCGTCGAAGCGCTCGTAGGAGACGAGACGCTTGAGGCCATAGCGCTTCGTAAAACCTTCGACCTGACTTTCGCGATGTTCATACGCGTTTCTGAAGATGGCTCGTTAGCCGACATACAGAATGCCGTCAGGCTTGTTCGTGATGAAATACACCCAGCCGTCTGCCATGCCGCGATTGAAGCAAGACGTGGATGGCCGGGACAAGCCCGGCCATGACGGATGAGACATAAGCAGCCATTATAACGATGACTGCTTCGCCGCTGGGCCTAAACCTTCCCCACTCCGTGCCCCTTCAGCGCGGTGCCGATCTCGTCCAAGATCGCCGAATCGTCGATCGTCGCCGGCATGGTCCAGGGATCGCCGTCGGCGATCTTCTTGATGGTGCCGCGGAGAATTTTTCCCGAGCGCGTCTTCGGCAGCCGCGCCACGGTGATGGCGAACTTGAAGGCGGCAACCGGGCCGATCTTCTCGCGCACCAGCGCGACGATCTCCTTCTCGATCTCCTCCGGCGGGCGGTTGACGCCGGCCTTGAGCACGATGAAGCCGCAGGGCACCTCGCCCTTGAGCTCGTCCTTGATGCCGAGCACGGCGCACTCGGCGACGTCGGGATGCGAGGCGAGCACCTCCTCCATGCCGCCGGTCGACAGGCGGTGGCCGGCGACGTTGATGATGTCGTCGGTGCGGCTCATGACGAAGATGTAGCCATCCTCGTCCTTGTAGCCGGCGTCTGCCGTCTTGTAGTAGCCGGGGAACTCGGCGAGGTAGCTTTCCTCGAAGCGCTCATCCTGCTGCCACAGCGTCGGGAAGTTGCCCGGCGGCAGCGGCAGCTTGATCACGATCGAGCCGATCTTGTTGGCCGCCACCGGATGGTTCGACTCATCAACCACGTCGATGACGTAGCCCGGCATCGGCACGCAGGCCGAGCCGTATTTCACCGGCAATTGCCCGAGGCCGACCGGATTGCCGGCGATGCACCAGCCGGTCTCGGTCTGCCACCAGTGATCGAGTACCGGCTTGTTCAGATGCTGCTCCGCCCACTGGATGGTCGGCGGATCGGCGCGCTCGCCGGCGAGGAACAGCGTGCGGAATTTCGACAGGTCGTATTGCTTGAGCAGCTTGCCGTCCGGGTCCTCCTTGCGGATGGCGCGGAAGGCGGTCGGCGCGGTGAACAGCGCCACCGCGCCGTGCTGGGCAATGACGCGCCAGAAGGCGCCGGCGTCCGGCGTGCCGACCGGCTTGCCCTCGTAGAGGATCGAGGTGCAGCCGTGCAGGAGCGGCGCATAGACGATGTAGGAATGGCCGACCACCCAGCCGACGTCACTGCCCGACCACCACACCTCGCCGGGATTGACGCCGTAGAGATATTGCATCGACCATTTCAGCGCGACCATGTGGCCGCCGTTGTCGCGCACCACGCCCTTGGGGATGCCGGTGGTGCCCGAAGTGTACAGGATGTAGAGCGGATCGGTGGCGGCGACCGGCACGCACTCCGAGGTCTTGGCGTAATTGACTGCGTGCTCCCACGCCTGGCGCCAGTCGTGGTCGCGGCCGGCGACCAGTTCGGCGGTGCATTGCGGGCGCTGCAGGATCATGCAAGTCTGCGGCTTGTGCTTGGCGATCGCGATCGCCTCGTCGAGCAGCGGCTTGTAGGGCACCACGCGCGCGCCCTCGAGGCCGCAGCTCGCCGACAGAATCACCTTCGGCTTGGCGTCGTCGATGCGGGTGGCGAGCTCTTTCGCCGCGAAGCCGCCGAACACCACCGAATGCACGGCGCCGATGCGCGCGCAGGCGAGCATGGCGATGACCGCCTCCGGCACCATCGGCATATAGATGATGACGCGGTCGCCTTTCGTCACGCCGAAGTCGCGCAGCATGGCGCCGAGCAACTGCACCTCGGACAATAGGCGGCCGTAGGTGAAGGTCTTCACCGTGTTGGTGACCGGCGAATCGTAGATGAGCGCCAGCTGATCGTTGCGGCCGGCGAGCACGTGGCGATCGAGCGCGTTGTAGCAGGTGTTGCAGACGCCGCCGGTGAACCAGCGGCCGTAGATGCCGGCGTCCTTGTCGAACACCTTCTTCGGCTGTTGGTACCAGTCGATCTCGCGCGCGGCCTCGCCCCAGAAGCTCTCGGGATCGCGCTGCCAGCGCGCATACGTGTCGTGATAACGGCTCGTGCGGGCGTCCATTGTTGTTTCCTCTCCCCCTTCTTCCTCACCCTGAGGAGCGCCGTCGGCGCGTCTCGAAGGGTGAGGCCCCGGGCTTCGCCCCATCCTTCGAGACGGCGCTAACGCGCCTCGTCAGGATAAGGGCGAAGAACAGGGTTTGGCCGCGATTGTGGAACGGCGGCCATGCGCAAACAAGGCTGGCGCGGCCGCCCTCACCATGGCTTTGATTTTAAGCAAGAGAGGCCTACCCAATTGGTTGTAGAGATTCGGTCATTTCGGGGCGCGAGCGTTAGCGAGCGGGCCCGGAATTCATACTCCGCAGCGCCGGGGCTATGGATTCCGGGCTCGCGGCCTGACGGCCGCGCCCCGGAATGACCAGGAGTCCCCGTGACCATCATCACCGACCCGATGTTCTACGCGCTGGCCATTCCGGCCGTGGTGGCGCTCGGCCTGTCCAAGGGCGGCTTTGCCGGCGCCGGGCAGATGGCGACGCCGATGCTCGCTCTGGTGATGCCGCCGCTCGAGGCCGCCGCCGTGCTGCTGCCGATCATGATGGCGCAGGACGCCGCCGCGCTCTGGGTCTACCGCAAGGAGTGCAACTGGCACATCCTGGCGATCACCGCGCCGGGCGCACTGATCGGCGTCGGCTTAGCCTGGCTGCTGGCGGCCTATATCTCGGACGCCGCCGTGCGCATCCTGATCGGCGTCATCACCATCGGCTTCGTGCTCTACCACTGGGTCGGCCCGCGCCGCGTCGTCCCCGAGGTAGGCAAGCCACCGGTCGCCAGCGGCGTCTTGTCGGGCGCGCTGTCCGGCTTCACCTCCACGCTCTGCCAGGCGGGCGGGCCGCCGTTTCAGATGTACGTGCTGGCGCAGAAGCTGGCCAAGATGAAGTTCGTCGGCACCACCGCCTTCTTCTTCGCCAGCGTGAACGCGCTGAAGGTCATCCCCTATCTCGCGCTCGGCCAGTTCAACACCAAGGGGCTCGCCACATCGCTGGCGCTGTTGCCGCTCGCCATGGCCACTAACGCGCTCGGCTTCTGGGTGGTGCGCATCACGCCGCAGGAATTGTTTTACAAGATCACCATGGTGCTGATGGTAGTGATCTCGATCGGCCTGGTGCGCTCGGGGATGGGCGACTTTTTGCACGGGTAGGTCCCGCTCCCCGCGTGCGGGGAGAGGTGAAAGCGGCGATTGATCGCCACCCGTCCCCTTCGCTACGCTCGCCGCAAGGGGGAAACAAGCAATGGCGAAAACGCCCTACGATACCGATCTCGAGCGCAATCCGGCCAACTTTCAGCCGCTGACGCCGCTCGGCTTCCTCGAGCGCGCGGCGAGCGTCTTCCCGGCGCATACCGCCGTGATCCACGGGCCGCTCAAGCGCCCTTACGCCGAGTTCTACGCGCGCGCGCGACGGCTCGCCTCCGCCTTGGCCAAGCGCGGCATCAAGCGCG
>Ga0187771_10001282_pt1 | contig 16659 bp, 10 predicted proteins | sample 0116_SJ02_MP15_1_FD_133139 | JGI IMG/M metagenome (GOLD analysis project Ga0187771, IMG submission 133139) | Tropical peat soil microbial communities from peatlands in Department of Meta, Colombia - 0116_SJ02_MP15_10_MG | ecosystem: Environmental > Terrestrial > Soil > Wetlands > Peat | place...
CCGCTCATTTCGGCCGTACTGATGTCCCGATCCCGTGGCTCGGCGGCAAACACCTGCGTATCCAGTTCCTCTGAAAGCTCCGTGGTGTTAATTCAAAAAACTAACGTGGGAATCCAGGCTAGTGAAGAAACCAACCTTTTTGAGTTGATCTTCAGTGTAGCGGGACGACCCTGCCACGCGTTCCCGCAATTCGTGCTCACTAGGTAGAGGGTTGGTGTAGAACATCCCGCATCCGCAGCAGACAACCGTCCTGTTGGGATAATCGGGGGCATAAACTCGGAACCTGTGATCGTCACAAATAGGGCAGAATTGCGGACGTTCTCGTTGATCACAGGATATGTGAGAAGATCTCCTCAGCGAACTCTGAGATATTATCCGGTCCCGCAGTGTCACGAGAAAATGGCTTGGGCTAACTTTCTCACCGGGCTTTCCCCCGATGATCACCGTGCCAAAGGTGATAAGTTTTCGTGTGAGCTTTGCTGCCATGTAGTTCGTTCCTGCTAGACTAAAAGAAATGGGACAGTACACGCTGCCCCGGACAAGCAGGCATGTTGCGAAGAACTCTCTCTATAGCAAGCGTCAAAAGAAAGTTCACACGATCTTACGGCCCGTGGGATGTTTTTCTCAGTTTTCTGACATCCGACTTCTGTCGTCCGTTATAGGATTCATCAAGGCAGCCAGACGTAATCGCTTTGCCGGTATTTATCAAAGTCGGTGATTCGCACATCCACATTCCCGGCGTCGAAGCATCGATATCCAAGGCCGGTCATGATATCCCATGACTGATGTCTGCCGGTTGTGGAACATTCCGTGAAGACGACAGGCCTTTTGCCGGCGAGTAGGCCTCTCATTCCGCTCATCACGTTTCCTTCGGCCCCTTCGACATCGATCTTAATGAAGCAAATATTCTCGTCCTTCAACTCGTCCAATTGATCCAGCGCGACATTTCCCGCCACGACCTGAACAGCGTTTTCGTCATCGCAATGCCAGTGCATGCTGGCCATTGAAAAATTGCCGTTTGAGATTCTGAATACGGTTCTTTCATGCTTATCGGAAACGCCTTTATTAACCACGATCACGTTATTTATTTGATTTTGATAGACGTTCTTCTTGAGTACCTCAAACGTCTCAGGTATCGGCTCGAATGCGAACACTTTCCCTCTGCTGCCCACAAAGCGCGACATGCAGAGCGTGAAAACGCCGACATTGGCGCCTATGTCCAAAGCCGTTTTCCCCAATTTCGCATATTTGGAAATGATTCTATAGAGATGCGGTTCACGCAAGCAAAACAGGTCTGCCACTCCTATGCCTATCATACTGTAGCCCCGGTTTGGACCCCATAAGATTTTGTTTGGGTGTTTTCCCGAGATTAATAAATCTCTGATGAGACTTTTTGTTTTCTTAATCACGCGGTTGCCTACGTCATGCTTTGGATTTACCCCAGTTGACCCTCACCGGGAAGAACCGCGCTATGTCAAATTTCAGCAGTCGCTTGAGCTCTAACAGGCAGCCTATCTAAGCCGCCCCCGTGACTATCAGGCCGCAACCAGTCCCAATTCCCGAAGGAAAGATACGCACCATCAGCAGCACGGCAGCTGCCGCACAGCAGGCCGACAAAACCAGGAATGACGATCTCTTTATCCAGGCGAAACCTGTGATCCTGTTGCACACTGCAAGCATCGCTACCGTCTACGAAACATATAGCGCGAAAAACGAAATCCCGACGCCCTCAAGACCCATATCGCCTTTTTCGACAAGGCGTAGCGAAAGTTCATAATCCTCGGCATGGACCGTCCGCAGCCGGTAGCGCTACACCGCAGGACAGGCTGCTTGCGCATCGATTAAGAAGAGTTGCATAGACAGGGCCTTCTCATAAGCGCTGGGCGAATGCTTGATGGAGATGCAGGGATAGAAGATCTGAGTTCAGCGAACCCTCGGCGGAAAGGGCGTTCCTCCCTGTTGTATTATGTGGAAACTGGAAAATTTCGCTTGCCCGCCTTAAGAAGGAAACCGATCTCCCCTGCAATTGAACCCCGCGTAAGCGCCTCGTGCACCACGATGAATGGGAGGCACACTGCGATGAGACGGACCACTATAGAACCCCATGAAAGGGGATCTGCAAGGGCGATCAACTTAGACACGAACACTCCCGAGACGGCCGAAGCCAACGCCGGAGTGGTCAGCTTCAGAATTCTCCGGGTGCCCACCCCCAATTCCCGTTTCAGGAAAGGACCGTATAGTACCCATTGAATGCCGTACGCACCACACACAAGGCAGGCCACCCCTGGCAATCCCCACTTTGCAATTACAATCGGAAGCAAACAAACCTGCGGTATAACTGCTAACAAAGAAGCCCGCATCAGAACGTTCGTGCGTCCCAGAGCCATGATTACGTTGCCGATCGGTTCAACGGCTGCGCGAATTGCTCCATACACACAGAGTATCTGCAGCGGGTAAAGTGAAGGCAGCCAGCGGGGTGTCCCTTTTCCAAGCACGGTGAAAAGGAAGCCGTCCGACACGGCAAAAAGGGCTGCATTCGCCATTGCTGCGAAAAAAACCACCGCCCGCAGGCTGCGACAGTACATTGCTGCAAGGTCCGCACGGTTCATTTGCATTCGTGAAAACTGGGGAAATAAAACCGAATGCACCGTCTCGCTCAGTGTAGAGCAGACAAAAGAAGCCCAGGTGAACGCAATCGTATAATACCCGAGCTCTTTCGCCCCCATTCGTGACCCGATCATGAAATTATCGACATTGAACAGCAAGAAGGCCAGCAGTGTTGAGCCAAACAGAGGAGCCCCGTACCGCAGCAGCTCGACCGAAGTATCCACATCGAGCCGCCACGCCGCCTTGCAGGGTCTTACTATCCTGAGCATCACGGCAGTGCAGATGCTTCCGGCCAGCATACCGGCCACTAGGCTCCAGTACCTTAACCCTGAAAGCGCGCAGCCCACCCCAACCAGGCCTCTCGCCACGGTCCCCATTATGGCCGGCGCGCGAAGACGGCCGAAGCGCATTTCACGTGTGAGCATGGCAGAGGGCAAAAATCCGGGGGTCCCGATCAAAAAGGTCAACGCAAGGACGCTCACAACCCGGGGCACTGCGGCATTGTTGAATATCCCGGTCAGGAAAGGCGCGCTAGCTTCGGCACACAGGAAAAGGACCCCTGCAAACATAACATTCAACGCTTGCGAGGTCTCCAAAACCTCATCGGTTAACACTTCCCTCTGAACCAGAGCGGCATTCACTCCGAAATTACTGAACTGCCCTATGAACCCGGTAACGATCATTGCAATCCCCACCACGCCGAAATCATCGGCGTTAAGGGTCCGTGCAAGCATTGCGCCCGTTACAATCTGCACTACGACCGTGAGCCCCTTATAAACCGTATTATACCCTATGTTAGTGACGACTGAGTTCATTTTATGCCTTTGAACGCCTCAGATACCCACAATGACACAAACATCTTGCAGCAATAGTATTCCTCCCTGTCTGCAGAAAACGGCGTCTACACACAAATGGCGCCGGTACCCACTTCAGTTTGGGCAATTCGCAAATATGAAAATGGCCCCATAAATGCACTGTAGTAACTTGGATGCCAGCAAATGAGCACAACAAATCAAAATTGTCACTCCTAAAGGCAGTGCTTCGCATTCTGAGACCTATTGATAATCATTAACCACTGTTCGCTCTCTAAACATTTGAAATATGGAAATCCGTGGGATCAAGTGCCACCGACCACAAGTCACGGCCTATCTTTGAGCCAATGCACTATCCGCTCCAAAAATCATCAAGCCGTCCTGGCATTGAGTTTATGAAAAGTGTTATGGTAATAATATATGCTTACACTTTTCGAGCAGCAATGATCATTACAAATCCTATGAATTCTCGAAACAAGCCTAGTGTTATTCGATTGAATACCCTCTCTTTCGCGCCCCCCAAATACAGCATGTCCTCATGAATCACATTGAAAGAGGTATCGATAAGCACCCTCTTAAATGAGCGCTTTGTAAAGAATCGCAAATGTGTGCTGTCCAGTATCCCGCACTTCGTATATTCCCATTCACCTCTGAATATTAAATTATTTAAAACTTTCCAATAACGAATATTCGCTAAACTGCAAATTAACATGCCATCGCGTTTTAACCACCGATGAATTTGCTTAAGAGTATTGAAGGGGTCTTTCAGGTGTTCCAGAATATCTCCGCACACAACCACATCAAAATGCGAATCATAATTAAGTTTCAGGTCCTCAATATTTTCGATATGTACTATATCATAGTATTTCCTCGCTTCCTGAGCCGCCGGTGCAAAGACTTCCACACCCACAAGGTGTGCTGCTTTACGGTTTTCACGCAGTCTCCGCCCCAAGAGGCCCGAAGCGCAACCCAAATCCAAGACAACATTGGGACCATCCGGGATCAACTTCCAGAGATAAGGCTTATCAATATTGTAATAGTCGTTGCTTGCGTCAGGATAGTTTGTGTTTATCATATGTATCTCTCGCTCGCGTCCTTGAGGGATCCTTCTTCATGTCCCTCACGTACGATGTACGGCAGCTTACAGTAAAGTGTTATGTCGGTTACCAGGAGAGATAATAACATTTCAGTCTTAAATGTTGATAGATAATGCAGTCGGTGACACTGCTGTAGCACGGTCGTAAACTGGCATCAAAAAACGAATGGTGTATACATTTAACCTTGAAAACAGCTTTTGAGCGATGACGCCATATGCAATTCTCGTACATTGACCGTCAGGCACACGTGAATGATTCGCATGGGCAATTTTAGCTCCTCTAATAAGGAGATCATTCGGTTCCTCAAGGGGTTTGATTAGCTCTGTAATCAAATCCTGATGTGCAATTGAATCCTATTTCAATACAAGTATATATTAGGTTCCACCTCGAATGCCAATCCTGGCGTCTCCGTTGCAAGCACACCCGAAACCTTAGCCTCCGAAATGCGTTTCCGCAGAACGTCGTCCATCTTTCAAAAGCCTTCTGGCAATCCCCTCGACGTGTGGTTCCATATGAATAATCGGTCAGCAAAGCTTGCAAATGATCGACATAACTGAACGGATCCTTAACTATTTCCTTGCGACTCCGACGATTTCATCCCTGCTACGGCCAGAAGGTTCAACCAATCTTTCCTCGATGAATCCAAGAGAGTCCAGGACAAATCAAAACACTCTTTCCACCGACCTGGCCTTTTCCCTCACATGATAAAAACAGCCCGCCGGCGTCACGTATGCAGCCACCCGCCCGTAACCCGGAAGCTCGATGGAGACGTTGTCCATACTCTTTAGCGGTGAATGGGCATACAGGAGCCACTCCCGTTCCGGGGCTTCCCCCAGCACAAGCGCAAGCGAAAACACGGAAAGCTGGGTCCCAAGCTGCCACGGGCCTTTTGGATTTGCGTCCGCGTCGAGCAGGTGCCATCGAACGGCTTTGTTATATTCTTCCGGAATCCAGCTCTGATAAGGATGGGAACCGTTCGGGTTGGCGACGAGTTCTCCTTTGCGCCAAAACCTGCGAAGAACGGGGTTGGTGTGAACCCTGTCCACCGAGTTCACGATGCTCAGGAAATATGCCGAACTGTTGGCCAGGGTATCCGTCCAGCCGCGAAATTCCCGCACCGCACGCGGGCGCAGCAGCCACATTCCGAACTGCGCCATGCCCTGGTAGCGTTCGGGGTCGTAGGTCTGCCCCATGTCTCTGTAGAACTTGCGCTTGTCGCTCTTATCGTCCACCTGCCCGTCCCAGGTCGATATCTCGAACCAGAACCCGGGGTTCATACGGTAAGCCTCCTGCTGCATAAAAACCCAGTTCATGGATTCGACCTGCGGACTCCATACCGTGAAGTCAGTCGTTCCATCCCAATTGTGCACGTAATAAGGCGATGAAGCGCCGTCCCAGGCCAGGGGCCACGGCTCGAAGCGACCCGGCGTGTATAGAGAGTACTTGATCCAGCCCGCCCACCTTCCGAGACAACTGAGGCCGAAGGCATTATACGCGATGAACCTGGAGCGGTCTTTCCAGGACTTGGCTTCGAGCCCTTCCCGCATTCCGTCCTGTAGCGCCCGGTAGCGCACGATCCATCCGTCACCTACGATCTTGCGCTTGAAATTGTCGTCTCTACCGGGGCCGAATTCTCGAATGTAGCGGGAGGAATTCTCCACCTCCCCCCACGTGAGCTTTGGGTGCTCGTTGTTCGAGATAAAGAGCGCCAGGGGCGGCGAGGGATACCAGCCCTGGATTTTCTTGAGGGTCCCACCCTCTCCCCACTTGCGCCCGAGCTCTTTCCATGGGCCTATGGGACCGAAAGGAGAGACTTTCTTTTCTATCGAGCCGTTCTTGTTCACTACGTTTGGATTTCGGTCGGACGGCAGTGAAAAGTACTCCGGCGAATCGGTGAGATAGCATTCCCATTGCGTGCTTATAAACGAGATTGGAATCCCCCGTTCGGCAGCCCATTTCATCGGGACTTCATAATAGTCGTCATCGGGCGGTTTTTCTCCCGGACCCGGCAGATGAAACCACGGAAGAAAAAAATGGCCCCTTTTAATCATCTCCATCTGGTATACCGGACTGAAACCGCCTTTTGCCTGCCCCGAGTTCCAGTGCGCAGCAAGCGGCAGCGGCCGGCCTATATCGCTTTGATTGGGCAGGCACGCTTCGAACCGAATCTCCTCCGTGACCGGCTTGAGTGAATCTTCATCTGCCCGGCATTTCTGGCCGGCCGCTGAACATGAAACAAGTACAAGAACAAATAAAAACAACCGGTTATGGTGCAGCATACTTCTCATACTCGTTAGAGCCGGATGATGCCGTATACAAAGAAGGACATCCATCCCAAGGCCTCACCAAAGTTGCCCTTTATCTGTTTGTGGATGTTCAACCGGCGCCGTTGCCGTTTAAAAGTGTGGTATGGAAAAGGTTTATGTTCCGCTCGACCGCTTCGTCGTTATGCATTTTCGATAAAGCGTAGCTTTTTGCCCGCTTCGACCAGAAGCGGTGTTCCCCCTGATCCATATCTACGCAATTTGCGATGGTCCGGCGAAAGCCGCCAATATCGCTGAGGGGCAAATCCCAGCCCACGCCGAGTTCCCGCAGCCCGCTCCACGGAGTGCGATCGCTTATAAGGACGGGGCAGCCGGCTATCATGGCCTCCCAGATCACGTGACCGAAATTCTCCCCTAGCGTCGGCAGAAAAAAGAGATCATAGTTCCCGAAGACTTTGATAACTTCACTGTTCTTAACCATACCCCGGTATTCGGCTGTGACATTTTCCGGCAGGTGATGAAGTGCATCTTGGCACTGCCGCCAATAGCCGGGATCCTCGATAGGTCCGTAAATATGAAAGGATACGGAACCTTTAATATTAACATTACAGAGAACCTCAAGCGCCGTTTTGAGATTCTTCATTCTGCAAATTCGAGACAGGAAAACTAGATGCAACTCTCCAGGCTGTTTCGAGCGGATTGCCTCAGGAACATCGTCATGCATTGGCGGCAAGTCCTCGGCAATAAATATCTGCTCTGCAACCACCACTCGTCTTACGTTCCCGATATTATCAATTATTTCATTTTTCTCATTCAATGTTGAGGCATGCCATGTGATGCCTGAGTAAAGGTCCAAAAACCTGGCCGCAAGAATATAGGGCGTCTTTTTCCATGCTTTCAGTTTCAGTGCGGATGTAGCCAGTTCTCCTCGTGGCGCCAGTATTGTCGGCTTTCGAGGAACCAGCTTAAGCCGGCGAAGCAAAAGCGGCGCAATGGTGAATCTCGGAGAGCAAAAGCTGTTCAGGTAGAGTATGTCGTGCTGAGTCTCGGACAAGATCTTGGATATAGCAGACAGCGAGAGCTTATCATGCGAGCAATAATAAACCATGGCCTTTCCGACGCGAGTCCACTCGTTTATGTTTATCCCATCGTAGCGGCGGGTATCCTGAAAATCCCTGTCCGATGTGAAGATCTTAAAATGGAAGTTGTCGCCTATGCGGCTCACCATGTTCGCTACGGCTCGAACCGGCCCGCCGGATTTGTAGCCGGGAAGGTAGTAAGGCACGAATGTAAGGACGACAGGACGCTTCGTAAGCTTGTGTTCTTCCAAATGAATGCCTTGTTCGTGTAAGCTCGGAAGCGTTTCAGCACAAAACTTCCTGCTGACGGCATGCGATGCATTCACTGCGCTCCCCCGTAAACCAGGCGATCCGGCCATACATGGAAAGTGGGCAAAACCACTACAGTGGAAAGAACGGCAACTCCTCTTCGGCAAGGCCCGCGCCGGCGTGCAACCTCCGAGCTATCGGAGGGGCGCATGAATCGCTGCTCCCTAAACTTTGTGTCCGCCAGCCTGCCGCCGTGCAAAGGCCGATCAGGAGCCACTGGTATCCGCCGTCCTGCCCGGGCGAAAAAAACACGGCCTCACCGATATTTACGAAAAGGCAGGCAAAAAACATCGCCGTGAGTCCTATATCAGCCTGGCGGATCGACCGCCTCAGGAGGAAAACAAAGAAAGGCAGAAAGAAAGCCAGGCCAAGGATACCAACCTGTTCAAGGAACGCGGCAGGCAAAAACCCGAACTCGGTGCTTGAACCTATGGGAATTCCAAGAAAAGTGTTAGTGTTCCTGACGGAGTCGTGTGATGCATCGATGCCGAAACCATGGCCGGTAAAAGGGGCCTGAAGAAAGCGGCTCCAAAAAAAAGAAATTCCAGACCCCCGGGACTGGTAAAACGACTTTCCGATGCCGCCGGTTTCACCTTTCAGCACGAAACCCACTACCATCTCGGACAGAGTGGGCGATGCGAGCACCGCGGCGGCGAGCACTACAGACAAGATGACGACTGAGACCAGGGCGCGGGACCCCGCGAGCCCCAGGGACGCCTTTCGCGCACTGAAAGAACCTGTGAAAAGCGTGACCCCGAGGCTCAAAAAGAAAGCCAGTGCAGCCGTTCGAGCGCGGGAGAGGAGCATCAGCCCCATTACAATCCCCCAGATCCCCCACTCCATGCGGGGCGGCGGGCCGTTTCTCAGCAGCAGACGAGCCCCCAGGTATGCTGCGACTGGGGCGAGAAATATGCCCAGTGTCTGGGGGTGGTCCAGTATGCCCTGAAAGCCTGTTCCGTTCACTAAAAACCCTATCTTCGGCACCGCAAGCGTGGGCAGAGAGAGCAAAACCACTACAACGGCGATAGTCAGAAACCACCTCCGCAGCTCCTCCAGATCTGATCGATCAAGTGAATTGAAAGCGGCCAGCACCGTTGCGGAAAAAAAAGTAAAAATGGCGATCTTCAGAAACGATACGGCAAAACTGCTGCTGGTGGGCAAAGCCAGGACCGAAACCATCGCAAAAAAAAGCAGGAGCGGCACGAGGAAACGGTATGATCTAACAGGTATTGCCGCAAAAACTCGAAGCCCTGCAACTAAAATGATGACCCACCTCAGTATTGATGTTACCTGAGGGAGTTCATGGAATGCAGGGTTCAAAAGAAGCATGAGATAGCTCAGCGACAGGGCCTTTATAGCCTGTTTCGGGCCGGCCAGCGCATATAAACAGAGAAGCCCATATGCACAGGTGATTACACTGGCGTGCAGCGCAGCAACGCATATAAAGCCCGCTATCAGCAGACCTGCCGATAGGGACAAAACAAAAGGCCTGGTCTCAGCACCTTCTTCGGACACCTGGCTCCAGCCTCACAACGCCGTCTTGAACACTGCGAATCGGTTGATCAGAAAATTCGCGCCGGTCCCCGCAACGATCCCGATGAACGCCGCAACTTGGGGGTAAAGCCACGGATACTCGGCTACAAGCGCAGAAGCGGTGAAATAGTTGAGCAAGGCGCCAAGCGAGCAGGCTGCAACGAACCCGAAGAACTGCCTGACGATCGATCCCTTTCGGGCATAACCGAATGTGAACCGGCGGTTAAGAAGAAAATTGAAAACCATGGAGATTGCGATGGCGGCGCCGATGGCCGCGTTTACCCTCACGCCTGAGGCTAGAAGAAGGGTAAGCAGGGCAAGATTGACAATGGTGCCAAGCCCGCCGACGACCAGGAACTGCGCAAGATGGGACCAGGTCCCATACTTGTGGATGAACAGGCTCCGAAGATGCTGTACATAGCGGGCCTGCTCGACAAGGGAAACTTTGCTTTCGCCGAATTTCCTCTGAGAGAAATGGATGGGGATTTCCTTGATTCGTTCACACCGGCACTTGACGATGAGCTCGAGGCCGATTTTGTAACCGATCGGGTTCAGCCGATTAGCGGCGCTTTCGTAGGTAGAGCGGCGAAGCGCAAAAAACCCGCTCATCGGGTCCCTGACCCTGGTGAATGGCATCGCCAGCAGCGTTGTTGCACGACTGTTCAACCATCGAAAGAATCCCCGGTCCTCGGATGTAGATCCGCCCATGACGTAACGCGATCCAAGGACAAAGTCGTAACCGTTCCTAAGCGGGGCGACCAGTTCCGGGATAGATTCAGGGGGATGGCCGAGGTCCGCGTCCATGACGACTATCACATCGCCCCGAGCGCGCCTGAGGCCGTCGGATACCGCCTCGCTTAGCCCCCTGTCGGTTGTCCTGGTGACCAGCCGTATCCACGTCTGCTTGAGGCTCGCAACCAGTTCCTCCGTGCCGTCCCTGCTGTCATCATCCATTATGAGGAGTTCAAGGTCCATGCCGTTGGCGCGCCGCAAAGCGCTCAGGCGATCAATCAGCAGAGGCAGGTTCCTGGCCTCTTTAAACGCAGGCACAATCACCGAAATCTCGGGCCGGGACCACAAGCGGTCCCCATTACCCAACGCCGTCGGGGCGTGCGGCGGTGAATTGTCTTTCTCCGAGCAGGAAGAGGGTAATCGGGCGGCCCCGTATATTGGTTTTTCGCCGTTCACTGTTCACTGTTCACTGTTCTATTTTCCCCTGTTAAACCGTAAGCCGCCTGGAGCGGGAGGCGTCGGGGGCAGTACGACCTGGACTACCGCCTTTGTTTTCTCAATGACCTGATAATAATCCCCTGACGGTTGGGTGTCCACCGTAATTGTCCCATAATCGGGTACGGTCACACGGGCCTGTTTTTGCGGACCCAGCGGCGAGAAAGCGTAAACAAGCCACTCACGCTGCGGAGGCAGGCCTAGAACCAGCGCCAGGCCATAAACCGGCAATTGGGTATAGAGCGACCAGGGGCGCTGAGGGTCAAGTGCGGTGCTAAGCATAAACCACCTGTCAACTGACTGGTAGTCTACCGGCACTTCGGACTGATAGGGGTGCTGGTAGGCCGTATTGGCCACCAGCACGCCCGTTCGCCAGAATTTTCGGAGGATGGGATTTGTATGCACTGCATCCACCGCCGCAGTGACGGCCATGAAATAGGGTCCGGCATTGGCGACCGTGTCGCTCCAGCCTCGGAACTCTCTGACCACCCGGGGACGCAGCAGCCAGATGCCGAATTTCACCATGCCCCCGTAGCGTTCGGTAGTATAAGTCTGTCCCAGCGAGGCGAAATAGTCCCGTTCCGTGCTGTCACCGTCCCAGGTCGAAATCTCGAACCAAAATCCGGGGTTGAGACTGCCGTAAGTATCCTGAAGCATGAAAACCCAGTTCATGGACTCGATCTGCGGACTCCAGACCCAGTAGTCCGCAATAGGACACCAGTTTTCCAGATAATAGCTCGAAGAGGCCCCGTCCCAGGCAAGAGGCCACGGTTCGAATCGTCCGGGAATATAGAGCGAATATTGCAACCAGCCCCACCATCGGCCAAAGAACGAATCTCCAAAAGCGTTGTAGCCGATAAACCTCGCGTTTTGGCTCCAATTCCCCTGGACCAGCCCATCACGCATCCCGCCCTGCAAAGCCCTGTAGCGGCTGATCCAGCCGTCTCCAACCACATGACTCATAAAATTGGCGTCCCTGCCCAATCCATATGCATCGACGTAGCGTTTGGACGTTTCGGCATCGGACCATTGGAGTTTAGCGGCCTCATTATTTGAGACGAACAGCACCAGGGGAGGATTGGGATACCACTGCTGGAGCTTTTGCACTTCAGGATTGGACGTCCAACTCTTGCCCACTTGCCCCCATAGACCGATCGGCCCCATGGGATCGAGCTCCGGCTGCACCGTCCCATCCAGGCCGATGACATTGGGGTTTTGATCGGCGGGCAGGTTGAAATAAGCCGGGTTAATTGTAAGCTGTTCCTCCCACTGAGTGCCGACCAGGGATATGGGCAGATTCAAAGCTGCAGCCCTTTTCATGGCCGCCTCAAAGTATGCGTCCCCCGGCGCGCTGCTTCCGGGCGAAGGGAGCTGAAACCAAGGCAGAAGGTAATGCCCCTGGTCGATCATCTGCATCTGGTAGTCCGGGGAAAAACCGCCCGGCAACTGCCCGGTATTCCAATGCCCGGCAAGAGGCAACGGACGACCGATTTCATTTTGATTGGGCAGGCATGCTTCGAAGCGTATTTCGTCCGGGACCGGCTTGAGTGTATCCTCATCGGCCCGGCATTCCCGTCCGGTGGCTAAACACACTACAAACACAACTAGGACCAATCCTCTATAAATAGCTTTGATCTGCACCCCAATTTGCCTTTATCGGCATAGCTCCGCTAACTCGGTTACATGAGTTGCAAGTGTCCGGTTTTTGGTCAATGCCGGGATCGCACCGCTGCGGCGCCCCGCCCGCGGCATCAGGTTCGCCGCTGCTCTCACTACATCAAACCTGCTTCGCAGTCATTTCGGGAATGTGAACTTTCTGTTACGAGACAGTGACGTAAAATCGAACATACGGCCTTTGCGGCACGGCCTCTCGAAAGCCGGGATGGCGCCATTCACGGCACAACCACAACGTCTCCTCGCTCCAGCGTTATATTCTGCTCAACGCCTCGGCCTTTCTTTATCTTTTTGTAGTTAAAAGGAAGACGCACGGTATCCTTGCCCGAATTGCGTAAAACCACGATGTGACTTTCGCTGGCAAACGGAGTCAACCCTCCGGCCATTGCAAGCGCCTGAAGCACTGTCAGCGGTTTCGAAACATTGTACATGCCCGGCTTGTTCACCTTCCCGACGACATAGTACTGCAAGCTCCCCAGTTGTATGACGCTTACCGCTGCAACAGCTTCCGGGATATATTCGTGAAGGCTTTGTTCCACTGCCTCTTTTGCCTTTGTAGTTGTCAATCCGCCAAGAAGCACGTCTCCGACCAGCGGGAAGGATATTTTCCCGTCCGGCCTGACCACAAGGTCCTTTCGATTGAGCGATTCTTCGCCGTAGACACTAATTTCAAGGACATCGCCCGGCCCGATTTTGTAGTCGTTAGGCGCCTGTGCGCTTTCCTGGTCAGGTTTTGCCTGGTCCTGGAGCGTTTCGGGCCCGGTTGTCCCTTTTGCCGGTTTTGTACCCTCCGAAGCACATCCCGTTGAAAGAACCGCTATCAAAAGAAGGACAAGTATGCTTCTCATCAGCTCTTCATCCTTCCAGTCGTTTTTTGAGGTCCAGGGCCGTCTTCCTCGATATGGCGTCGAGATTTTCGCTAAGCGCCTTTTCCAGGTAACGGCTTGCTTCCGCCTTATCGCCTCTTGTGTTTGCTATCACGGCCGCGTGCAGATTCAACGAGCCGGCGTCCGGCTGCAGATTCAGGGCCTGTTTAATGCGGGTCCACGCGGAATCGATGTCGTTCCGCTTGAACGACACCCATGCCGCTGTATCCAGGAAGGCAGGGTTGTCAGGCTGTTTTGCAAGAGCCTGCGCGGCCAGGCTCGCCGCTTTTTCAAGGTCCTTCGGGTCGGTCCTGTACTCGGCGTAAAGGTATGCCAAATCATTCATAGCCGAGGGGGACCCCCCGGACTTTCGCAGCATTTCGTCAAGCACACGGCTTGCATCATCAACCCGGCCTTTTTGTTCATAAAGCATTGCAAGGGCGAGGGCGTTCGATGGAGACGAGCTGATGGCATACATTTTTTCCATCTCAACAATCGCCGAGTCCAGCTTGCCCTGAGCAGCAAATACTATTGCCATCGCCCGGTGAGGATCACTCCATTCAGGCGCCAGCTGAACTGCCCTGTTAAATGCTTTTTCAGCTTCAGCAAGATTTCGGTGCCCGGCATAAACTTGGCCGATAGAATAAAAAGCGGCGGGCGACGGGTCTTTTTTGGCAACCGCCGATTCAACGACAGCGAGCCCGCCTTTGTAATCCCCTTTTTGCTCGTATGCGGCAACCAGGACCCGAATCGCCGTTTCCCATCCATTTTTGGCGGAAAGAGCGCGTTTTAGCCAGTCAATGGCTTGTTCGGGCTTAGACTGTGCGAGCATCAGCCTTCCCATTTCGATGCAGCCTCCGGCAGAATCGGGCGCCAGCCTGACCAGTTGGAGGAAATCCTGTTCCGCCTTCGAATAGAGCGACTTAGACGCAAGCGCCCTGCCTCGAGCTTCAAGAAATCCAAGGTTCTCCGGCTGCAGTTCCACCCCTTCGTCCAGGATTTTTATTGCCTGGTCCAAATCGCCTTTGGCCAGCAGCATCCGTAAGTACTCGAGTCTCAGGTCGTTGCTTGACGGGTTTGCCCTGATTCCTGCATTCAGAGTGTCCGCAGCCATGGATTCCTTCTTGTTTAAAAACTGGCTCCTCGCTAAAAGGACCCTGGCCCCGGCATCCTCCGGTCGTCCGGAAACCGCCTGTTGCAAGTGTATTTCGGCTTCTTCGAACTTGCCTGCATCCAGCATAAGCCTGCCGAAAAGCAGGTGAGCATCGGTGTTGCCCTGGTTTTGCGCAAGCACCCCGTCACAGATTCTGGCAGCGGCATCCTTGTCGCCCTGGTCGGCCATAATGGAAGCTTTCGTTAAAAGGAGCTTCTCCTTGCCGGCAGTTTCGATACCGAGCTTCAGAGCGGTCTCGATACGCTCCAGCGCTGAGGCGCTATCTCCCCTGGACTCAAATAATCGAACCAGCGCCAAGGTGGCCTGGACATCGCCCGGCGCCTTTGCAAGAATGGATTCGAGCAGACTTTGAGCTTTGTCATTCTTCCCTTGGCGAAAATAATATCCTGCCCTGGCCTTCAGCATGTCGGGTTCGTCAGGTAGCTTTTCGTAAGCATTCTCAGCCTCATCGCGCATGCGCAGCTCTTCGAAAGCCTTTGCGCGCAAAAGCATCGCAGCCTTGTCCCCATTGGCCTCAACCATAGCATCGAGTTCTTTGGCCGCGCGCGCCCCGTCGCCATGATCGGCGGCAAACCTGGCAAGAAACAGGTAGGCAGAAGGCGCCTTGGGTTCGAGATACTGAGCCTTTATAGCGGCTTCTTCCATGCCCTTGAAATCGCCCGCCTCCTGTAAAGATACCGCCAGCAGCCTCTGGACTTCGACATTTGCATCCGCGTCTTTGACTTTTCTCAATAGTTCAATTGCCTTTGCGTGCTGCTTGAGGACAACATAAGCGGATGCCTGGGCGATGGCGATTCTGGTCTCGAAAGCTTCGGGACTGCGGATTTTGGAGATCTCTTCAAGTGCCTTCTCAGGCTGACCGCCACAAAGAAGGGTTGCCACTTCCACCCTGGCTTCATCGATGTTGGGGTCCAGCTCCAGGGCCGCATTCAGGCTGCGATAGGCTTGCGGATATTCTTTCCGGGAAAGGAAAGCCTTTCCCATCGCGAGTAGAGCCGCCGAGCTCTTTGGGTCGAGCTGGAGGGCGTTCTTGTACTCAAGTAGGGCCCGCATGGAATCGCCGGCCTGCATAAGCCTGTCGCCCCGGGCAACGTACTTGACGGCCTTTTCCTCATTGGTGCTGCACCCAGAAAGAACGAACAGTGCAGAAGCACAAATAACAATCGCCAGTGCGCGGGTCTTCATACTCATCGACCTCCACTCTTCATATTCATGCGGCTCCATGTTTGGTTATCTCGCGGCGTATTCGCCGTTTAAGTCTTTTGACCTGACGTCGTTGAAAATCAGTCCGAGAACTTTTTCCCGGGGAACGAGGTCCACAGTATTCATGACACTGGTCCGGGAGGTGTGGCCGGCCCTTGCCACCAGGATTATGCAATCCACGTATTCCGAAAAGACAAGCGCATCAGGAACACCCTGCATCGGGGGCGTATCGAATATAATATACCGGTCCCTGTAACGGTTTTTCAGTTCGCTGACCAGGGCCTCCATCCTGGGAGAGCCGATCAGTTCCGGCGCCTGAAGGACCCTGCCGCCGGCAGGCAGGACGGTGAGTTTTTCAATGCCGGGATTTATCAGGAGTTCTTCAAGACACTTCTGCCCGGCGAAAAATGACACCAGACCCGGCACTTCCGGCCCCAGACCCAGAAGAGTGTGAATGGAGGGATTTCTAAAATCAAGGTCCACCAGCAGCGTCGTCTGCCTCGAATCCCTGGCTATACTGATCGCCAGATTCGTTGCGACAAGACTCTTACCTTCACTCGAATCGAACCCGGTGATCTGAACTGTCGACCAGCCTTTAGGCCGGGTTCGATTGAAAAGCAGCGTTCTGAGCATTTTGAATTGCTCGGCAACCCGGTCCCCGTCATCGAGTACAATCCTGTTATTTGACAAAACGCCAATGTTGACCGGGATCACTTTTGTACTGCAATAGACAGGCCCCGGACATCCCAGTTGAGAAAGTTTCTTGGCGGCCAGGGCTTCGCAGTCACTCTCAGGCTCTGCCTTACGCCCTGAA
>Ga0187771_10001283_pt1 | contig 16652 bp, 16 predicted proteins | sample 0116_SJ02_MP15_1_FD_133139 | JGI IMG/M metagenome (GOLD analysis project Ga0187771, IMG submission 133139) | Tropical peat soil microbial communities from peatlands in Department of Meta, Colombia - 0116_SJ02_MP15_10_MG | ecosystem: Environmental > Terrestrial > Soil > Wetlands > Peat | place...
GAACTGCAATTCCCAAAGCCCTGTGCAAAGGACCTCCCCGTTGCAGCCTGTTTATATACTCAGTCACGGGTTTCCCGGCCAATCTCCCGGAATTCGGCATAGCGCGCGCAGAACTTGGGCAACAGACAGCTTCGGGAATCTCTTTTACCGGTGTAAAACAGATTCCGCCTTCGCCGTTGGATAGCTTAACCCCGGAGAAAAATATGCCTATCACCGCTCTTTCCACCTTGACGTCATCCATTTCCGGACCCAGGATGGCGCTAAGATGGGTCGCCGTTTCCATTAATATCTCATCTTGGAGATTTTGCGCCGGTTCCAACGGAAGACCTCCTTATAGACGGTGTTCCCGTCAGCAGTCAGGCAAAACGAAATTACTTCTTCTCGCCTACTACGTCATAGACCCAGCTCAACGCTGCGGATGTGGCTGGAAAGCCGATAGTGCTGGTAAGCAGGATTATGGTGTGGTAAATCTCTTCGGCTGTAGCTCCTGCCTTTGTTGCCCTCCTGGCATGGCTGTGGACCGAACCTTCCGATCGAATCGCCGCTGCCGCTGCCAACTGAATTAAATGGGATGTTTTCTCGTCCACCGGCCCCTGTTTCCTGACCGTTTCGCCAAGATTTTCCAGGGCCTCAAAGTACTCCCGATGCTGTTCTCGCGTCTTGATGTACCATTTCGGAAAATCTCCATTCATGCCATACCCTCCTGCAAAAAAAGGTAAAAGAACTACTGCCCGCTCGTTAATTTCTGATTTGTGCCGAAAGCGGATTCGCAGACTTGGCAGTGTGCCTTCGAGCTTTCTCCAATTGCAATCTAAGATTTGCCACACACATTTGCCAACTTTTGAATTAGGAGGTCTCGCCCATTATGCAGCTGGACTGCCGCAATGGTCAGCTGATTTTCTGCCCGCGGCCTCGGTTTTTCAAGCAACTATTTCCTTTCTAACCATCGACCAGAGCGCTTAATTCTTTCACGAAATGTTTCATCTGTGCTGCTTGGGCTCTCATTTCCTCAGACGAAGAAGCCGTTTCTTCAGAATTGGCTGCCGATTCTTGCACTACTTTGTCCATTTCGAGCACTGCCTTATTGATCTGCTCTATTCCCTGGGCCTGTTCATGGGATGCTGCGGTGATCTCGCCAATCAGGTCGCTCGACTTATCCACACCGGCTGCTACCCCCTTAAACTCTTGTTCGGTTTTCCCAACCAGATCGAAACCTTCCCTCACCTTTTTAACTATGCCTTCAATGAGGTTGGCAGTGTTTTTTGCGGCTTCGGCTGCCCTCATTGCCAAATTCCTCACTTCATCGGCAACCACCGCAAAACCGGCTCCGGCTTCTCCCGCACGGGCCGCCTCTACGGCCGCGTTGAGAGCAAGAAGGTTGGTTTGAAACGCAATTTCATCGATTGTTTTGATTATTTTTGAGGTTTCTTCGCTTGCCTTGGATATTTCTCTCATAGAGGCGCTCAGTTTTCCCATGAACTGTCCGGCCCGTGAGACTGTTTCCTTGGTCTCCTTCATCAATTGGTTGGCTTGAGTTGAATTATTGGCATTCTGTTTTGTCATGGAAGACATCTCTTCAAGGGATGAGGATGTCTCCTCTATCGCTGATGCCTGCTCCGATGCCCCTTCCGCAAGTTGCTGGCTGGAAGTTGAAATCTGGCCGGAGGCGGACGCAACCTGTTGGGCAGCGCCACCTATCTCGGAAATGATACGGTCAATCGGGCGCGAGATGGATCTCGACATGCAATAAGCCAAAAACAAACCACCCGCCGCTACGAAGGCCACCACCCCTAAAACCCAATACAGGACATGATTGAGTTCTTTTTGCACGTCATCGAGATATATCCCCGATCCTATGACCCACCCCCACTCCGGAAATCCCTTTACATAAGAAATCTTCGGCACCGGTTGGGAATGCCCGGGTTTTGCCCAATAATAATCCACGAATCCAGCCCCATTACGCTTCACCGCGTCAACCATTGCTACGAACATGGCCTTCCCGTTGGGGTCTCTATCATTCGCCAAACTCTTGCCGTCCAACTCGCTTTTGAGAGGATGCATGATCATTCGTGGTTCCATATCATTGATCCAAAAGTAGTCACTCCCTTCATAGCGCAGACTCTTAATCTCCTCCGTGACCCGGCGTCTTGCCTCCTCTAAGGATTCAACATTAGCCTTTACCTGCTTTGCATGATAGTCCAACAGGCCCCAGGCAGTTTCCACCACATGCCTGGTTTTTAAATACTTGGCGTCGATCACCATTTGCTTAACTTTTGGGTAAAGGCCTGCAAATACTCCGGAGAAACAGACGATCATGGCAATTCCGAGGAAAAATATCCTCGTTGAGAGCTTGAATTTGTTCAACATAAGTGCCTCCCGCTTACCCGGCCCGGACCCGGTTCCCGTTTGCCGAAACAGGTCAGGTTCTTCTGATTTGGATGTTCATATGCGTACCGTTCACGCTTCTCTCTGTTTCAAAAATTGATGTACTGTCAAAGACCCGGCAAAAAATTGATCGACGGCCTTTAGACATTCCTTTAATGTTTTTTCAAAGTTAGAAATAAATTTTTCTCTACAACATATGGAACAATTTCGTTGAATTGTAAAAGGTCGTGTTATTAGAGGCGCGACTCTGTGAAAAAATGAGCACTATAGTTCTGGGCTAAATAACAAGTATCCGGTTCATAAAGAGAGCAGGAAACCGGGAATCTTCCCTAAAGAGTTTACGCACAGGACCTTGGCGCCAAAATCGTCGATCGAAATCATACTGACTGAGACAAGACTTATTTCAATCTTCAAAAGGGAGCCAAGAGGAATTCCGGCATAATGCGCCAGGACGGTTTTGATTGGGTCGGCGTGGCTTATAATGGCCAGGGCGCCATGCCGCCATCTTTTACGAAGCCTTTCTATCTCGGTGACCATCCTTTGCTGGACTTCTATTATCAGTTCCCCGTTTGGCGGCCTCGTTCCAATGCGAAATGAGTTGTAAAGCCGCCACAGGGGATCGTCGGCCAGCTTCTGGAACTCCAGTCCGGTCCAATCGCCGATTTCAACTTCGGATAGATTCTCGCTGGTGTTGATATCCAGCCCGAGTCGTCCTGCCAGGGGAAGCGCCGTTTCATAAGCGCGCTCGAGAGGGCTGCAATAGATGGCGTCTATGGACAGCGAACCCAGCCGTTGCGCCAGTTCTTCCGCCTGGGCTTTTCCTTCATCGTTCAGGTGCACGCCGGACATCCTTCCGGCCAGAAGTTTTCCAACGCTGGGATTCAGTGCATGTCTTATCAGGAAAAAAACCGTCACAAGCAGTAGCTCCCTCGATCTATCAATTTAGAATGTAAATCCTTTAGCCCTCTTTAGCCTTAAATGCGCATTTCTTACACTACAAATACTTACGTTTGTTAATTTTTTCGCGCTTCCCCTTCCCTTCATGCCCCCCGTGGTGAAAGGCTACCTTATTTTTAAAACAGTGAGAGTCCATCCCCGTCCATCCGTGTCAGGGGCTGTGGAGAACGGTTACATGGGAATCGGCCCGGAATTTCCGTTTGACTTGACAAGAAACTGTGTTCTAAACTGCTTTCAATCCGGTCAAAGTGATTTTTCTCAGAAGGAGAATATGCCGCTCATTGCCAGCCGATCGGTTGAATTCACGACGCCCTGGTTTGACATAGTCGCCAAGGCAGTGCGTATTGGCGATCCCCTTTATTACTCGCTGCGAATGCCTGACTATGTCTCCATCATCGCATTGACACGAGAACAGGAACTGGTGTTGGTTCGACAGTACCGTCCGGCGGTTGAACGATATACGATTGAGTTTCCGAGCGGTACTGTCGAAGCCGATGAAACCCCGGAACATTCGGCCCGTCGCGAATTGGAGGAGGAAACGGGCTACCGCGCAGACAGGATGGAATTGCTTGGCGCCCTGCTGAGCGACACAGGGCGGCACGAAAACCAGCTGTGGTGCTTTCTTGCGCCGGCGGTGACGCCTCCAGGATCGAACTACACTCCGGAGCCTGGAATAGAAAGGCTCTTGATCCACAGGAATTCGCTGTTTGACATGATCGCGCAGGGCAAGTTCGACCATGCGCTCCATCTCGGCGCCCTGGCGCTGGCTTTGGCGAAGCTGGGTCTCGACCTGTTTGCAGGCGCCAAAGGCTAGCCGCTCGCCGCGCAGGAGGAACGCTGCGGGATTGAGGCCGCAGAGGCGGGTTTCTCTCTGTGTTCTCTCTCCTCACGGTGGTGAACGGCCCGGGGCGGAAGGTGGCAAATGGACTATTCAAACGATATATGCATAGTTGGTGGTGCGGGACATGTCGGGCTGCCGCTCGGGCTGGTTTTTGCGGACAAAGGGCAGCGCGTTGTCCTCTACGACCTCGATGACATTGTGCTGAAGACCATCGGAGAAGGAAAGCTGCCGTTCGTAGAGTATGACGCGGAACCGATCCTTAAGAGAGTGCTGAACAAGACGCTTTTTCTGACTTCGGACATCGGGTCTGTGGCTTCAGCCAGGTTTATCGTCGTCGCCATAGGCACGCCCGTGGACGAGTATCTAAATCCCAGGCTCAGGTCCCTCCTGGAACTCTTTGACACTCTTCGTCCCCACCTTCATCCCTCACAGACTATCATCATCCGCAGCACCGTATATCCTCATACCAGCCGCCAGATATCCCAGCGGCTCAACATGTACGGCAACGGACCGTGGCATATCGCATACTGCCCCGAGCGCATCGCGCAGGGTTACGCCGTGCGGGAGCTCACAGAATTGCCTCAACTGGTCGCCGGGCTTACGGACAAAGCCAGAGATGACGCTTCAAAGCTATTCGCCATTATTGCTCCCAAGGTTATCCAGTTGACGATGGAGGAAGCGGAAATGGCAAAGTTGTTTACAAATGCGTGGCGCTACATTCAGTTTGCAGTCGCCAACCAATTCTATATGATAGCCGCGAGTTTTGGAGTGGATTTCAATCAGGTGCGCAGGGCAATTGTTGACAGCTACGGTCGTGCGCATGGCCTGCCTTCCGCAGGATTTGCCGCAGGTCCCTGCCTTCTCAAAGATACCATGCAGTTGGCGGCATTTAACAATAATAATTTCATGCTTGGCCATGCTGCCATGATGATTAATGAAGGTCTGCCTGCTTTCATTGTTGAACAGTTAAGGCATAAGTTTGATTTAAGCAGAACATGCGTTGGAATTTTAGGCATGGCCTTCAAGGCCGATATTGACGACATCCGCGATTCCCTCTCTTATAAACTTGGTAAGATTCTTCGCTTTCATGGCGCCACGGTTCTTTACTCGGATGAATTCGCAAAAGATCCTACGTTTATCAGCAAAGAGGAGTTAGTCGCGCGCAGTGACATCATAGTCGTCGGCGTGCCCCATTCCGCATACAGGGAACTGCGCGCCCCTGCCAATGCGGAAGTTATAGACATGTGGCAAATTATGCCGTCGGACAGGTCTGCTGCAATCAGATTGTCCTAAGATTCGGCTTAACCGGAATGTCTCAATGTCCGCCCAATATGACTACAGTTTGCTGAGATCCTGTGGCAGGGATTGCTTTATTAGCGCAAATGTCGAAATACGGCGTCCTCACCTGGTGTCGATCGGCAATAATGTGGCCATTGACACAGGTTTCTATTGCACGGTCAGGGCCGACATCGGCGACTACGTTCACATAGGGCCGTATGTCACCGTTATAGGCGGTGAACAGGGCCTTTTTCAGGTAGGCCATTTCGTCACTATCGCCGCAGGAAGCCGGATAATCTGTGTCAGCGACCAACATCTGGGAGAGGGGCTGGGAGGCCCTCATCTTCCGGAACAATACCGCGACACGCAGGTTATCGGACCCGTAATCGTGGAGAATTTCGCCGCCCTCGCCACTAATGTCGTCGTTTTGCCGGGCGTAAGGATTGCCGAGGGGAGTGTCGTGGGAGCCTGCTCCCTGGTTACCGGCAGCACCGAACCCTGGACTGTAAGTATGGGCATCCCGGCAAGGCCCGTAAGAAAACGCCCGATGGACAAGATGATTCAGAAGGCCCGCGCCTTGGGCTACTGACAGCGGACCGCTCCGGCGTGGAGATTGTTGCATGAATCCAAAGATACCGTGGTGGTCGCCTTGTGTAACCTCTGAAGACTACGTGATGGTAAAGAATGTTCTGGACAGCAACTACCTCAACGAAGGCGAAATAACCTCCGAATTCGAGCGGAGGATAGCAAATCTGGTCGGGGCCAAACACGCGGTTGCAACCACCAGCGGCACAAGCGCCCTTTTTCTGGCATTAGCCGCCGCAGGCATAGGTCCCGGCGATGAGGTAATAGTGCCGGATGTGACTTTCATCGCCACCGCCAACGCCGTTCGACTCGCGAGTGCTTCTCCGGTCCTTGTGGACGTTGACCCGCTGAGCCTCAATATTGATCCCGCCGCGATAGTTTCGGCCCTCACCGGGCGGACCAAAGCCGTGATCGCGGTGCATGTCAGCGGAAGGTCCGCCGACATGCCGGCAATCCTCAAGATTGCCGGGTCGCACAATCTTGTTGTGGTCGAGGACGCCGCTGAGGCGTTCATGTCCTCGATCGACGGCAGGTATCTTGGCACACTCGGCAACCTGGGATGCCTGTCGTTTTCCCCGAACAAGACCATTACATCCGGCCAGGGAGGGATGGTGCTGACCGACGACGACGCCCTTCATGCGCGCTTGCGCGAATTGAAAGACCAGGGCCGTCCGGTTCGCGGAACAGGTGGAGACGACATCCATTTCTCGGTTGGATATAATTTCAAACTGACCAATCTTCAGGCCGCCGTCGGGCTTGGCCAGCTCTCGGCTCTGCCTCAACGTCTCGAACGGCAAAAACGGATTTATTCTCTATACTCGGAGAATCTGCAAGGCATGGACGGCATTCGATTACCTGGATTTCGCATTGACAAAGGCGAGGTCCCTCAGTGGACTGATGCGATCGTCGATCGGCGCGATGAGTTGGACGCCTATCTGGCCGATCGAGACATCTGCTGCCGGCGTTTCTGGTTCCCCATTCACACCCAGAGACCGTATCTGATGGACGACGATAAATTCCCTGCCAGCAGCCGCCTGATGCCCAGGGCGCTTTGGCTGCCTTCGGCTTTTACGCTCACCGACCGTGATGTATTGACTGTCTGCCGTCAGATAGAGGAATTCTTTCGAATATGACAGTTGCATCGAACAATCGACCCGCTTCCGATATTGAACTTTCGATTCTTGTTCCTGTACGAAATGAGGGGATAAACCTGGAGGTTTTTATTAAAGTTCTGGAAACGATGGTGGAAACGCCCCATGAGGTTTTGGTCGTACACGATACACCCGATGACGACAGTATACCTGTCGTTTCAAAGATTCGGAACAGATACCCTAACGTACGCCTGGTTCACAACAAGTTGGGCAGGGGCGTTATCAATGCCATCCGGGCCGGAGTCGAAGCATCGCTTGGAGAGGTTATCCTTATAACCGTCTGTGATGAACTCGGCGTTATTCTCGTATTTGAAGATATGTTGGCGCTCATCCACCAGGGTTGCGACCTCGTTAGCGGCACCCGTTACGCCCACGGCGGGCGCAGACTTGGAGGCTCGTGGATCGGCAGGCTCCTCTCAGCATCGGCTAATCGGCTGCTCAGTTCGTTATGCGGCTCGATGCTTACGGACGCCACGACGGGCCTGAAGATGTTCCGACGGTCAGTATTCTATCAGTTCGGCCTGGAAGCAAGACCGATTGGATGGGCGGTTGTTTTCGAAATGGCGCTCAAGGCTCAACTGGCCGGCCTCAGGCTTGGCGAGGTCCCCGTAATCTCGATTGACCGGCTTTATGGAGGCAAATCTACTTTTAAGCTGGGAAGCTGGCTCAAGGAGTATTTGCGGTGGTTCATATGGGGGGCGTTACCCCTGCGGAGTAGTTGCAGGAAAAACCCTTCGCAGGTGGTCGTTCGTATTCCGTCTACAACGGTCATACAATAGAAGAGCAGCAGATGGTAAAATCCTATCTGGTAACCGGGGGCACGGGATTTTTGGGCAGCGCTTTGGTCCGTCGTCTCATCAGCGAGGGTCACAACGTGCGGGTGCTTGACAGCAATTTGAGGGGAAACCCCAAACGGCTGTCCGATATTTCAGGGAACCTCGATCTTCTCGAAGGGGATATTCGCGATCCGGCGACAGTGCGCAGCGCCTGCCAGGGAATGGACAGCGTCATCCACCTCGCATACATCAATGGGACCGAGTTTTTCTATACCAGGCCGGAATTGGTCCTCGAAGTTGCGGTCAGCGGCATGATGAATGTGCTCAACGGGTGCCGTCATGCCGGAGTACAGGAACTCGTGCTGGCATCGAGTTCGGAGGTCTACCAGACACCGCCGGCAATCCCCACCGATGAGACCGTCCCCCTGTCGGTACCCGACCCGCTTAACCCACGTTGCTCTTACGGCGGCGGGAAGATTATCGGTGAACTGCTGGCGATCCATTGCGGTCGATCTTTCATGGATCGGGTAATAATTTTCCGCCCGCATAACGTGTATGGCCCCGATATGGGCCGGGAACACGTGATACCCCAGTTCCTGATGCGGATGAAAGAGTTATCTAAAGAGCCAGGCGATCCGGTTCTCTTCCCCATTCAAGGCTCAGGCGAGGAAACCCGTTCATTCGTATTCATTGAGGATTTCACGGACGGACTGGTCAGGGTGCTGGAGCGAGGCGAACATCTTGGCATTTACAATATCGGAACCATGGAAGAAATTTCTATTGAAAACCTGGCTCAGCTTGTAGCAAATTACTACGGCCGGCGCATCGAAATTGTCCGTGGTGAGCTGAGCAGGGGAAGCACAAAACGACGCTGCCCCGACATAACCAAATTGAGATTACTGGGCTACCAACCCCGTTATTCTCTGCGGCAGGGCCTTGCAATAACAGCGGAGTGGTATGATCGGAACACACAGGATGCTTGAAAAAGCATGATCGATCGGGGACCTGGAGTAATGATCGCGCAAACCAAATCTGTTGCGGGAACCGCCTCAAGCGTTGTTGTCGAAGACTGCCAGGTCTGTGGCAACGCCAGTCTGGAGCAGATCCTTTTTCTGGGCTATCTGCCTCCGGTAAACAGGATGAATCCGATCGGGGAAAAACCTCACGAGCAGCCCAGCTATCCGGCTCAACTGCTATACTGTCCGCGGTGCCACCTGGTGCAGCTGGGGTTGATAGTGGACCCTCAGGTGCTTTTTCCTGCCGAGTATCCTTATACCAGCAGCACTACAAAAATCCTTCGGGAGAACTTCGCCGAACTCCGCCAGGAATGCAGGACCGTCATCGAGTTGGAGCCAAACGATCTTATAGTGGACATTGGTTCAAATGACGGCAATCTGCTCAGCAACTTCAAAGATCAACACCGTGTTCTGGGGATCACGCCGGAAAAAATCGGCCAGATTGCCATTGAGCGCGGCATTCCTACCATCATTGACTATTTCACCCCCGGAGTGGTGGAGAGCGTTTTATCCCGGCACGGCCCGGCAAAAATCATAACCGCCACCAATGTATTTGCTCATATAGAAAACGTTAACATGGTGGTGGAATTGATCATTAAGTTGATGGCCTCGAAGGGCATGTTCATCTCTGAATCTCACTATCTGCTCTCTTTGATAGAAACCCTCCAGTACGATACCATCTATCACGAACACTTGCGCTACTACTCTCTGCAGAGCCTGAAATTCCTGCTTGAAGCGCATGGACTCGAAATCGTGCATGCTAAGAAAATACCTACGCACGGAGGATCTATCCGAATTTATGCGGCCCGCCGCGGAGATTTTCCCGTCCGCGGGTCCGTAAATCAACTGCTGGAGGCGGAGAAATCGATTGTGCTGGGAAAGGAAGCTCTGCTGGAATTCAGGGACAGAGTGATTTTATCAAAACTTGAGCTGCAATCTTTGCTCCTGGGCATCAAGCGGAAAGGCCAACACATTTACGGTATCAGCGCGCCTTCCCGCGGAAGCACTTTGGTAAATTACGCGGGTCTGGATGATGGAATATTGGACTGCGTCCTTGAGATCAAAGGTTCCCATAAGATCGGCAACTATCTTCCCGGCACTTTAATACCAGTAATCGATGAGACACGGCTTTATGAAGACCAGCCCGAATATGCCCTGCTGCTGTCCTGGCATATAGCGGACGAACTGATTCCAAAAATCAGGCAAAAAGGCTTCCGGGGCGGCTTTATTGTACCGCTGCCTACGCCTGGAGTGGTCAAATGATATGGACTGTAATCAGAGCGAGGCAATGCCCCTGGAAATACAAAGGCGGCCCAGACTGCTTAGCCGCCGGCAAAAGGCCCATCTTTTGAATATTCCCCGAGGCATCTGCGACTCAATCAATCTCAGGCGGTTGGATATCCTGTATTGCAGTTGAGCACTGAGACCATCAGGAGCGCCCGGCTCCAGATAACCCTCGATCACCCTCATATGCAGGTCCCTTGGATGACTCCGCTTCATGCGCAGGGCATGCTTTTTTTCCAGCTTTCTCCAATTTTGCTTCATTAATCTTCGGGTCCCCTTTCCGGTCCGGCCGAACGACCCCCCTCCCCTGTGATATACGAATACGTCCTCGGCGCATATCAGCTTATAGCCGGCCCGCCTCGCGCGTATACAATAATCGTCATCTTCGTAAAAGCCGAGCCCGAAGCTTTCATCGAGCATTCCGACCCGGTCAAGAACATCCCGGCGAAGAGCCACGCAGAAGAACCCGAGCATCTCCGTTTCGAACCTTCCACCACCGCTGTTTGAAACCCACCTCAGCCCCTCTTCGATTATTTCCCGGGGAGTGAATCCAATGGTGAAAATCCTCTGTTCGTTTCCAACCGAGTTGGAAACGGGTCCAACCAACCCGACAGCCTGGCCTTCCAAAAGAGGAGCCCTTAAGCCCTCGATCCAGTTCCCGGTCACGATGCAGTCGCTGTTTAGAAGGATCAAAATTGCGCCCGAGGCAATCTTTATTCCGTCATTATTGCCGCCTGCAAAACCGCGGTTGGATTCGTTGAAGACGCACCTGAGGCGAGGTTCCCGCTGCATCAGGGATTTCAGATAGGCGGGCGTTTCATCGGATGAATGGTTATCGACGACAATGACTTCGAAATTGCCTCCGGCGCCCTCGCCCGAATTTGCGAAAATGCTTTCCAGACAGGGCGCCGTCGTGTCGCGCAGACCGTTATGACTTACGATTATGATGCTGGTTTGCGGCATAAGAGCAGATTAGATCCGAAGCCTCCTGAGATAGTCATCGTAAGTAGTTCGAAGCCCCTGCTCAAGTGAAATCTTACTTCTCCATCCGAGTTCGGACATCACGCTCACATCGAGCAATTTCCGGTGTGTGCCGTCGGGCATGGCTGCGTCCCACTGCACGTCGCCCATAAACCCTACCACCCCGGCCACCGTATCAGCCAATTCTCGAATCGTGCTGTCTTTGCCGCACCCGATGTTGATGATCGGGTTTTCTGAGAGCAACTTTCGACGCTCGGAAAAAAGCTTTTCCAGCCTTTCCATCAGGAAAACGCAACCGTCAGCCATATCCTCAGCGTGCAGCATCTCCCTGCGAGGCGCGCCCGTGCCCCAAAGCCGAATCACCGGCCCGCCTTTTTTGTTTAAGCCCGCCATCACGTCTTCCGGGATACGCCCGTAGCAGGCCTCGTCACGCTGAATACCTAAAGTGTCTCTCTTCGCCGCAAGTTTACCCAGGTGAAACTTGCGAATCAAGGCGGGCAGCACATGAGAGTTCTCAAGGTCGTAGTGATCGTTAGGGCCATAGAGGTTAGTGGGCATCACACTCAGAAAGCGCGTATCGTATTGGCGGTTGAATGCTTTACATAGCTCGACACCGGCAATTTTTGCAATTGCATAGGGTTGGTTGGTAGGCTCCAGCGGCCCGGTCAGAAGATATTTTTCCCTGAGCGGCTGAGGGGCATCCCTGGGGTAAATGCAGGAACTGGCCAGAAACAGCAACCCCCTGACACCGTGGCGCCAGGCGGATTCAATCACATTGTTCTGCATACTCAGATTGTTGAGGAGGAAATCGACCGGGTATGTCTGGTTAGCGTGAATCCCCCCCACCTTGCCTGCGCAAAGGAAGACATACTCCGGATCTTCGCTGGAAAAAAACCTTTCCACCTCCAATTTGTCAATGAGATCGAGTTGGCTGTGGGTACGAACGATAAGGTTGCGATAACCTTTAGCCTGGAGCCGCCGGTATACGGCAGATCCTGCCAGACCGCTATGGCCGGCGATATAAACTCTGGAGGTCGAATCCATAACCCTTCTTAAAAGATCGATGGGTAACAGAGAGTCGTCTGCGCGTTAAGCCGGATAATTATCCTATACCCCGATAAAACAAGCAAGCACATCGGGCAATTACTTTTTTCCCGTTTTCCGTCCTGCGTTCTTGGTTTTCCATCTTTTCACTTTTGTTCAGTTGCCGGAAAAAGCAGAAGCACCTTATAGCAGGAGGCGCATATTCTCGATACCAGGTCATTTGCCCAGAACGCCCCAATTCCCGCCAGCCCTCTGGTTGCCAGGGCGACAATGTCGGCCTGCCTCTCAGCGGCGGCACTGACAATGGCGCGTTCGACCTCACCTCGTTCAACGCTCCCGCTTGCCTCAATATTTCGTGAGAGCAGCACTTGAAGCTGCTTCCGCATACGCTCTGTTGTCTGCTCGCTTTCCAGATCCAGCAACAGGCGAGTAGTCCTGGGCGCAAGACGCCCTCCTGGAACATCCTCCGGGGTTACGCTTTCCGGCGTTGGCACAACGTAAAGCAAATGCAGTTTAGCCTCGAATTTCACCGCCAGTTCCGAACAGGCAGTCAAAACGGGATTGCTGTGCGGTGTGGAGTCCAAAAAGGCTATGATGCTGCGGAGAGCGAAATCCGGAGCGCGCCCGTATTCATCGGTGGACACAAGAACCACGGGCGTTCGTCCATGCGTGAGCACCTGCTCGGCATTGGTCCCGAACACAAATCTTTTGAATCCGCCGCTTCCGTGCGCACACAAGACGATGAGATCCTGTTCGAGCTCCTCGGCGTGTTCGGCTATGCTCCTGGCCACATCACCCCTCGGGACTTCGTGCACGTGTATTGACACATTCAGTCCCCAATCGACGAACCTTTCGGCGATCGATCTCAGGTACCCTTCAGCCCCTGCGGCGTCTTGGAGATGTGTGTCACCGTGTATGCTGCTAGGGGGGCGCTTCTCGATCACGTGGAGAAGTTTGATCGCGCACTCAAGCCGCTCCGAGAGCCTCTTTACAATTGGCAGGACCGATTCAGCGAGTTTTGACCCATCAAGTGGAACGAGCAGGGTTGAAAACATCGAGTCCCCTTTCTCAGACAGCCAAACTGTAGAGCAGGTATAAATTGAGAGCCAGGATCAACAGAGTCGTTATGACGGCGACAATCGTAGTAAGCGGCCTGTTTACCAGCGGCCCCATTATTTTTCGGCTGGACGTAAAAAGTGTGAGTGGGATCACCGCAAACGGAAGCCCAAAACTGAGCACTACCTGGCTGATAACAAGCGTCCTGGTGGGGTCCAGCCCCAATGCCAGAACGCAGACCGAAGGCAGGACCGTGACCAGACGCCTGATCCAAAGCGGGATCGTGAAGTGAACGAACCCCTGCATAACCACCTGCCCGGACATTGTGCCCACCGCTGAAGAAGACAGGCCGGCTGCGATCAGCGCGATTGCGAAAATATGTCCGGCAGCCGAACCAAGAATGGGTGAGAGCGTCCTGTAAGCCTCCTCGAGTGTTCCGATTTCACGCAGTCCCTGAGCGTAAAAGGTGGATGCCGACATGATGAGCATTGCCGCATTCACCGCACCAGCGATCGACATCGCTATCGCCACGTCTACTACTTCGAAGTGAAACAATCTTCTGAGTTTGTCGACGTCCTTGACGATTATCCGCCCCTGAGTCAGGGCCGAATGAAGAAATATCACATGCGGCATGACCGTTGCCCCCAGGATGCCGGCGGCAAGCAGAACCCCTTCCCGGTTGCCGAAGCGCGGTATAAGAAGTGAGGACACAATCCGGGCCGATTCGGGTTTAACCAGAAAAATTTCAATCAGATAGCTCACCGCCACGATCCCGACCATAGCTGAAATTACGGCCTCCAGCGGACGAAAGCCGTATCGCTCGAGGCCAAGAACCAGAAAGGTGGCCACAGCGGTCAGCAGTCCTGCATAGATGAGCGGGATACTAAATAAGAGGAAAAGCCCAACGGCGGTCCCAACGAATTCGGCGAGATCGGTTGCAACGGCGACTATCTCGAGTATAACCCACATTACCCATACCAGAAGAGGCGGGAATCGGTTCCTGCACAGTTCCGCAAGGTTTAACCCGGTGGCGATGCCCAGCTTGGCCGAAAGGACCTGGATGAACATGGCCATTAAATTGCTTATTATTATAACCCAAAGGAGAGTGTAGCCCAGTTGAGCGCCTCCCTGGATATTGGTGGCGAAGTTTCCCGGGTCTATGTATGCTACGGCGGCGATAAACGCGGGACCAAGGAAAGGAAAAAGTTTTTTGTGCCAAGGGAGGCTTTCTCGGGCGAGCACCTTCTCAGCCGCCAAAATGGTGCCGGAGTCCAAAGCGCGGGATTTGTTTTCCGAGCGGCCTTCCAGCACGCTTCATCCTTTCGCAGGTCCGTGATGAAATTTATGGCGAGCTTTTCCTGAGATCTAATAATTATTGATTCTTCAACGTCCAGTTGCAAATCCATCAAATTTTGAGCCAAAGAGGAGGAACCGCTTGCAAAGCTATCGGAAGGAGTTATGGTTCAAGACCCCGACCCGCACAGCCTTTATTAACATCACGCGCGAGGTAGAAGATTGTCTTCGTGAGAGCGGCATCAGGGAGGGGCTGGTTCTTGTCAACGCTATGCATATCACAGCCTCGGTGTTCATTAACGACGATGAGGGCGGACTCCACCGCGACTACACCGCGTGGCTCGAAAAGCTCGCCCCTTACGAGCCCGTCAACCAGTATCGACACAACGACAGCGGGGAAGACAATGCCGATGCTCATATGAAGCGCCAGATCATGGGCCGCGAAGCGGTGGTTGCCATAACGGGAGGCAAGCTTGACTTCGGCCCCTGGGAGCAGATCTTCTACGGCGAATTCGATGGACGCAGGCGCAAACGGGTGCTAGTTAAAATCATAGGCGACTGACGGATTTAACTTCGGCTTTCAGTCTCATGATCGCCTCAGAGGCTTCAGTGAGGTGAGGGTCCAGTTTCAGTGCCTGGCGGAGGCAGTCCATAGCTTCCCTGAGCAGCTGCGTATCCCCTTTTTCCCTTCCCCAGAAGCCGAGATTGATGCCGCGGTTAAACCATATCACGGCCTCTTCAGGATGGGCGACCAGGATCTTTAGATAGCTTTCCTCCGCCAACTCGTACCGGCCTTGCTTTCTAAGACTGACAGCCAGGTTGTTGCAAAGAACATAGTCGTCGAGATTGCCTTCCACCATCTGCATTTGGAGATTGGCCGCCTCAGTGAAAAACCCGCCTTTTTCCAAAAGGGTCGCAATCTGCATCTTTGCTTCCGTGGAGATAGATTTGTCCTTTGCCAGGGGCTCCAGAATCTCTTTGGCTTCTTGGAAGCGGTTATGCACGGTATAGAGTTGAGCTAGTTTCAACTTTCGATCCTTGTTGTTGGGGCTTTTCTGCGTCAATTTGCTGAGACTGGAAACGGCCTTTTCCGTGTCTCCGACGGCTTCATATACCTCAACCAGATGTTTCAGAGCGATCACGGAAGCGATATGAGCGCCCATTTCAGCCTGCGTGAAGTTGGATGTCGCTTGTCTTGTTTCATTTAGCCCGAGGTATGCCCTCCCCCGCAGGATGGTCCATTTCAGGTTCGAATACTTCGACCCCACCTCTTCTATCAGCTCGAGGGCTTGCTTATATTCCCCCCGGCACAGAAGACGTTCCACGTCCCGATGGTGGTATTGTTCGTCGCTATGGATTTGCAGGGTCAGAAGCGGAATGGTCTGGGAGAACTTGTCCAATGTCAGCGGCTCGACCAGGATATGATATACTCCCAGCTCTCCCAGCTCGCTGATCATTCCGATATCGGGTTGGTGCGCAATCATGATGAAGCTTATTTCTCTTAGCACCTCATCGGCTCCGCACAGCCGCAACAACTCGAGCCCCCCCATCGGCTCCACTCCCATGTCGCAGATAGCTATTGCGCTTCTTTGAAGACCCGGCCGCGGAACTACGGGCTCGTCCCTGTAGGTCCCTCTGGGCTCGCCCTCAGTCTTGAAAAGCATTTCAAAAATACCCAGCGCTTCTTTCCCGCCACGAAGTTCATATGAGGCAACCATGTCCGGCAATTCACCGTCCCTGATCAGTTGTCTAGTGAAATCGGCGATTATCCTGCGCATCACCATGTCATTGTGGATAATGAAGAACATCAACTCCTTATCCATGTCCATTCTCTCCGTTCATTTCCCGTTCCCCGGCCACACAACAGACTCTTTTGCACGGACAATAAATCGTCCTGAACAAATCCGTTTAGTATTCCAAGTTGCGTCATCACATCAAAAGCAGCTTCGTATTCCTTCACCGTGGTCTTCCTGTCGAGGGGCGGACTGGACGGGCCTTTGTGAGC
>Ga0187771_10001284_pt1 | contig 16637 bp, 8 predicted proteins | sample 0116_SJ02_MP15_1_FD_133139 | JGI IMG/M metagenome (GOLD analysis project Ga0187771, IMG submission 133139) | Tropical peat soil microbial communities from peatlands in Department of Meta, Colombia - 0116_SJ02_MP15_10_MG | ecosystem: Environmental > Terrestrial > Soil > Wetlands > Peat | place...
CTCCACTGCGCATTTCCGAGAAGTCGCGGCAGTTCACCGAGTCCGTCATTCGCGAGATGACGCGCTTGGCGCTCGAGCACGGAGCGCTGAACCTGGCGCAGGGTTTTCCGGACTTCCCCGCGCGCGAAGAGGTGAAGGAGGCTGCGGTCAAGGCCATCCGCGCCGACATCAACCAGTATGCGATCACTTGGGGCGCGCGGGAGTATCGCCGGGCCATCGCGGAGCGGTTCGAGTGGGACACGGGATTGGCGATCGACCCAGAGCGCGAGATCACGGTCTGTTGCGGCGCTACGGAAGCGATGATCGCTTCGCTCCTGGCCGTGGTGGATCCCGGCGAGGAAGTCGTCGTCTTTGACCCCTTCTATGAGAATTATGGCCCGGACGCGATCATCTGCGGCGCGCGGCCGCGTTTTGTGCGGCTGCGTCCGCCGGATTGGGCATTCGATCCCGCGGAGCTCGCGGCCGCGTTTAACGAACACACCCGCGCCCTGATCCTGAATACCCCCAATAACCCCACCGGCAAGGTCTTCACGCGCGAGGAGCTGGAATGCGTCGCGGCGCTCTGCCGGCGGTGGGACGCCTATGCGCTCACCGACGAGATTTACCAATATCTGGTTTATGACGGCTGCCGCCATGTCTCCATGGCCACGCTGCCCGACATGCGCGAGCGCACCATCACTATCAATGGCATGTCAAAGGCTTACAGCGTTACGGGCTGGCGAGTCGGATATGCCATCGCGCCGCCCGCGGTCACCAACGCCATCAGAAAGATGCACGACTTCCTCACGGTCGGCGCCGCCGCGCCGTTGCAGGAGGCCGGGGCAGTGGCCCTGCGCCTGCCCGACGAGTACTACGGCAAGCTTTGCGCCGATTACCTGACGAAGCGCGACCGCTTTCTCCCCGCGCTCGAGGCCGCCGGTTTCCGATGCTTCAAGCCGCACGGCGCGTATTACATCATGACGGACATCTCCGGCTTCGGCTTCCCGAATGATGTGGAATTTGCGCGTTACCTCGTGCGGGAAATCGGGGTCGCCGTCGTGCCCGGCAGCAGCTTCTATAGCCAGCCCCACACGGGCAGCCAGCAAGTGCGGTTCGCCTTCTGCAAAACCCCCGCCACCCTCGACGCCGCCGCCCACCGCTTGCAGAAGCTCAAGCAGCACTGACCAGTGTCTGCGTGACTTCCCACCATGTCTGCCGCCGTGTTCGACCAGAAGGCGAAGGTCCTCGCCTCTTGACTTGCGTGGTATCTGGGCAAAGAATGGCTCGGTGAGATCGAGCGGATTGATGGGTTTGCTTGTCCTCTTGACCGCTCTGATTTTGGCGGCAGGGGGTTACGCCCAGCAGCCTCTCGGGCCGCCTCCACCTTCCAAACCGCCAGTGCGGATGACTCCTGCCGAAATCGAGCTCTACGAGCGCGCCCGAACCCTTATGGATTGGACGCCCCGGCAGATCGGATCATTTCCCTCACTTCAAAAGCTGCGACCCGCCGAAAGCCAGGCCGAATTGGCGACGATTCTAGATCGGATGGGGAGGACCACGGTGAAAGTATTCAGCGACCTCCCCAATATCTCGTGCGACGAGGAGGTGTCCTCCCATACGAATGCGAAGAGCCCCCTCGCGCCGGGGGAGTGGCTACGCGGCAACGATGTGTTCCGCCATTTCCGTTACATCATCATCCCGAAGCCGGTTGGCGACGTTCCGCTATTTGAGGAGTACCGCACCGATCGCGCGGGAAGGCCCGTTGAAGTCCCAAGCGGGGCTGGCCTCAGTATGTTCACCTCGAATTTTGCGGGCAGTTGGCTTTATCTCAGCCCTTCTGACCAGCCGCACAACCGCTTTCGGTACTTCGGGACGCAGTCGGTTCAAAAGCGCGAGTGCTATGTCGTGGGGTTCGCCCAGGACCCCAAGGTCGCGCGCATCACCGCCGCATTCTGCCTGGTGGACCCGCCCGCGGCGCTCCTCATCCAAGGACTGGCGTGGATCGATAAGCAGTCATTTCGGATCTTGCGGATGGAGACGTGGCTTCTCGCCCCGCGCTCCGACATCCGACTCGAGTCCGCAGACACGGTGGTAAACTACTTTTCCGTTCAGCCTGCCGATGTTGATCGAGCCGTCTGGGCGCCCCGCGACGTGGCTGTCACGATCCTCTTTCAGGGCCGTAAAGTTCAGAACACCCATCGCTATTCGAATTTTCAACTCTTTCGTGTTGAGAGCGCTATCAAGCCGTAGGCGTGAGGCGAAATCTGACCTCAATAAGCGCCGCTCTTGGCTGGCTGGCGGAGACCCTGAAGTCGAGGGTCTGCGATCTTGCGGATGCAGAGTCGGGGTTCGCTGGCGCGAACCACGTAGACTTCCCAGAACTAGATGTCTGCGCCAGCCCGGAATTCTCACATCCGCAGTGAAAAAGGCTAGCTTCATTACCGGGTAACCACAATCGGCTGGGACACAAACGCGAGTACAATCTTCGACCGGACGGGCGTGCCGTTGAACGTGGCGGGCATGAACCGCCAGTCGCCCACGACGCTCTTGGCCTCGGCCGCGAGATTGGGAAGGTCGCGAATCACCTTGACCTCTTCCGCTTCTCCCTTCTCGCTCAGGGTGACCTCCAACACGGCGGTACCGACAGAGACCACGGTAGCCCCGCGCCCAGGAAAAACGCCGCGAAGCACCTCCGCGGGCTGGAACTCTGCCTGGATTGCCGCGTCAGTCTTGGGTTTCAGCTTGGGAAGGGTAACCTGGGAGACCAGCATGCTCGGCGGTCGGAAAGTTACCGCCACGGGCACGCGCGAAGCAATGGGTTCGCCCGCGAATGTCGCGGGTGAGAATTTCCATTTTTCCACCGCCTGAACCGCCAGCGGAGTAAGGCAGGGAATATCCCGGCGAACCTCGATCCCCTCGACTTTTCCGGTTTCAGTTACAACAACGTCCAGCACGACGAACCCATAGGACACGGCGCACGAAATTGGAAGCGCAATTTCAGTAACAGATAGAGTCTGTGCAGGTTGAAAGGGAGGTTTTGGCTTTGACGTTTCGGCCTGGCCGGCAAGCACGTGAGAACTTCCCAGCACCATCATGGCGAGGAGCAATCGCTTCAAGGTGCGCCCCCTTTTGCCTCCTAATATGACTCTGCAATGATAACCCCAACCCTCTCGCGCTGAAATGGCGGGCCGGACTGATCAAGCGGTGCTTCACATCAGCCAAAGGAGAAATGCAAGTGGGCCTGCCGGCAGTCTATTCCACCATCGTGTTTGCGAGTTGGTAGCCACGGCACGGCTTTCGTGCAGTGGGATCGTGGTTTCGGAATGCGCACACCAAAAAGGACCTCAAGTAGTGCAGGCCGAAGGGACAGGTCTGCGAGACTTCCTACCATGCTTGCCGCCGTTGTTGACCAAAAGGCGAAGGTCCTCGTCTCTTGACTTGCGTGGCATCTGGGCAAAGAATGGCCCGGTGAGATCGACCGGCTTGATGGGTTCGCTTGTCCTCTTGACCGCTTCGTATCTGGCGGGGGAGGCTTTCGCGCAGCAACCTTCCGGCCCAACCTCAGCTTCCACACCACTGCGCATGACTCAGGCAGAACTCGAACTCTACGAGCGTGCCCCGACTCTAGTAGATTGGACTCCGAAGCAGCTCCGGCTAGTTCCCATGTTGCACAAATTGCGGCGCGCCGAAAACCAGGTCGAATTGGTGCAGATCCTGGAGCGGGTGGGAAAGAGTACGGCACGGTTGTTCAGCGATTTCCCCAACATTTCATGTGACGAGGAGGTGTACTCTCAGAGCAACGCGAGGGGTCCCTCCTGGGTGGGGCAAGGGATACACGCGAATGATTTGATTCGCCATTTCCGTTACATCATCATTCCCAAGCCGGTCGGCGACCTTCCGGTGTTTGAGGAGTACCGAACCGAGCGCGACGGGAGACCCGTCGAAATCACAAAAGGGGCCGGCCTTAGAGTGTTCGACGCGAACTTTGCGGGCAGTTGGATCTACCTCAGTCCCTCCGACCAGCCCTACAACCGCTTCCGATATTTCGGGACGCAATCGGTTCAAAAGCGCGAGTGCTTTGTCGTGGGCTTCGCCCAGGATCCCAGGACCGCCCGCATCCTTTCCGCATTTCGGCTTGTTGACCCACCCGTGGGGCTTCTCGTCCAGGGACTGGCCTGGATCGACAAGCAGTCTCTTCAGGTTCTGCGGATCCAGACGTGGCTTCTCGCCCCTCGTGCCGACATCGGACTCGGAGCCCAAAACACGTTGGTAAACTACTTTTCCGTCCAGCCTGCCGGCCTTGACAGATCTGTCTCGGTGCCCCACGACGTGACCGTCACGGTGTTTTTTAGGGGTACTGCGGTTCGAAACACTCACCGCTATTCGAAGTTCCAACTCTTTCGTGTTGAGAGCGCCATAAAGCCGGCGGAATGAGCGGGCCTAATTCTCGTCTAAACATGCGCTAGGTTCGGCCTCCGCGATTGGGTCTGCGCGTTGCTCTACCAAAGCAGCTTCAAGCCAAACTGGATTTGGCGGGAAGGCGTGGAAGTGCTCGTGATGGCGCCGGCAGTGCCCGACACTCCTGTCGGATTGGAGGCCGTCGGCGGGGTGAAGACGATGAGGTTCGGCGTGTTGAAATTAGCACGGTTCAAGAGGTTGAAGACCTCCGCGCGAAACTGAATGCTGGCTCGCTCATGAATGGAGGTCTCCTTGCGCACCGAAAAATCCCATGTCGCCAGGCTCGGTCCGATGAACGTATCCCTTCCCAGGTTTCCATAAAACCCTCCGCCCGAAGGCGGCGCGATGAAGCCGCTGGGATTGAACCATCGGTTCGGGTTTCCCAGGATCACTCTTCCCTTGAAGGCGGGATTCAAAAAGGGCCGCACCGGATTCCGCGTATCGCCATTGTTTGACGGGTTGTAGCTGAGCTGGGGCGTGAACGGGAAGCCGGACTGAAGCGTTACGATGCTGGAGAGCGACCAGCCGCTGACTAATCCTCCGCCCAAGCTGCCCAGCCCCTGACGCGCGAAGCTCTGCCCGCGCCCGAACGGCAACGCATAGAGCAGGTTGAAGACGCCGATGTTCCGCACGTCATAGGTCGCGAGCCCTTTGTCCGCGGCCAGGTTGAACGGGTTTGAAGCCAGCCCGGGCGCATTGCCCGCCGTGGTCTGATTCAGGGAGTCTCCGTCGTCGAGCGCCTTCGACCACGTGTAGACGCCGCGCAGGGTGAGGCCATGGCTGAGGCGGCGCCGCAGGTCCAATTCCAGGGCGTTGTAGGAGCTGTTGCCCACGGAGAACCACGTCCAGGTATTGCCGAGCGCGGGATTCGCCTTGGCTGTGCCAGCGGGAATGTAGTACGCCCCAACGGGGACCGGCGCTCCCGCGTAGGGCGAACCCAGAGGGAACCCGACGGCGGGTGAATTTACGGGGCTGAGCGGCTTGCTGGGGTCAAACGTCGGATACACGCCGGGACATGGAGCCGCTGGACAGATGATTGCCGTGGGCTCGTTCGCGTCGAGGCCCATCAGTTCATGATAGCCGTGCGACCCCACGTAGCCCACGGACAAAGACGTGTTTGGAGAAAGCTCGCGCTCCACTCGCAGCGACCACGAAATCAGCGTAGGGGTTTTCAGGTCCGGCTGGACGCCGCCCGGCACCAATTTGGCGCCGGAGGGCAGAGGCGCGAGGGGATTGATCGGAAGCTTCGAGACGGGCAGCGAGGCAATGCTGTAGGTGGGATTGAACGGCGCGTTCTGGTCGGCGCGATATCCGAGAGCGTCCTGAAGGTCGTTGTACATTCCGAACCCGGCGCGAATCACCGTCTTGGGGCTGAAGGGGCCCCACGCCAGCCCGAAGCGCGGTTGAGGCAGGAACCTGGAGTGGTTCGCGGTGAGAAGGGAATCGCCGACGCTCGGGTTTGTTGAAATAACTCCGCCGGGAAAAGTGTAATTAGCCGCCCGGCCGTGGGCTTCGTTCCAGCCTGTCGAGAATTCATCTCGAAGGCCCAGCGAAACCGTAAGCTTCGGGTTGATGTGAACCACATCCTCGGCGTAGAGCGCCCCGAAGAGCGATCGCCAGTTCATCTCCGTGGGCGCGGGGTCGAACAGAAAGCTGGCGGCCGTGCCGCTGAGGAATTGCGCCAGGCTGGAAAATGTGGCTTGGCCGTATTGGCTGAGAGCGAGGGTCTCATTGGATTGGAACTGCTGAAACCACACTCCGAAGCTGAGTTGGTGGCGCCGGCGCGCCAGGGTCACCCGATCTTCATACGTGAACAGGTTTCGCTCCAGTCGCAGATTGCTTCCGTTGTTGCTGCCGGCCAGTCCGATCGAGGCTTGAGGGTTCGAAGCCGCGCTTCCGCCCACCACCACCGCGCCCACGGGGCGGCCGAGCAGGAATCCCGGGACGGCGGCCGCCGGAGTGCCCGGAGTCGGCTCGCCGGTGAAGAAATAGCCCGCCCGCGAGTAGCCTAATCGCAGGGTGTTCAGCCACGCGCCGGAGATCACGTGCGTTTCCTCGACGCTCAGCACCTGCTCGCGCAAAGTGAGAATGTCGGTGCTGTAGGGATCGAGCGGCGTCGCGGTCACGTCGCCTCCGTCATCGATGGTGTAAACGCCCGCCAGAGAATCTTTCGGGGAGAAAATTCGATCGAGGCGCGCCGTCCCAAAGTCTTCTCGAATAGTCTGGAAGGCGCTGCCGAAATCCTCTGCGATGCCGTTGAAGTCGGGAGCGCCGGCTCGCGGAGTGGGCCACAGGTTCAGCAAGGGCTGCACGCTGCGCGCGGCGGCGGCGCGGGAGGCGGCGTCAGGCACAAACGCCGCCGACGTCTGGTGAAGGTGCTGGCGAAACCCTTCGTAATTGCCGAACCAAAAGGTCTTATCCGTCTGAACGGGCCCGCCCAGAGAAGCGCCAAACTGATTTCGCTCGAAAGGAGGCGCCGGCCCCTGGTCAAAGAAGTTGCGCGCATCGAGAGCGTTGTTGCGCAGAAACTCGTATCCTCCGCCGTGCCAGTGGTTGCTTCCCGGCTGGGTCACCATCACCACCTGGGCCCCCGGCCGCTTGCCGTACTCAGCGCCGTAGGAGTCGCGCAGCACGTCGAATTCCCGCACGGCGTCAACTCCCAGAAGCATGCCGCTCGGCCCGCCGGGCTGCATGTTGTTTTCGGCGGCGCCCGTGTACTCCACTCCATTCAGCAAAAACAGATTCTGCTGAGGGCGATTGCCCGACACCGCGAAGTTGTTCCCCGTAGTTGAGTTCGAGATCCCCGTCCCGCCCGTTTTCTGCGAGGTGAAGTTTACGACGCCGGGGTTCAAGGTGAGCAACAAGTCAAAGCTGCGGCCGTTCAAAGGAAGGTCCTTCACTTGCTGCTCGCCCACCAAGCCGGAAACGTCGGAGGCGGTCACCGAGACCAAGGGAGCATCCGAATTCACTTTGATCTGCTCGTGCAAACCGCCCAGGCGCATCCGGAAATCGACCACCGCCTCCTGCCCGACAACCAGCCGAATGCCGCTGCGGATTTCCTCCTGGAAACCATCCTTCCTCACCCGCACTTCAAATTGACCGATGGGAAGCGACAAGAGCCGATATCCCCCTGTGGGCTCCGAAATAGCTGTGCGGACGGCCCCGGTCTCCAGGTTCGTTACCGTGACCGTGGCGCCTGGAACGCTCGCGCCGGTGGGATCTGTAATCGTTCCCGATAGGCTGGCGGATACCTGTGCGTGGGCCGAAGTCGCAAGGAAAAGCGCGTTCAACAGAAGGCCGAGGAACAAGCGGCAGGGCCGCTTGGTGGCAATGCTGGAGAGCCGCGACAGACTCGCCCGCCCAGCCGAATTGAAGAACTCTCCGTACAGGCTGGCCATACCTTTCGTCTCTCCTCGATCGAAAAAACGCGAGCGAATCAAGCCCTGCACCTAAGCCCACGCACCCGAGAGATTATGTTTTAATACGATTAAGACGCCCTTGTCAATACGGTCCAATACGGATGTATGTTCCGAAATAGGCTTAATGGTTCGGCAAGCAAATTGCGTGAGCCCGCCGCGCCGAGGCCCCGCCCGCACAAAAGTACCAGTACGTTGGTGACATTGTCGGAAGTGCGCAATGACATTAATGTTAGAGGCCTGAGGGGGAAGCTCGCGGACCGCCAGATAGGTAGTTGAAGGTCGAGGAGGATTGAATGACCCCAGACAACTCAAAGGCTCGGCTCCTGATTGTCGACGACGAACCCCTAATCCGCGCCATCTTGCTTGAGTCGCTTGGCTTGGAAGGGTACGAATGTCGGGAGGCGGGAGGTGGGGAGGAAGCGCTCCACATTCTGGAAGAACAACAATTTGATGCCCTCATCTCCGACCTGCGGATGCCTGGGATGTCGGGCCTGGAGTTACTGGAAGCGGCACGTCCCAAGTATCCCCGGTTGACCTTTCTGATCGCCACTGGGGTGGACAGCGTCCGGGTAGGGGTCGAGGCCATGAAGAAAGGCGCGGCCGACTACCTCCTGAAGCCTTTTCAGCTCGAGATGGTGGCGTTAGCCATCGAGCGCGCCCTGGAGAAGAAGCGCCTGGAGCTGGAGGTGGAAGCTTATCGCGACCGCCTCGAGGAGATGGTGAAGCAGCGGACGATGCAACTGCAGGCCGCGCTCAGCCGTGTCGAGCAGACCTATGACGAAACGCTCCAGGCGCTGGGGGCCGCCTTGGACCTGCGGGACTCGGAGACCGAAGGCCACTCACGTCGCGTGAGCCTCTACTGTCTGGAGGTCGCCAAATTATTCGACTGCAGCGCGGACGAATTGCTGCAAATCGTGCGCGGGTCTTACCTGCACGACATCGGGAAGATTGGCGTCCCAGACGCCATTCTCCTCAAGCCCGGCAAACTCACGCCGTCTGAAGCGACGGTGATGCGGACGCACGTGCGCATTGGGGCCGACCTCGTCAGCCGCATTCCCTTTCTCGCGCCGGCGGCCGAGATCGTGTTGACCCATCACGAGTCCTATGACGGGAGGGGATACCCGCAAGGACTTAAGGGAACGCAGATTCCTTTGGGCGCGCGGATTTTTGTGGTGGTCGATGCTTTGGACGCCATGACCTCGGACCGTCCGTATCGCCGGGCTCTTCCCATGTCCACGGCGAGGGAGGAAATCGCCCGGGAGTCGGGCCACCAATTCGATCCTGAGGTCGTTGAGGCTTTCTTCGCCATTCCGGAGGAGGTCTGGGTGAACATCCGCTTGGAAGTCGCCCGCGAGGGCACATGCCGGCACACCTTGCTCTCCAAGGAATTAGAAAATTTGACCCTTTCGCTCGGTCAAATTGGCGCTTTGCCAGGCCTGGGGATGCCGGAGGCACGGGATGAGTTCCCGTCGGCCCTTGCCCAGCAATTCGACCTGGGAACTCTTGAGGCCTGCATGGGCCCCACAGGAGAGGCTTAGGGGAAAGCTCCCTTCGGGAATGGCCATCTGATGCGCATACAAACACATCTTTCTGCCGAGGCGGACAGAGGGCTTGACCTATGCTTCGGCCACGCCTATAATGTGCTGGGTAGTAAACAGTGGGCGACTCGCAGGATGCCCACAGTCACCGCCAGCGCGCCAGAGTGAAAGGGGATTTATGAAGAGCGCCAACGGACCTGGGTCCGGGGTGGTGGCAAATTCGTTGATCCGACCTCATCTCCTGCTCCTACCTCTGTCGCTTATCTTGTGCATCCCCGCAGTGATGGGAGGGCAGTCCGCCTCCGCAGGGGCAAGTCTTCCGCTCCTGACGCGTGTGGAGCAGATTCGCACCCTGAAGCTTGAGGACGCGGACCGTGGCTACCCCGTGCGCATTCGCGGGGTCGTCACCTACTTTGACCCCGACACTCTCGACTTCTTTGTCCAGGACTCCACGGGGGGCATTTGGGTGGATCTCGGCAACAACAACCCTGGGATTCATTTCGGCCAACTCGTTGAAGTCGAAGGCCTCAGCGCCGCGCCAGATTTCGCGCCGCAGATCGCCAAGCCTCATTTTCGCGTTCTAGGCTCGGCTCCCCTGCCCGTGGCAAGGCGAGTCACTTACAATGCCCTGGCGTCAACCAAGGAAGACAGCCAGTGGGTAGAGGTTGAGGGCATCATCCACCGAGCCTGGAAAGACGGAAACGCGCTGCTCCTCGATATGGCCATGGATGGCGGCCACGTAACCGTGAGGAATCCCAGTTTCGCGGGCTCCCCTCCTGCCTCATTTGTGGATTCCAAAGTGCGCATCGACGGCGTATGCGGGGCGATATTCAACCAGAAAAACCAAATGATCGGTGTAGCTATTTATCCCGCCAGCCTCGACCAAATCCACACCATTGAACCCGCCGTGGATGATCCGTACCAAATCCCCCTTCGACCCATCGTCAGCCTCCTGCGGTTCAACCCTCTGGGGTCATCGGGGCACAGGGTTCGAGTCAAAGGGATAGTCACTCTTCAGAATTTGGGAACTTCACTGTTCATCAAGGATGAAAACTCCGGCCTCTATATTCACACGCCAGAGACGGCGCCGGTCCGAGTCGGTGACCTGGTAGAGGCCGTGGGGTTTCCAAGCGCGGGAGAGTATTCGGCGGTTTTGCAGGATGCGATTTTTCGGCGCATCAGCGCCGGACCAATACCTTCCCCTATTTCGGTCACCGCAGCTCAGGCGCTGGATGGCAGCCACGACGCTGACTTCGTGAGCATCGAGGGGCGACTGCTGGAAGGAGGCCTGGGCCCCGGCCCGCATACCCTCACGATGGAATCTGGCGATAGGGTCTTCCAGGTTGAGATGCTGGATGCCCAACCCCAGGAAAACCTGAAAGAGTTGACGCCCGGAAGCCTCCTGGGGCTGACGGGAATATGTATCGTCCTGGCTAATGAGAACCACGTTCCTCAGGGCTTTCGCTTACTAGTCCCCTCCGTGGATGGAGTGGCGGTGCGGCAGCCGGCGCCCTGGTGGTCCATCAGGCACTTGTTCATGATCATCGCCCTCATGGCTGCGGTCGTAATGGTTTTTGGCATTTGGACGAGCATGCTCAACCGGCAGGTGACGCACAAAACCAAGATCATTCGCGAGGGTCTGGAGCGTGAGACTGCCGCAAGGGAGCGATACCAGGAGCTTTTCGACAACGCCACCGACATGGTTTTCACTTGCGACGCGGAAGGCCGCTTCCTTTCCATGAACAAAGCGGGCCGGACAATGATCGAGGTGGGTCCTAATGAGGCACTGAACACAAGCCTTGGCCAAATTCTCGCCCCGGAATACATGGCCTTGGCTCGCCAAATCCTTCGAAGAACCAATCAGGAGGGACAAGGGACCTACGAAGTGGAGATCCTGACCAAAGACAAAGGGCGGCTGAACTTGGAGCTGGCAACTCGGCTCGTGCAAAGGAAAGGACAACCTGTTGAGATCGAGGGAATCGGCCGCAACACTACCCGGCGCCGAAGGCTCGAGGCGCAGCTTCGCCAGGCGCAAAAGATGGAGGCCGTGGGGCGTTTGGCGGGCGGCGTGGCTCACGACTTTAACAATCTACTGACCGTCATTTCCGGCTTTGGACAACTCGTATTGGGCCGCTTGGACCGAGCAGACCCGAAGTGCCAACACATGGCCGAGATTTTAAAGGCGTCGGATCGAGCCGCCGCCTTGACGCAGCAGCTTTTGGCTTTCAGCCGCCAGCAGGTGCTCCAGCCCCAGGTCTTGGATTTGAACGTCACGATGGCCAACACCGCCAGCTTGTTGCGCCGCACCCTGGGCGAGGACATTGAACTGTCCATCATTCCGGGCCATAGTCTGGGGCGCGTGAAAGCCGACCCCGGGGAGATCGATCGGGCCATCATGAATCTGGCTGTGAATGCCCGCGACGCGATGCCCCACGGCGGCACCCTGACCATTCGGACTGATAACGTCAGTCTCGATGAGAGTTACGCCCGCCTCCACTACTCCGTTCCCCCCGGGGAGTACGTCCAGCTCAGCGTGACCGATACCGGCTGCGGCATGGACGCGGAAACCCAGCGGCACTTATTCGAACCCTTCTTTACAACCAAGGACCCCGGGAAAGGGACGGGCCTCGGCTTGGCGACCGTGCACGGTATTGTCAAGCAGAGCGGCGGCCACATCACCGTTTACAGCGAAGTAGGGCACGGAACTTGCTTCAAGATCTACTTTCCACGGGTTGATGAGGTGACGAAACCGAGCCCCGAACCCGGCGCCCTGGAAGAACACCGGGGCGGCACAGAAACGATCCTGTTGGTCGAAGATGAAGCGATGGTTCGCGATTTGGCGCAGGAGGTTCTGAAGGACGTGGGCTACACAGTGATAGCCGTGGACAGACCGGACGAGGCCCTGGAGATCAGCGAACAAAATAAGGGCCCTATCGATCTGGTTCTCACCGATGTGGTTATGCCGGGCATGAGCGGGCCCGAACTCGTCAAGCGGCTCAAGCCCAAGCGTCCGGACATCAAGGTCCTCTACGTCTCGGGTTACGCGGCGGACGCCCTGGTCCGCCACGGGCTGCCGCATTCAAAGTCTGCTTTCCTCCAGAAGCCCTTTGCCCCAGCCGCCCTGGTCCGCAAGGTGCGGGAAGTTCTGACCAAAGCCGGCGAACACCGGGCGGCATAGGCTGTTCCTTTAGGCTGTTGCGCGGAAGTCACCCCCTTCAACAAGGCCGAGAACTGCGACCTTTCAACTCGGCACACCTCAATTCAGACACCTTCCTGGCCCAGTCAAAAGTCGACAGTCGAAAGTCAAAAAGAGCGGAGGCACGGATGAAGGCTCGATAGCCTCCGCAGATTTTCTCGGCAGGAAGCCGTGTCAGAGGGAACTGGGCGGAGATAACGGTTCGAAGTCGTGCAGACGATCGAGGTCGATTGCGACCTTGTCGGAGTCGGGGAGGTACATATCGCGGAAGCGAGCGCCCCAGACAATGTCGGTCATGTCGTAGCTGGTTTTGGCGTGCACGGTTTGGGCAAAGGTCTCATCATCGGCGGTGATCAGGCAGTAGATTTCGGGGTCGGCGGCGGCCAGGGACTCAGGGGTGAATCCGTGCAGGGGGCTGGTCTCCGTGATGGGATGCACGATGACCCAGTGCAGGGGCATGAAGATGATGAATTTGCGCTCCAGGGCAAGGTGGTTGAAGCGGCGGCGGCGCTGGCCGTTCTCTTTGCTCCAGCGGGCGATGGAGACGATGGCGTGCACGTCGGTGAGGTCGTGATTGCGCAGGTTGGCCAGGCGGAACATCAAGGCCCAGCCGTTCTCGTAGGGCGCAATGAGCGCCTTGCGGCTGAAAGCGATTTTGGCGCTGGGCCGCGCAAAGCGCGCGAACAGCAGCCCGCTGACGATGGCGAAGCTCAGGAGGCCCATGAGGGCCTCAATGGCGACCAGGAAATTGGCCACTTGCGTGTTTGGGGTGAGCTTGCCGTAGCCGATCGTGGACAGGGTCTGGACGCTAAAAAAGAAACAATCTTCGAAGCGCGGGAGCGGCGAGGCGGCCGCGCCGGCTAGCGCCTGAGGGCCGGCAAGCCAGTACAGGCAGGCAAACAGGAAATTGGCGGCGAAGTAGCCGGCGGCCAGCAGGACGAGCAGACGCGGCATGGGGATGGAAAGCAGGGTGTTATAAGCGTTGTAGGGATGAAACGCGCTGAAGTTGTTGCGACGAACGTTGAAGGTGCCGTCGTGATTGAGCAGACGGGTGCGCGTGCGCTCGGAGAGCTTGCCGCCCAGTCCGAGGTCCTGGTCGAGCCGTTCCTTTTGGGGTAAGTCAGCCACCGTTGGCAGCCCCCTATTTTAACCTATAACTCCCGCCAACTCCTATTTGGGGGCTTCTGAAATTTCTTTCTTTTCGATACAATGCTGGGGGCGTGGTGCACGCGGCACGCTCAATTCTGGGCGCATTCAGATATCGAGACTGGTCTGGTGGCTTGATGGGGCCAGTAGACGGCGAGGTTAAGGGTGACAAAGCCTGAGGCTCCCCTGGTGGGTAAAACCGTTTCGCATTACCAGATATTGGAAAAGCTCGGTGGCGGCGGCATGGGGGTCGTGTACAAGGCTGAAGACACCAAGCTGCATCGCTTCATCGCCCTCAAGTTCCTTTCTGAAGACGTGGCCAGCGACCCGCAGGCTATCGAGCGGTTCAAGCGCGAGGCGCGCGCCGCCTCCGCCCTCAACCATCCCAACATCTGCACCATTCACGACATCGACGAGCATAACGGCCGCTACTTCATCGCCATGGAACTGCTCGAGGGGCAGACCCTCAAGCACCGCATCGAGGGCAAGCCACTGAAGACCGGAGTGCTCCTCGACCTGGCCATCCAAATTGCCGACGCCTTGGATGCCGCTCACTCGAAGGGAATCGTCCATCGCGACATCAAGCCTGCCAATGTCTTCGTCACCAGCCGCGGGCAAGCCAAGATTCTGGACTTCGGGCTGGCCAAACTGGTGTCGCGGCATCAGGCCGCGTCGGAGACGCTCGGGGCGTCAGGCCAGGCAAACGCGCCGACGGTCGCGGATGCTCTCACCAACACAGGCTTGGCGCTCGGGACGGTGGCTTACATGTCGCCCGAGCAGGCGCTGGGCGAGGAGCTGGACGCTCGCACCGACTTGTTCAGTTTTGGGGTAGTGCTTTACGAAATGGCGACCGGCCGGCAAGCCTTCGGCGGCAGCACCTCCGCGGCCGTTTTCGACGCCATCCTCCACAAAGCGCCAATCGTGCCGCTCCACTCGAATCCCGACCTGCCGCCCAAGCTGGAAGAAATCACCAACAAGGCGATAGAGAAAGATCGCGACATGCGCTTTCAGACGGCGGCGGAGATGCGCGGCGATTTGAAGCGCGTGAAGCGCGACCTGGATTCAAGGCCTATTCCGGCCGCGACGCTCGAAGCCGCGCCCCAGCTTGCCGCCGCGGCGCCGCGAAGGAAGGGTTGGGTGGCCGCGCTGGTGGCCCTCGGGATCCTCGCCGGCGTCGGAATTGGACTCCTTTTAGGCAAGCGGGCGTGGCAAACCTCGAGCGCCGCCGAGCCTCGGTATCGCCAGCTCACTTTCCGGCGGGGCTCCATTCGGGCGGCACGGTTCGCTCCCGACGGCCAGACGATCGTATACAGCGCCGCCTTGCAGGGAAATCCGGTTGAGGTCTTCACGGCGCGCCTTGACGCCCCGGAATCGCGTTCCCTGGGACTGAGCCTGACTCAGCTCGTGGCCGTCTCGTCGGCAGGGGAGATGAGCCTGCTGCTGAGAAGCCGCCCGGCCGGCACTTGGGTTAGCGTGGGCACGCTGGCTCGCGCGCCTTTGGCGGGCGGCGCGCCTCGGGAAGTTCTGGACGACATTCAGTGGGCCGACTGGTCGCCGGACGGAAACAACTTTGCCGTGGTCCGCGATGTCGGCGGCCGAAACCGCCTGGAATATCCCGTCGGCAAGGTGGTCTATGAGACGGTGGGTTGGGTCAGTCACCCGAGGATTTCACCTAAAGGCGACTGGATCGCGTTTCTCGACCATCCCATCGCGGGAGACGATGCCGGCTCGGTCACGATCATTAATCCAGACGGCCAGAAAAAGACGCTGGCCACAGGCTTTTATACGACGCAAGGGCTTGCCTGGTCCCCGGACGGCACAGAGGTGTGGTTCACCGGAAGCCGGGTGGGAGCAAATCGCGCGCTGTACGCGGTGTCTCTGAGTGGACGCGAGCGCTTGGTCTCGGCCATGCCCGGTTCGTTGATGTTGCTGGATATCTGGCGGGATGGGCGCATCCTCCTGACCCGAGCAAGCTGGAGACGCGAACTCCTGGGCTCTTCGGGGGACAGCGGCAAAGAGCTCGATCTATCCTGGCTCGATTATTCCTACCCCGCCGATCTTTCGGGGGACGGCCAAACGATCCTCTTTGATGAAGAGGGGGAGGGCGGAGGAACATACGGCAAAGGGGGCTCGTGGGCTTACACGGTCTATCTTCGCAAAACGGACGGGTCGCCGGCGGTTCGTCTTGGCGAAGGGTCGGCGATCGCGTTATCTCCCGACCAAAAATGGGTCATTTCCCGACCGGAGGGCTCGCCCGCGCAGCTCGTCTTGTTGCCAACCAAAGCCGGTGAGTCCCGACCGCTCACGAGTGACTCCATCAACCACGTCCGGGCCCGCTGGTTTCCGAATGGGAACCAGATGCTCTTTTCCGGAAACGAGCCGGACCATGGGGTGCGGCTCTACGTGCAGGACACCTCAGGGGGCAAGCCCCGGCCTGTCACGCCGGAGGGAGTTAACGCCTACGCGTTCCCGATTTCGCCCGACAGCCAACTTGCGGCCGGAATTGGTCCTGACCAAAAGGGGTACCTCTACCCGATCGGCGGCGGCGCGCCTCGCCCCATTCCTGGGCTCGCCATCGGGGAAGAGCCCATAGAGTGGACGACGGACGGCCACGCTCTCTACATCTACCGCCCGGGTGATTTGCCTGCCAAAGTCTATCGGCTGGACCTGGCGACGGGACAAAGAAGCCTTTGGAAGGAACTGATGCCCTCTGATCCCGCCGGGGTGGAACGAATCGGCCCCATTCGCATGACTCCCGACGGCAAGGCGTATGTCTATGGCTATCTCCGCAACCTCGCCGACCTTTACCTGGTCGAAGGGCTCAAGTGAATCTGGTCAAACAAAGGAGTGAACCTCGATGAAACGAACAGCCTCAGCCGTCTGGCAAGGGGATCTGAAGAA
>Ga0187771_10001285_pt1 | contig 16598 bp, 17 predicted proteins | sample 0116_SJ02_MP15_1_FD_133139 | JGI IMG/M metagenome (GOLD analysis project Ga0187771, IMG submission 133139) | Tropical peat soil microbial communities from peatlands in Department of Meta, Colombia - 0116_SJ02_MP15_10_MG | ecosystem: Environmental > Terrestrial > Soil > Wetlands > Peat | place...
TGTGATGTCTTCTGCACGGCAGTCACGCGATCCTCCACCACGGGCGAGGGCTTCTCCCCTGGAGAGGCGAGTTTCGGGGCAGGCGGTAAGCTGGAAGGCACTGGCCTTTCAGAGTACCGAGACTGAATAACCTCGAACTTGCCCATCATATCGAGGATGCGCTCGTCTTGCTTCTTCAATCTCTGTTCGAGGGTTGCCCACAAGTCACGCCCCAAGTCAGTGGAAGCAGTCACCTTCTGCGAGACCTCCCTGTACCGCAGGAGCAGACCGAACGCCAGAGCAACGAAGAACGCAGTCGAAGCGAGCGCAACCAGCGTCACAGGATCGTCCAAGGCTACAACATCACGAGGTCACGCCTACTATGTGATAAACATCACTCTCACATCACAATCCTGTCAAGCAGTGTCTGCAGGATCATGGAAAAGCGCTCTCTATCTTCTTCGGCCACGTCGCTGCCCTTGCTAACGAGCTCGAACAGTTTCCGGACATCATCCGTCTTCACTAATCCTATTGCGATCGCAATGAGAACCGAGACTATCGACTCTCTCACTTGTTCTCTTCCCTGCTGAACGGTCCTGTAGTAGGATCCAATAGTGACTGGTCTCTCAGATCTCAGCGCAGCTGCTTCCCTGTAGCGTATCTCGCCTGAGGCAACCCTCATGTAGCTCATGAGCGACTCCAGCTGTTTCACCGTCAGATTCGATTGCTCTATCAACGCTTTAGGAAGGCTCAACTGCTAGCCGTTTAATCCTGAATCGTATTAAGAATTCCTACCATCATCTTCAAAATATTCTACTTTGGTTGCGTTGGTCTCGAATATTATTTCATATCTGGCAGGAAAAACCAACAGCCATGCAAGAGCCACCAGCAGCGTAGGCCACTATCTTATCTACTTCTGGAACAAGACGGGTGGGCGAGGCTAATTGGGTAGGAGACGCAAGAAGACTCTTAGAATAACAAGGCGAACCCTGCCAAAGGTCTTCGCCTGTCCGCGCTGCGGGATGATTACAGTAAGAATCACATCACATGAGGACGAAACATCACAAGACACAGTCTTCCTCGTGGCCTGTGGCAACCTTACCTGCGGCGTGAGGAGAGAACTCCGGTATCCTACCAAGCGAGCCGACATCGACGTCTACAACACCTTCGTAGACGACTTTGCGCGTGCAGGGGCTTGAGTTGAACAGGCCCGGCGCAGTTGAGAATTATCTGTTACAACGAACAAAACGAAAGCCGATTTGCGCAGCACTGATAGATCCTGAAGACTTCACTCCTAAACAGGCAGCCGAGACCGCGAGCGAGTCAATCAGAGCGGGAGTCAGTTTGATTCTTATCGGTGGTTCGACGCTTTCTGATCAGGGAAAGCTTGACGAAGTGGTGAAGGCTGTAAAGAGAAACATCCGAGACATCACGACATCACGACACAGGTCACAACCGCCTCCAGTTGTCCTCTTTCCTGGCAATATCACAGGAGTCTCCCGCTTCGCGGACGCCATCCTCTTCAGTAGCCTTCTCAACTCGACGAACCCCTACTTCATAATTGGAGCGCAGGCGCTCGGTGCGACGGCCGTCTACAAGGCAGGAATCGAGAGCATCCCGATGGCCTACCTGGTCTTCGGTAGCCAAAGCGCGACCAGTTTCATCGGTCAGGTCAACGGCCTCCCACCGTCGAAACCGAACCTAGCTCTCATTTACGCCTTAGCTGCAAAGTACTTGGGCATGAGGACACTGTACCTTGAAGCCGGCAGCGGGGCCAGCGAGCCCATTCCTCCAGAGACCATTCGGCTCGTTAGGAAGTCCTATGATGGCATCATGATCATTGGTGGTGGCATCACATCGGCCGAAGCTGCTCGCCATGCTACTAACGCGGGTGCCAACATCATCGTTGTGGGGAATCTACTGCAGACTCCTGGTCACGAAAAGGCGCTCAAACAAATCGTTGCCGCTATGAGTCGGAGATAGTGCTTAAGACCCACTTACGGTTACACGAATCGAATGTCCTTCTCCGCCGATACTGCGTGGAGTCGGGTCAGAAAGCTCGCGCCCTTCCCCGCACGGCTTGACTCCTACTACAAGGGCATCCTAGGCCAGTACGAGGGTGCCTACCTAACGGCATCGAAAGCCAGGTCAATGGGATTCGACCCCGTCGACAATGTCGAATGCAAGACGGTCTTCGATCTCGCGGACAGAGTCAACCAAATGCTCCGTCTGGACCAATTCGAAGGTTTGGTCGACCGCCTGAGGGAACTCCTCCACTCCACCTCGAAGGAGCGAGCGGCTCTGGGCATCGCCCAAGAGATAGCCCTCGGCAAGTTCGGCGCCCTCGAAAAACATGAGGCGCTGAGCTATGGCGTGCGCGCAGGTCTAGCCGTGATGACCGACGGCGTCACCGTGGCACCACTCGAAGGGATTTCTGGCGTCACAATAAAGGAGAACGACGACAACAGCGACTACGTCTCAGTTTCCTACGCGGGTCCTATGCGATCGGCTGGAGGTACAGAGGCCGCCTTCTCGTTAGTCATCGCCGATATCACTGGGAAAAAACTCGGGCTGTCAAATTACAGGGCCAGGAAGGACGAAGTCGACAGGTTCGCGGAGGAGCTGAGGATCTACGAACGAGATGTCGGCAACTTCCAGTACAAAGTGACGGACGACGACATCAGACACACGATATACAACTTGCCTGTCGAGATAGACGGAATCGAAACCGATCCCATCGGTCGTCGTCCACAGGAACCTGAAAAGGGTGGCCACAGATAGGCTTAGGGGAGGAGCCCTGCGAGTCCTCAACGATGGCGTCATCGGACGCGCCCACAAACTTGCGAAGAAGTTAGCATCTCTCAATATCGGGGGCTGGGAGTGGCTCTCGGATGTGAAGGGAGGCACCCAACAGACGACCAACGAGACCGAACAGAGCGGGGCTCACTTTGAAGAGGTCATCTCGGGGCGAGCTGTGCTTTCGAAACCGAGAAGCAGAGGGGGCTTCAGGCTCAGATATGGCAGGGCGATGAACACGGGGCTCTCGACGCTGGCCATACATCCGGCCGTTGCGACCCTTCTTGATTACCCCGTGGTGCCGGGAACTCAGGTCAAGGTCGACATGCCTGGTAAAGCCGCGACCATCGCCTTCGTCGACTCGATAGAAGGGCCGACGGTTCTTTTGAAGGACGGAAGCGTCAGACGCATCTGGTCGGTTGCGGACGCCGAGCGGGAAAAGGAAAATCTGGTGAAGATTATCGACCTCGGGGACATCCTCGTCAGCTACGGGGACTTCCTTGAGAACAACAAAAACCTCCCGCCGTCGCCATACGTCCCGGAGTGGTGGGTCCAAGACCTTCGACAGGCGATGACGGCGGTTCCGGAATCCACTGAAAGACTGACCGCTGCGGGCATCAACAAAGAAAGGATTGCCGAGCTCAGCGCTGGCGGATTCGGAGCAGCCCCCACACTGGCCGAAGCCATGGCCATCTCACGTCTCTTGGGTATTCCGCTTCATCCCTGCTTCACTCCGCGATTTGACAGGATCAGTACCCCAGAACTCGCGGCCCTTCGTGCTAATAGTCGGATTGAAGGACGTGATGTGGTTGTTGATATCACATCAAATCACATGGAACGGGTCCTTCAAACATGTTTGGTGGAGCACCACCTCGACGGCAATTCGGCCATCATCTCGGGAGAGACTGCCTCGGTCATGGTCACGCTCTTGGCGCCGGGGGGAAGGTCGGACAGCACCCTCATCCCCTCGAATCCGGTCGAGTTCGTCAAGGTCCTCTCTGGACTGACTTTGGGCAGGCAGACGACGACTACGGTCGGCATAAGGGTCGGGAGGCCTGAGAAGGCGATGGTCAGGAGGCTGAAGCCCCCCGTGCATGCGCTCTTCCCAGTGGGTCTCGCCGGCGGCGCGCACAGGGATGTCATCGCCGCCTCGAAACATGGACCGGTGGGGATAGAGGTCGTAAACAGATACTGCCCCGAATGCGGCCAGAGAGGCCTCACTTCAAAGTGCGAGGCCTGCGGCTCAGGTACGGCACCTTTCAAGTCCTGCCCCCGCTGCGGCGCCAAGACCTCCGACGATTCATGCTCCAATTGCAAGGCAAAGACCCTCCCGTACTCGAACCTAGACTACGACTTCCGCGCCAAACTCGACGCTGTAAAGGCGAGAATCCCCTTTGACACCTCCAAGCCGGTGAAGGGAGTGCGGGGCCTGATGAGTGTCTCAAAGACACCAGAGCCCTTGGAGAAGGGCATCATACGGAGTAGGAACCAGGTTTTCGTCTACAAGGACGGAACCCTGAGAATCGACGTCACCAACGCCCCACTGACCCACTTCAGACCCAGCGACATCAAGGCCAATCCCGAGGCGCTGGTGAAGCTAGGCTACGACACGGACAGGGATGGACACCCCCTCGAGAGGGACGACCAGCTCCTCGAGCTAAAGCCCCAAGACATCATCGTCCCAATCGACATCGCCGGAGATCTTGTCAAGATGGCCCGGTTCGTCGACGACGAGGTTCAGAACCTCTACGGCCTAAAGTCCCACTACGACGCGCGGGAACCGACAGATCTGATTGGCAAGATTGCCATAGGCTTGGCGCCCCACACGTCGGTCGGCGTGGCGGGCAGAATCATTGGCTTCTCCTCGGCCCAAGTCTGTTTCGCGAACCCGTACTGGCACGCGGCCAAAAGGCGTGACTGTGACGGCGACGGCGACTCGCTACTGCTCTTGCTGGACGCTCTCCTCAACTTCTCACTAGAATACATCCCGCACCAGATAGGCGGCCTGATGGATACGCCCCTCCTCGTCCAGCCGATCCTCCTTCCCTCTGAGGTCGACGAGCAGGCCCACAACTTCGACATCGCCGGGGTCTACCCAAGGGAGTTCTACGAGAGGACCCAGGCTTCGCCGTCGGCAGCTTCAGTCGAGGGTATGATTGAACGAGTCGGCTCGAGGCTGGAAAGCGAGACCCAGTTCTACGGCTACGGGTTCACCCACCCGACCAACTCCCTCACGATAAGGCGTTCGAGGGCCTCTTATTCCACAATGCGAACTCTCGCAGAGAAGATCGGGAAACAGATTGAGGTGGCCTCGAAGATCGAGGCAGTCTCGACCAAAGAGGTTGTCGAGTCCATCATCAAAACGCACCTAATCAGGGACATAATGGGGAATGCGAAGAAGTACGCAACTCAAGCTTTCAAGTGCAGGAAATGCGGCCTGACCATGCGCAGACCTCCATTGACCTGGAGTTGCCCCAACTGCGGAGGGCCCGTCAATGGGACTCTCACCCGGGCGTCGGTCGAGAAGTACCTCTCCATCGCCCAAAGGCTGGCCAGGGACTACGATGTCGATCCCTACCTGCGTAGCCGCCTCGACATGCTCCAGAGAGAGCTCGACCAGCTCCTGCACGGCAAGAGGAAGCCCGACCAACTCGAGTTGACCGACTTCCTGAGGCCGGCCCTAGTGGAAGAAGTAAGCCGGTGACTCCGCGAAGGAGTACTTGACCTTCTGGAACCCCTTCCTCATCTCGGCTATCCTGTGGACAACATCACGTTTCTTCTCGCCAGTCATGGCGACGTGGATGGTCTCGGCCACCTCTGCCATCTCGCTTTTGCCCATCCCGAGTCGTGTCAGCTCCGCCACCCCGAGCCTTATTCCCCCAGGGTTCGTATAGTGTCTCCCCGCCTGCAGGTCGCCGGGAATCAGCTGCCTGTTGACGATGATGTTCTGACTCTCAAGGAGCTTCTCCATCGCGCCACCATCGGTGTACTTGGTCACATCGACTGCGACTTGATGAGACATTGTGTACCCGCTTTTTTCGCCCAAGACCGTTTCCCCGAGTCCCGCCAGCTCTTGGGCGAGCACCTGCGCGTTTCTGACAACGTCTTTGGCGTACTGACGCCCGAATTGCAGGAACTCGGCGAAGAGCATGGCCTTGGCCGCGACGCTGTGCAGGTGGTGGTTGCTAGTCGTCCCGGGGAAGACTGCCTTCTTCAGTTGATCGGTGAACTCGGCGTCCGAAACGATCGCGCCTCCCTGTGGGCCGAAGAGCGTCTTGTGAGTGCTGAATGTCATGGCCTGAGCCCCTTCGCGCAGGGGGTCCTGGAACATTCCGCCAGCAATCAGCCCGATGACATGCGCTGCGTCGTAACAGATGGTCCCGCCGGCGTCCCGGATAGCCTGAGACAACTCCTTGACTGGGTGGGGGAACAAGAAGAGACTTCCGCCGAACATCGCGAGCCGGAGCGACTTCAAGGCCTTGATTCTCTTCTTTGTCTGATCCACATCGATATTCATCCTGTCCTTGTCAAAGGCGAAATACTCGATGTCGAGAGAATGGACCAGCCCGGCCGAGCCCGAGAAGTCTTTCTTGCCATGCGAGATGTGCCCTCCATTGGGTATCGAAAGGGCCATCATTCTGTCCCCGGGGCCGCTCAGCGCTGAATAGAGTGCGAGGTTGGCGACCACCCCTGAGATTGGTCTTACGTCGACGAAGTCTGCCTTGAACAGCTTCTTACCGAGAGCGATGGCTTGTAGCTCAATCTGGTCGATGTACTTGCAGCCTGCATAGACCCTCTCGCCTGGCCATCCTTCCGCGTACCTGTGACCAAGGTCAGACGACATGACCTCCCTGACGTGTCTCGAGGCTACGTTCTCACTCGCGATCATGGGGAGGCTTTCGGAGAACCACTTCTCGTGCGCCCTGACTCTTCTGATAACCGATTTGAACTCAGAATCGTAGGATGGCATGAGAGTCGACGAGTTCTGTTCATAATTATACATTTGGAACGAATGCAAGAGCCGTCCACACGGCTCTAATGTCCAAGTCGGGCCGCTACGCTTAAGAAGCGTGTGAGATTCAATGGGCCCAATGAGCGACAAGAAGAGCAACGCACCGATGCCCGCCTCGAGCGCAGGCCTTCTCACCTTCTTCAACGAGGCGACAAACGGTGTGAAAATCAGGCCGGAAGTAGTTCTTATTGGCTCATTTGTCCTGATTGCCGCATCAATTGCCGTCAACTCTCTCTTCCGCTGAACAGGGGCCTCCGGAAAGCACTGCGACCGAAGTTCTCGCCAGTCGTTACAGGCATCTCTTTGTCCTCCCCTCCACTTCGGTGCTGTTGCTCTACGCGGCAGTTGCTTCTGCAGCCCTAGCTTTCTCGGCGAGGGGAGTTGGCGGGGCCTTCCCGTTCCTGCTGGCATTCTCCGTCTTCGTCTTCGCTGCAGCCTCAATCTCAAGTGCCCTCCTGCTGACAGACCGTAGGACCATCGCAGACTTCCGTCGGACCAGTGCCGTGCTCCTGGCAGGCGACGTGCTCTGGATAATATTCGTAGTCTGCGGAACCGTCTTCACTTGGCTGACCGGGTCTCCTGGCGCGCTCACCAACGCATTCCTCTTCGGTGCATTCGCGTCCGCGGGGTTCGAGTTCTTGGTAATCGACGGCGTCTTCACGGAGCGCACTTGGCTGGCCGCAACTCTCTCTGCGGTCCATCCCGCTGCTTCGTTGGTCATCTTCAGGCTCGCGGAGTTCTCGCCCCAGTCGGATCCTTTGCCCGTGCTGTTCGGGGCGCTGGCTTACCTCACAATGGCCACCTTCACCCTCCTCCTCAAGAGGAGGAAGACAAGCGGCGGACACAGCGTCCTCTCTTTGTTCAGAGCTTTCATGAAGACGTGGGCAGGAGGCGAGGCTACAGATCTCGAAGGCATAATCGCCGACCATTCGGAGGAGGAGAGGGTCACCACTAAGGTGATCCGTTTCCAAACCCAAGCCGGCGAGGTGTTCCTGGTCTTGCCAGGCGTGCACCCTGGCCCGTTCCATCCGGTAGGCAGCTATGACCTTCCAGGGGTCATCTCCAGAGCCTTCGGGGGTCAGGGGGCCGTCTTGACGCTCCACCGGCCTGGGGGACACGAGAAGAACCTAGCCACCCGGAAGGAGACGGAAAGGTATGCAGACGAGATCCACGAATTCGCAAGATCAATCCATCCATCGACAACGGACGCCAGCATCAAGGGGCCCTTTCATGCACGCATCGGGAAGGCCAACATCGGCGCCGTGGTATTCGCCGGGGACATGGTCCTCACGATCTCCTTCGCCCCTCTGGGGTCCGACGATCTGAAGGCCGAAGTCGAGACGGTACTCTCGGGACAGGCCGCCGCCGCCGGGCTCGACGCAACGGTGGTCGATGCCCACAATTCACTTGAAGATCATCAGGAGTCGGTCGAACTCGCTGACACGGGATGGAAACAACTGTTCCAAACCGTGAGTTCGGCCAAGGCGACACCCCTCAAGGTGGGCTATGCCCACTCCGGTGAGCTAGGGTTCGGCCCCCGCGAAGACCTTACGGAGAACGGGATGGGATTGATCATGTTCGAGACACCCACAGGCAAGTCGGTCCTCGTCTTGGCAGACGCCAACAACGCTGTGCCGACACTGCGGGCTCAGGCCGACAAGGCGCTGGGCTCTCTGGGGTACGACCTCGTCGAATTCTGCACCTCTGATAGTCACAACCTCGCCGCCAGAGGTCTCACAGTCTCGCGCGGCTATCTGGCCCTCGGCGAGGCGACCTCGATCCCATCGCTTGTCAAGTTGGTGACAGACATCGCGAAGCTCGCCGAGACTAGGCTCTCGCCAAGCAGTTACGGCTCGGGCCTTCTCACGAGCACGGTCAAGACCTTTGGGGCCAAGGCGCTGGAAGAGTTTGCCGCGATCACCCAGTCCACCTCGCAATTGGCGAGGACATACTTCAGGTTCGCGATGGTTTCGGTCGTCGTACTCCTCATCCTCTCGCTCGTTCTCTGAGAAAGGGATTTAGACAGATTAGGAGGCGACACGCCCATGGGTGGTGGTTCCAAAGGCGTCCTCATAGGCATCGAAGGAATCGACGCCGTGGGTAAGAGGACTCAAACTTCAATCCTGAGCTCGTGGCTGCGCTCAAAGGGCTACACGATCAACGCCATTTCGTTCCCAGACTATGGGACGACCCTGGGCGGCGAGATCAAGAGGTTTCTCCTCGGGGGCCGAACCTATCCGGCTGAAGTCAGACACATGCTCTTCGCCGCGAACCGCTGGGAGAAGAAGGACGAGTTGGAATTAATGCTGTCCAAGCCAGGCCTAGTCATAGTAAATCGGTACTCCGAGTCAAACCTCGCATATGGTGTCGCGAACGGCCTGAAATTGGAGTGGCTGGTCAACCTGGAAACCGGCCTCCCCAAGCCCGACGCAGTGATTGTCTTGGACGCCCCTCCATCCGCTCTCCGATCAAGGCGTGGAATAGGTATGGACAAGTACGAGCAGAATGTCGGCCTTCAGGAAAGAACCAGAGAGGCATATCTCAGGCTCGCTGGCGACTTCGGCTGGAAGGTGATTGATGCTACTGGGGGGATAGAGGCCACAGGACAGGTGCTGGTCAACACGGTCTCGAATCTGCTGAAGACCGCAGGCCGAACCGTTTAAGACGACAACGCCCAGCTTAAAGCAGGCTTGATTCTCAAGCCGATCGCAGAAATCCGGGACCCCGTCCACGGCTACGTCAAGATGACAGAGGTCGAGCGCGATCTGATAGATACACCCTTTGTCCAGCGTCTCAGGAGAATCCACCAGCTCGCAGGCTCGTATCTCGTCTATCCCGGGGCGGTCCACACTAGGTTCGAACATGTGGTAGGCGCGATGCACCTTGCAGGCCAGATAGCTGAGTCCCTGGCGCCCACATCCGGAATAGGGCCCGATCAAATCCAAGAGGTACGGATTGCCGCACTCCTGCACGATGTCGGGCACGGACCTTTCTCTCACATGTACGAAGAGGTCCTGGCCGACAAGACGAATGCGACTCACGAGGACATCTCTCAGAGAATCGTGTTGGAGACTCCGATACGCGACGTCTTGGGGAGGAGCGGCTTCTCTGCGAAGAAGATGTCGGACTTCGCCGTGGGCAAGCAGAGCAGACGACCTCCTTTCATGAACGAGATGATCGCGGGCGGGCTCAGCGCGGACATAATGGACTACCTGCTCCGTGACTCTTACTTCACGGGTGTCGAATACGGAAAGGTCGATGTCAGACGAGTGATAGATTCGCTGCAGGTCGCAGAAGGGCGTCTGGCCGTCGAAGATGCCGCACTCTACGCCTTCGAGGCGCTCCTGCTCGCTAGGTACGAGATGTTCAAGGCCGTCTACTTCCATAGGACGGTGAGGGCAGCCGAACTAATGCTTGTGCAGTCGATGAAGCTCGCGGACGAAGCACTCGGTCTGACGGACCTGTCAGACCTAGACAGTTACCTTGAACTGACAGACGAGATTGTTCTGCAGAGGCTGGCGACGCTGAGTCCCTCCACACAGGCGCTGAAGGAGGCGAGGCGGCTCGCCTTGGACTTCCGGAACAGGAGCTTGGTGAAGTGCGTCTTCGAGAGAGTGGTACAGCGCAAGGACCAGATGGTCTCGAGTCTCTTCGCGAAGGATAGAGTCAGGCAACAGGTCACGAGCGAGCTTGCGGAGGCCGCGGGCGTGGACAGGATGCACGTTTTCCTCGACGTCCCCACGACGCCGTCAGTCCCCTATACTTCATCTAGGGAGGCTTTCACTTCGGTCAGGCTCGTGCAGACACGAGGTGGGAAGCGGGTCGTGAAGTCGGTGCCCCTCAGCGAGCTGCCTCTGGTCGGCTCCATCGCCGGCTTCATGGACGTGATGCGGATCTACACAACGCCAGAGAACAGGCGCTCGGTTGAAAGGGCCACCGCCGAGATGTTCAGGGACAAGAGCTTCGTCACCAAGATATCGATTTGAGGAGGGCGGCAAGACAGGGAGCCGACCACTTGGTCGTGATTGTGGGGATTCCGCACGAGGACGGAAGGCTCAGACAGTACTTCTGGGGTGCCCGGAACTGACGAGCACCCCCTTCCGGAAAGCTATCTTCGCAGCTGCTCCCTGATCTCCCTGAATGCCCTTCATCCTCGCCCTTCTGACCGACGTACCCGATTCGTCGACCATCTCGATTGTAGCCTCAGGGGCTTCCAGTCTCAGAGACTCGATGATCTTGGTTGCCGTTGCGGGACTGCCATTCCCGACCCTGATGACGAATCTCTTCGCGGGTACGCCTCGCACGAAGGCACCGACTCTGCGGCTGAGCCCAGTAGCGGAACCGAACGTGTTGTACTCCAGGCTCGTCTCTCCGTAGAAGACTGCCAATCCGATTCGTGTCCCTGGGTCGACTCCTACGAACACTACATCGCGCCCCCCATCCAACTTCGAGAGCAGCTGACCTTTGAAGACCCCCGGGTTCTCGTCCAGCTCCTCCAGAGCAAGGGCCATTCCGCCAAATTGCCCCGTTTCTCCCGCGCTGCTGATGATTAGGGTGCAGTCTTCGCGACTCGCGCCGGGGAGCGCGCTGGTGAAAGGAAGGCCAATTTCTCTCATCTTCGAAACAATCGCATAGTAAATCCTCGCGTTCGATGTCACCACACAGATCCTGTTCACTCTGAAATACCTATGTTAGGAGGCGATGACCCGTAGCACTAATGAGTCTTAGCGCGCAGCACGCGCATGCCTTCTTGAGGCCCCTCAATGGCAAGACTGTCACGTTCCTCGTCGACGACAGACAATCGAACGTGTCTCTCATGAGGAGCGTCTCTTCGATGGCTGCAAGGACCGCGGTCGGCTGCGCCATCTTCGACGTAGACGCGTTCTATGCTTCGAGTTCTGACCAGATTCTGTCGACCCTCCCTACCGACGCGGCCAAGTTGACTTGTGTCTACGTCCCAGAGCCCGGCTCCGACATCGAGACCGATCTCCCTTGGCTCTTCAAGACCGAATCGAATGTCTTCATCATCGAGAGCCTGAACACGCTTTATCATCTTTTCTCACCATCCGACGTGAGTTCCAGGAGCAGGAAACTCGCTTTCTTCGTGGTCAGCCTATCACATCTTGCCAAGACCAGCGGAAAAGCGGGCCTCCTTGTCATGTACAGGCGGGAGAAGATAGCCAGAGCCGCCGGAGGGGGGTCCATCTCTGAGCTCTCTGACGCAACCGTGTCCGTCAAAGTCGTCGGCTCGGAGTTGCTGATGAAATGCGAACACGGAGCGGTTTGGCCCGAAGGAAGGTTCTCTATTAGAGCCCCTTGAGCAACACCAGCTGCAATCCAGCCAGTACCGAAACGGCGATCATCAGGAGGGCTATTCCCAAATACATGTTGACCGCTCTGTTCCGAGTAGTCTGCCTCCCGCTAATGTAGGTCAGGTAGATCCCTGCCCCACCTAGTAGGATCACGAATGAGTCCAAGATTGCTTCCGGAATTGTCTGCGCATTCGCGTTGGGGAAGACCATGATCCCTTGGTTGGGCACGGGATAAGCTAGCGCGTCCATGAAGCCGCCCGCAAGCGCTATCATGGCGATTATGTAAAGGACTGGAAGGAGGCTTCCCCTCCTCAGAATAGGGTTGAAGAGCCCCCAGACGACACCCTTCACGCTACCTATCGTTCTCTCATAACTCGACTTGATCAACTCTCTAATCAATCTGAATGTCCTCCAGCATCTCAGCTATCTCCCTTGCCCATTGGCCCGTCTGTTCGTTGCGTTTAACCTTATCCAGGTATTCCTTCCAACTTATCCCCCCATAGGCTTTGGACCACAAGGGGTAACCGGCATCCACCTTCTGCTTCGCCCCCTCATGATACCTGCATATGTCAGAGATTGCCTCCCTGCTGCACAGTTTGCACTTCATGCTCTTTTCCTCCTCTTCTTTGCAGGACATGAAGGGTTGACGCAGAGCTTCCAAGGCATCCTTCCGCCCATAATGTACACGACGGGCCATGAGCAACGATAGCATGGCTTGGCCGTCGTCCTGATTGTCCCCTTCTGTGGAAGAGGTGCAGACGCCGTACATCCCGTGGAGTAGTTGGAGCAACCCACAAACCTCTTTCTGGTCTTCCTTGACCTGATCACCTTCAGCTGCCCCGACCTGCATACCGGGCATGGTCCCAGTAAATTCGACGCTTCTGATGTCCCTGCGAAAGCGGCATCAAGCTCTCGGCCCACGACCTCTTCGTTGGCGTTGAGACCCTCCAGCTGTACAGCTATCGACCTGACCGTCTCTCTGATCAATTCTGCATCCCTCATCGCCTCACCTTCTACTTTGTCGATTCTCTCCTCGATTTCCCTTGTCAGCTTCGTTGTCAGGATGGCGGGTGCGTACTTCTCCATTGTTTCAGTGACCGCCAAGCCCAAGTGGGTTACCTTCATGCTGCTCCCTTCGACGTAGCCCCTCTCTTCAAGGGTAGCGATAATGTCAGCCCTGGTGGCCTTCGTTCCGATGCTCTCCCTTTCCATCTGTTCCAGCAGGCTGCCTTGGTTGTATCTGGATGGCCCATGCGTGAATCTCTCCTCGACCACCACATCTGCGACCATGAATCTGTCGCCCTTGGCTACACTCGGCACGCTCCTTTCCCTCGTGCTCACATATCTGCCATACGATTCGAGCCATCCCGAATACAGAGTCCTCTCTCCGCGGAGCACAAAATCGTGTTCCCCAACGGTGAGCTTCACGATGACCGACTCCTTCCTGGCAGGAGGTCCGAAGGTTGCAAGGAATCTGCGGACGATTAGGTCGAGGACAGACGTCTCACGCTGATCCAATTGCCCGCGCGGTGCCTCCCCAGTCGGATATATCGCCGGATGCGCCGAATCCACTTTGATACCTTGTGTCGGACTCAGGGCACCCCCAAGGATGTCTCCCGCTATCTTCGAATAGCGATCGATTCTTTGAAGCCCTTGGAGGACGGTCTTGTAGTTGATCGATGGAGGGAGGTGCTGGCTGTTGGTCCTCGGATATGAAACAAGGGCTTTCAAGTAGAGTTTCTCAGCGGTTTGGAGCGTTCGGCTTGGAGAGAACCCGAAAGCTCCGTACGCCTCCTTCTGCAAGTCGCCCGTGTTGAATGGAGGGGGAGGACACACCTTGAAGGCGTGCTTCAAGACGCTAGTCGCGACGCCTTCCTTTCCGTTGCAATCGTCTCTTGCCTTCTCTGCCGCCGTTCTGGACCCGACTTCTTTCGAGTACCCCACAGTGAACCGAATCCCTTCCTTTTCGAAGATCCCAGACACCTTCCAGAACGGCAAGGGTACAAATTCTCGTATCTCGGTCTCCCTTCTTGCGAGAAAGGCCAGCGTAGGTCCTTGGACCCTACCCATACTGATTGTCCTGTATCTGTGCCCAGAATTCAGTGCCGACTGCGAAAGTACCCGGGAGAGGTTCACCCCCCACATGAAATCGACAAGATGCCTGGTTCTGCCTGCACGCGCCGGCCCCTGCCCCGCTTGAGGTCTTGCCTGCCTGAATGCATCCACCACATCATCTCTGGTCAAGGTCGAGAACTTCGCCCTGAGAGCTTCCCTCTCTTTGCCTCGGCATGCATATCTGAGAACGTTGAAGCCTATCGTCTCACCCTCGGGGTCGAAATCGCAGGCGTTAACGAACTTGGCCGCACCCTCGGCAAGCCTGCTAATTGCTTTGATTCTGCGGGCAGCGCTGGCGTTCTTTTCCACGAGATTGGTTGGATACCATTCGACGTCGAAGACAGGATAAACGGTTCGTTCCCCAAAGGGGTCAGAGATCGCGTAGACGTGTCCCTGCGCCGAGCAGACCACGTAGTCCTCTCCATTACAGGCGAACCTGAAGATTCTCATTCCATCCACGGCCGTGCTCTGAGCGTCCCCGTTTGACAGGGCCTCCGCAACCCGTTGTGCGGCGTCTGGCTTCTCGCATACCACTAATGTGTAACCCGAAGTAGAAGGCGCCAAGCCGAGGACCCCAGAATCAATCGACGGAAGTGACAGTTTGCCTTCTGTCTCTGCTAGGAGTAAGATCCATCTATCTTCTTGACGTCAACGTGGAACTTGTCGGCGGTTAGCTTGGTTCCGCACTTCTTGCACCTGAAGTCCGCTGCCTTGAGCACATCTCCAGGAGGCCTCAGGTCAAATCCAGAATACAAAGACGCGCCACATGACATGCAGGCGATTTCGTAAGTCATTGACGCGACCGCGAGTCATCCTAGCTAAAAGCGTATTCAGGTTCCAGCCCACAGGCGCGGACACTGGGGGTCGCAGGAACTTCCGTTGCCATACCTATAACGGATCGGTTTCACTTGCGATGAGACCTCTTAAATGGAGTAGGTGGCCTCGCTGAGCGTGTTGAAGACGACCCAGTTTCACCGATTTCATTCCGAACACGCGACGCTGACGGAGTTCGCGGGCTACGAAATGCCGCTCTGGTACACAACAATCTCAGAAGAGCACTTGGCTGTCAGGAACAACTCCGGAATCTTCGACGTCTCCCACATGGGCCGGTTCAAAATGCGGGGAGAACCAGCAGCCCGGTTCCTAGAAGGACTGGTGCCTACCCAAGTTCAGAATCAACCTGTGGGAAGGGCCTTCTATACGCTTCTCCTCAACGACCGCGCAGGGATCATTGATGATCTGGTAATCCTCCGCCTAGGGGAGGATGAGTTCCTGCTGGTGGTCAACGCAGCGAATGTGGGAGTCGACATGGACCACATCAAGAGTCACGGACCCCCTCAGGGAGTCGAAATCGACAACATGACCGCGTCCTCAGCCATGGTGGCGGTCCAAGGGCCGATGGCGCAACATGTCCTGCAACCATTCACCGATCTCGACCTCAGCCAGCTGAAGAGGTTCCGTTGCTCGAAAACGAGTATCCTAGGTCAACAGGCGATAATATCCCGGACCGGCTACACAGGAGAAGATGGTTTCGAAGCGATAGTACTAGGTGCTTCCAACGACGAACCGGGCGTGGCAACTGAGTTCTGGGAGAGCCTCTACACTGTCTCGAAACCATGCGGACTAGGGGCTAGGGATTCGCTGAGGCTCGAGGCTGGCCTTCCGCTCCACGGCCTGGACATCGACCAACAGACCAACCCCATGCAGGCTGACCTTGCTTGGGTGCTCACACCAAACAAGACAGGGTATGTTGGCTTTGAGGTCATCGCCGAACTGCTGGCCAATGCTCCCTCTTCGGTGAGGAGGGGCATTGTCGTCGATCAAGGCATACCCCGACACGGCTTTGACGTGCTAAGCGGCTCTGAATCCGTCGGGATGGTGACCAGTGGAACCTTCTCTCCAATCCTCCGCAAAGGCATCGCCCTCTGTCGCCTTAGATCAAAAGGCACTGAACCTGGTGCCAAGATCAAGGTTGCGATTCGAGACGCGGCTCACGAAGGACAGACGGTAAAGCCTCCCTTCTATGATGTCCGAGTCTACGGCTGGAAGAGACAGGCGGGACAACAGTAAATAGCCTGAGGACATGCCCGTCCACACATGAAACTTCAGGGCTACGATATTCCCGACGACATCCTTTACACGAAGGAGCACGAATGGGCAAGAGAGATTGGCCCCTCCGTGAGGGTGGGGATTACAGACTACGCCGCGAAGACGCTGAACGACATAGTCTACGTGGCACCGTCAAAGGTGGACGAAAAGGTCGTCCAGTTCAAGTCCATGGGTACCGTCGAGTCCATCAAAGCAGTCTCGGAACTCTACTCTCCTCTTTCCGGTACCATCACCAAGGTCAACACGGAACTCGACTTGCACCCCGAGCTGGTAAA
>Ga0187771_10001286_pt1 | contig 16597 bp, 16 predicted proteins | sample 0116_SJ02_MP15_1_FD_133139 | JGI IMG/M metagenome (GOLD analysis project Ga0187771, IMG submission 133139) | Tropical peat soil microbial communities from peatlands in Department of Meta, Colombia - 0116_SJ02_MP15_10_MG | ecosystem: Environmental > Terrestrial > Soil > Wetlands > Peat | place...
CAGCGGTGGCGGCAAGAACAAGATTACAGCTTGTAACTCGAGACCCACACTTTAGAGAGATCAAAGCGATTGCCAAGGGGTTTACGGTTCAAATCAAGCATTAAGCGAATACATAGACCCGGCCCGTAGACGTGCTTACCACTGTTTTGCCTCGGCACAAGCTCTCCCACATTCGTCTCCGGGACTAGATCTTTCTGGCGAAGGATTTAACCAAAGTCGCCAAGCCGTCATTCAGGTCGACTTGCGCCTGAAATCTCAACGCTTCTCTGGCCTTAGCAACGTTGGCGTAGCTGTCGTGTATGTCCCCACTCCTTGCCGCCGAATACTCCAGAGAAATGTCAGGCCTTCCCGCTAACCTCCCTAGCAACGACGAGAGTTCACTGATGCTTGTAGGCCGTCCGGTTCCAATGTTAAACGCGTCGCTCGCCGTCGCCTTCAACGCTTGCAAGTTTGCCCTCACAACGTCTGAGACGTGGATGAAGTCTCTCGTCTGTGAGCCGTCGCCGAAAATCTTGGGCCTGACGCCTCTCTTCAGTTGTTTGGAGAAGATTGCGATCACTCCGCTGTAAGGGTTCGCCCTCTGTCTTTCCCCATAAACGTTGAAGTACCTTAGCGAAACCGTGCTCAACCTATACGTGCGATTGTACGCTTCACAGTACTTTTCCCCTGAGACCTTCGAAGCTCCGTAAGGTGTGATAGGATGAAGTGGGTTGTCTTCCGCTATCGGAAGAAGGGTTTGGTCCCCATAGACGGACGATGATGACGCGAAGACCACCCTCTGAGTCTTCGCCTTGAGCGCGGCGTTCAGTACGTTGATCGTTCCAGTGACGTTGACCGCATTGACGACCTTCGGCTTCTCTATGGAGTAGTACGGACTCACAACAGCGGCCAAATGGATCACAGCATCAACTTTACGAGTCAACGCCTCGACCATATCCGCCCGTAAGGTACTGCCGCGCCGGAAGCGAAATTTGCGATCCTTTTTCCACCTCCGTAGGTTACGCAGGGAACCGGTCGACAGGTCGTCAAGGACCCAGACCGAAGTACCCTCTTTCAGGAGCGCATCCACAGTATGGCTTCCTATGAACCCCGCTCCACCCGTCACCAAAACTCTGTCGAATGTCGATTTCAAAAAGATGCACCAAACAATAGCTGGACAGGTCGATCATTCAAAATGGTGAATTGGGTTTACGAAACGTGTGGTTGGCTTCGTCTGCCTTTTCATTTTTCACTTCTCGGTTACCCGCTCAAGCTCTGACGCGTAGCTTGCGTCCGTCCAACCGCATCTCTAGCAAATTGATAACCTCGCGGCCAACAAGCACGTTCTCCGTTAGGTCGTCTGGGTCAGTTGGAATATGAACGTTCACTTGACCAAGGTCGATTTTCTTCTCCTGCGGGCCTTGGAAGTAGCATGAGGCCTCGTAAACTTCGCATTCGATGGTATGGCCCGGAGTGCCCAAGCGTTCTGAACTCCCTGGTTCCAGCCCCTCAAGGTAGGAGGCTATAGTGAGATTTGCGTAGATTCCGCCATCAAATCCGGTGTCAACGAGCGCCGGCCCTGATAGAGCTTGGTTTCTGCCTGTAACGCGAAGCACCAAGTTCACAATTGGAAGGTCAGGGATCTTCGAACCAGTTGCGGTGACGCCGTCCTCGAGGTACCTGTATTCAATGTAACTCAACTAGTTTCCATTCCCCCAGTTTCTTCCTCGACTGGATCCAAGGTGACGGACCACGCTTCATCGTATACTTAGGCCCTAGCTTCCAGAGAACCGTAGGATAGGTTCTGGCGCCAGACTGCGTAAGTTCAGGAAAACGGTTCTTGAGGAACTGCTCAAGCGCGTCAGCTACTAAGTGAGACCTTTTCCTGTACGGGTGTGTTCTGCCTACAAGCTTCTCCATTGCGTTCGCGAGATCGTCCGGAATGCTTACGGCGAGCCGTTTCATGCGTGCTCGTAATAAAAGTAATACTAGTATGATAGATAAAGATTGACGTCGAGCCTCTCAATCACGCTCAGCTACGTGCTGTCGCTTCGGAGAAGTGCTAGAACAGGCCTTTTTTCTGCTCAAGAATCGTTCGCAACTCTTCGAGGTTCTTGAATGTGCCGATGTCGTAATGTCGCTTCTCGGTGAGGTATGCAAACACCGGTCTCTCGTTCCGGATGAGTGCCGGAATTATGTCGTGAGAAATGTCGGTGTTAGGTTTGCAATACTGAAGAATTTCCTTCTCGCAGACCAATATGCCCATGCTGACGGGGTATTCCTTGAGTATGGGTTTCTCTTCGAAGTATGCAATCCGCCCATCCTCAGCTACTTTCGCTATTCCATAATCCATAGGCACCGATGTGCTCATCGCAATCGTGCAAAGCGCCTGCTTCCTCTGATGGAATCCTATCATGTCGCTTAGGTCTAGGTTAGTGAGAACGTCGCCGTAGTATACCAGAAATCGGTCGCCCAGGCAGGAGGCGGCGGCGCCCAGAGCCCCCGCCGTCCCTATTCTTTCAGCAACTGAGTACTCTATCCTTAGCCCAAAACGTTCTCCATCGCCCAAGTGGTTCTTGAGGAGATCCGACTCGTTCCCTGATATGAGCATGAGAACATCGAGAATATTGTAACGCCTCAAGTAATCCAAGATGTATTCTATAACATACCGGCTGCCAATTGGAATCAGTGACTTCGGAACGTAAGCGGTCAGAGGATAGAGACGCGTCCCAGCCCCACCAGCAAGAATCGCCGCCTTCAATCAGCGAAACCCAGCCCTCAGCACTTGACTCAACCTCACACGTGTTATGTAATAAGCGTTTGACGGGTGGTAGCCCGAAGTGGTCTGCTTGGGAACCGTGTGAAATTCGGATTGTCATGTGATTCGTAGGTTCAACAGGTTCAGTTTCAGGAGATACGCGGCTTTCATGGCGTAGAACGCGGCCGCGAGAAACGTATCGAAAAGAATTGGCTCCGGGGTCCACTGATAAAACGGGTTTACGGTCGGGGCCATAAGTGCCGTGAAGAACGTGAGGACATATATCCACCCATCCTCCAGCCGCATCGCAACGCACGCGCTCAGTAGGGGTGAAAGCCAAAGGAAATGCTGCGACTCACCGCCATACAGAGTAGCGCCTAGGGAAAGTGCGAGCAGTGAAACCGATGCCAAATAAACGATGTTAGTGTCCTCCCTCCAAAAGCGGAAGACCACGTAGAGCTGAAACAGAACGAGGACTGGACTCCACCTGACGAATTGCATCCCCAAAACATTGAAACCAAGAAATTCCAAAAGCCAAAACTCCTTAGCAGGTACATTGAAGACCGTGGCCAGAGTGTCGCGACTCAGGTAGAGAAGGCCGATCATGAACACCAGCGGAAGAACTGCGCCAAGGATCAACCTGCTTCTACTTGGCTTAGTTTTTGTCAACGCAAAGAAAAACGGGTAGACCGCAAACGCAAAAAGCCGCAACAATCCTGAAATGATCGTTGAAACTCCGCATCGAAACCATCGACCATCCAATCCGAAGTCGACCGCCAACATGAAGACGGCGATTGGGATGACGTCCATAGCCCCAAAAAAGTACAGCATGTAGAAGTTGAAGGGGTTAACAAACCATGTGAGGGCCGCAACGATTGATTTTTGCTCCGAATTCGTGATATGTCGAACAACTCGCAGGAGAAGAATCAAAGTGGCAACATCGAATAGGAAGATTGGAAATTTCATCAGAAGTGCGAGGGAAATTGCGGGCGCAGTGTGCTGGACTAGGCTTGGCAGATTCGGATGTTCGACGGGTAACTTCGTCCACACCCAAAAGAACGGCGCTAATACGGTTTCGATGCCGATGTAGACGCCGTACGTTGACAACGCAGGGAGCTCGCCCGCCAATACCGTTTGAAGCACATAACTGGCTCCAATGATCCAACTAAGGAAATCTCCGCCAATCGGGAGAAGTAAGATGGCCAGAAACTTCAGACCGCAGAACGAGTAAACGATCTTTCGCCAATGCGGCCACACCCCCTGCATGCGGTGTCACCCGGCCTGAGGAACAGAGAACCACAAACGAATCTGCTCAGCTGTGTAGGCTAAGAGGAATGCAAACGTCGCCGACGATACTAACGGGAGAATGATTATACCGACCAAGTTGCTGTCCAAAAAATTGCCAACCGCGACGGAATAAGACGGAAGACTTGCTCCCCCAAGCGGGAACATCAACAAACTGTAACCACTCGGCGTCAGGAAGGCGCTCGAGACTAGAAACCATTGCAAGAAAGCAAACACCAGCAAGCCTGAGGCTATCAACACCTTAAGGCGGTCCGCAAAAACGACGACGTCAACGGCGAGTAGCGGCAATAGCCAGATGAGATACTGCGGCCCAGGTTCCGCAAGCAGGTAGTAGACTAAAAGAGTTGAAAGGAACATCGACAGCGGAATGCGTTTCTTCACAAAAATGATCAGGAGACAGTAGAAGGCGAACAAACCAAAAGTTACTGCATTAACCGTATTTGGGAGTCCTCCAACGAAGGGCATAAGCTGCGTCACTGGCGTCGGTGTTACCAAGTATTCTAAACCATAAGGAAGAACCCATCCCAAATACCCTAAGAACCCAAGTGCGCCTACGAAGGTCGCAGAGAGCAGTGCCCTTCGCCGCTCACCATTTACGTGCATGTACACCAGCAAAGCCGGCAGAAGGAAGAAGGGGAAGAGCTTCACGAAAGCCCCCAACCCAAGGGCTGTCGCCGACAAGACAGGTCGTTCGGATATTAGTAGTAAGAAACTTAGGACTACAAGAAAAACACACACAACGTCGGGCAATCCCAGAAGTTCAACCCCAAAGAAAGAGAACGGGTTCAGGAACCAGACCAGCCCCATCAACCGCCCCTCTGCGGAAGATTCCATTTTCCTACCAATGTAAAAGAGCACGATCGTCGTTGCGAGATCGAAAAGGAAAACTGGGAGGCGGAAGAGTAGAGATAACGTTGCGAGGCTTAGGTCTGAGCCCAATGATGCCGTTAGTGGCCACGATTGGAGCCGACTGACACTCGATGCCGTTTGGTTGTAGAGAGGAGGATAAAGCGCAATCCACGGCCCAATCGGGGCATGGCCCGAAGCCACGAGCATGATGATATCCCTAAGGTCGAAGCTGGCCGGTGCGACAGCAGACAGAACCACTTTAAACGCTGCGACGACGCCGACGAGAACCAGAAACGCATTCCTATTGCGGATGAAGATTGAAAAGAACAAGAGTATCGATCGGCGGAAGGCTTTCCTCGACAAGCATTTAAGATGAGTGGGCTCGCGGTTGGCAACAGTCGGTGGTTGGGCGATGAGTTGGAAATCCAAACGGTCGTGACCTTATGCGTTGCATGATGCTTCGCGCCGAACGACGAGCCATTTCAGGTGCAAAGAGGTTTATCGTGCCGGTGCTTGGAGTTGTGCTAGCTCACCTTGTCACCGGGCTAGCGTTGTACTATTCCCTAGGCGTTGGAGTGACCCTCGGCGTTCCCGTCATGCGAACCAACCCCTTTGACTGGATCTCAATGTTCTCCGCCTGGGACAGCGGGTACTATCGTGCCATAGCGCTCAATTGGTACCCGTCGAGTTTGAACCCGCTCTGGGCGTTCTTTCCCCTCTACCCTACAACTGTGCGGATGCTTAGCTTTCTCGGGGTGGGGGTAAGATTCGGAGCCGTCGCAGTGGCCGTCACATGCGGACTAGGCGGCGTTATCGTATTCCAAACGATTGCGGAGCAATACATGGTCCGAACGCAAGCACTCATCGCAGCTTGCCTGTACTTTCTGTTTCCGCCCGTCTTCGTCTTCTCGGTCGTAGCTTATCCCGAGTCAATGTTTCTCCTATTAGCTCTGCTCGCCTGGTACTTCCATCGGCACCAGTCGGAAGCGAATGCGTCGATTACTGCGGGATTGTGTGCACTCACTCGCCCTGAAGGATTCCTAATCGTAATCCCACTTCTGTACGATTACTTAACTCAGAGACAATACAAAAAGGCCCCCTACGTTCTCGTGCCGCTCTCGGCGGTGGGTGGATGGGAAGTTTACGGCCTCGCCAAGACCGGTGTGTGGCTGCCCTCGTACACTGCCCAAGCATTTTGGAATACGCCGCATGCGCAGGCGGTCAGGTTGGCGATTCAGCGACTTGCAACTGGCAACCTAAGTTCGGTTCCAGTTCTCTTTCCCTACCGATGGCTAATCGCGGCCATTATCGCGACAGTAGCGATCGTCTTGTTGCTAGGCTGGCGCAACTGGAAAATCGACCGGGCCCTCAGCATCTACCTTTTCGCATCAACCATAATCCTAGCATCGACACTTTCCTTCGCCTATCGCTCGTTTCCCCGAATACTGAGCTTCATTTTTCCAGTTGGACTTCCCCTTCACACAAGAAAGCTGAATCTGCTCGTGGCTATGTTTCTCGTCTTCCTTGTCCTCGACTATATTGCGTGGCTAGCGTTCTTGACGGGCGGCTTCTACTAGATTAGACATTTCCCCGAGAAGATTCATGCTTGCCTTTCCGAATAGGGCTTTAAGCATGGGCCTCACTGATGAGAGCAGGGCCCCGCAACAACCTCGAACAGGTGCATTAACTCTGAAAGTGCTGGTTGGAATCCCCGCGTATAATGAAGAAAACTCGATCGCCAAGGTTGTGATACGGGCGGCGGAACATGCGGAGGAAGTTCTAGTTGTCGACGACGGGAGCAACGATGACACAGCCACAATCGCCGAACACCTCGGCGCTGTCGTACTGAGACATGAAAAGAACCTAGGCAAGGGCGCCGCTGTCAGAGACTGCTTCGAATATGCCAAGCGTTCAGGTGCCGACGTCCTTGTCACAATGGACGGGGACGGCCAGCATGACGCGTCACAGATCCCAACCCTTCTAGACGTCTTGGTCAAGAAGAGCGTTGATGTGGTAATCGGAAGCCGCTTGGATAAACCCGCAGAGATGTCACATTTTCGTTGGCTCGGGGGACGAGCCTTGGACCACGCGACGGGAATCAGGATTGGAGATAAGCTTGCGGACTCACAAAGCGGCTTCCGAGCCTATTCCCGGAGAGCAATTGAGACGTTGACCCCCAGTGAATTCGGCATGTCCGTCGATTCCGAGTTAATCAAGAAGGCGGAAGCCGCCGGCTTAGGAATCGACCTGGTTCCCGTCACAGTTACTTATTCGGGGAATACGTCGAAAACCAACCCGTTGCTTCACTGGTTAGATGTGTTTTTCGGCATCGTGAAGTACGTCTCCATACGCCATCCGTTACTGTTCTACGGGGCTTTCTCTCTCATAGCATTCTTGGTATCGTTCGTTTACGGCTTCATGACGTTGGATTATTATCAGCGATGGGGCCACGTCATCACGAACCTGGCGTTGGTCTCAGTCGCCGCGGGCATACTCGGGTTCTTGGCATTGTTCACGGGGATAATCCTCTTCACCCTCATCACCGTAGTTCGAGAAAATACACGGGGCTAGATGAAAGGACACTCGACTTGCAGTGTTCATAAGACAAGCGAATAAAGATGTCCAACCCATCTGTTCATCTTGACCAACTATACTAACGAGAAGTTGACGTTACCTTACACCAGGTAACGGTACGTGGCTTACTCTAATTCAGAACGCAAGCAAGTCTAACTCGAAAACGACTTAATTCAGTCACTAGCATCGGCTATGAGAATTCAAATTCCAGAACGAACGATAATGCATCGAGCAATAAGCCCAATGAACGTGCACGTCTCTTGAAAGTGCTCCTTCTCAAAACCGAAACGCGACTACGTAGATCCTTCTGGCTACTAGGCCTAATTCTGCGCAATAGCAGAGCATTATTTGCACTAATGCCAGTTTACCGTTCCAGAGAGGATCTAAGAACTATTTTCCCAGAGGCCATGATGGGCCACCTCGGGAGGCTCCTGACATGGGCCGACTGCCAAGTGCCTGCCACCGACCCCGCCAGTATCCGACTGAAACCCTACGCTACCCAATACCGGAAATTGCATACAGAATTGCCACATCAACCTGATGTGCCTAGAAAAAAGATTAGCAGCAGGTTCATGAAAGGAATCGGTGTAGAAATAGGTGCACTTCACAGACCCTATCCGCAGTCAGGTAACTGTCAAACTCTCGGAGTTGACTTGTACGATAGAGAGAAACTTAGTATCTACCAAGAACTTTTACATGAAAAAATCAGAATCCCCGATGTAATCGCCGACGGAGAAAACCTCAGAGCCTTTCGCGATTGCTCATTAGACTTCGTCGTAGCAAGTCACGTGGTCGAACATCTTCGTAACGCAATCGGTGCCATTGACAGTTGGACGCGTCCACTTAAGGATGAAGGATATCTGATTTTGGTTATTCCACACAAGAACTTTACTTTCGACAAAGACAGATCCATTACTCCAATTTCTCACCTCGCAGACGATGCTGAACACCCCTCAAACGAACGCGATTTCAATCATTATCGTGAATATGCAGAGTTCGCCCAAAAACAAACAGGAGAGAATATTGAAATTGAAGCGAGGCGACTTCGGGACTCAAGATTTTCCATACACATGCACGTCTTTGACAATCAATCATGGCGCGCGTTTCTATCAACATTACAAGGACGCTTCAAGGTTCCGTTAACCGTCGCCGAATTTCTTGACCTCGGCAAAGAGCAAGGCGAAATTATAGCCGTAGTCAAGAAACAGCCTCTCAATTTGGAAAACACATCCTCGCGTTCCACGCAGCCCCTATCAAGCATATTTGGATATAATGGTCAGAAAATAACTCCTGGCAAAGATTATGCCACGGCTTTTGACACACCATCTTGGCGAACGCCAGGTGACTGGAACCTGACGCTACCGCAATTATTCCAATAAGTTGGTGGCATTCAGTTGAGCCGAGAGGTTAGCGGATGGATTCCGGAACCGCTTTGGCGGCAGGTCAAGGCAAGCGTCCCGATCGCGTGTGTCGACATCATCGTACCCAACCCTACCGGGGCCGTGCTGTTAGGGTGGAGAGTAATCCACCCATACGTTAACGTCTGGGCGCTGCCTGGCGGAAGGATACATATGGGCGAAGGTCTTGCGAAAGCGGCTCGGCGAATCCTTTCATCTCACGGCCTGGCAGCGAACGACTTCTACCTAATAGGCGTCTACCCAATCAACTTCCCGTCCCGCTTCGACATCAGCATCTGTCTAGCGACTGGGAGTTTTTCTGGGGTTCCGGTTCCAGATGGAACTGAATTCAAGAAGATCCGCTGGTTCAGAAATGTACCCAAGCGAACCGGCAAGAATTACGTTGAGATGATCGAGAAATGGCGGGAGATCAGAAGGTCCCCTCAAGCCCTCGAGTTCAATCGAATATGACTCTCAGGCCGCTAGGGCATCAACGTAGACGTTCTCGGTAAGGGCGGCAGTTCTCTTCCAGTCATGCGCTTCCGCCACCTTCCTTCCATTCCGACCCATCGCAGCGGCAGCTTCGCGGTTCTCCGACAGGAAGAGTATGGCTTCAGCTAGCTCGGAAGTGTGGTTTGGAGGGACTAGTAGACCATTGTATCCATGTCTAACGACGCTGGGTATTCCACCAACGTTCGACGCGACTACCGGCTTTCCGGTAGCGTTAGCCTCGAGAATTGTCAAACCGAACCCTTCGGACTGGTCCTTGCTTGGAAGCACGGCGACATCTGAGGCTGCGTAGTATTCCGGAAGCTCAGCGTCTGGAACGTCGCCGAGAAAGAGAATTTTCGGACTTATGCCGAGTTCTGCAGCCATTTTTTGATATTCCTCCCTCAGCTCGCCGTCGCCGACGACTAGCAACCGCAAGTCCTCCCGTTTTCGGAGTGCGATTTCCATTGAGCCCAGCAGAACGTCAAGACCCTTGTATCTATGCCACTTGGTAAGGGCCCCGACAAAGATCATTGCGAACTCACCCTCCACGCCTAATTGCGCTCTGATTCTCGCAGACTTCACATCTGGATGGAAGCGTTTGCAGTCCACGCCGTTCGGAATGACGGTCACCAATTCTCCGAGCGTGGGCAGGATTCGAGACTGTTTCGCGTAGGTCACAGACGTCGCGATAACCCGTCGATACGCCCGAATGTACCTGGGCAGGATAACGGTATCATGCGTTCGAATGAACACGCTCGCCAAAGAGGTGACTGGCGGGAGGTCGTTATGCCAAGTCAGAACGGCCGGAATCCTTCGGAGACGCGACGCCATAGCTACTGTGAATGCTATGTAAGGGCTAGGAAAGTTTGCGTGAAAAACGTCTACGTCTACATCAAAAAGGTCTCCGACCAGGCTTGGCATAATGGGCGTGCCGTAAATTCGGCCAATCAAGCGATGGCGCCTCACGGTAACCTCGTCTTCTCGACTCGTACCAGGGCGAAGGGGCTCATCGGCGCAAAGCACTGTGACTTCATGGCTCATATGGCTCAAGGCTTCCGCAAGATTGCGCGCGTACGTCTCCGCCCCCCCGCGCCAAGGAGGGAAGAAACTGTTCACGATCCCGACTTTCATAGAGCGCAATTACTCCGATTGGTACCCTAAGCCAATGTGCTCTCCATTAGTTTACTCAGTTCAGATAATATGTTGCCATGGTTTCGCATATGCGCCCACCCGATTGCGTCTACTTGGCAAGAAGCACACCCAACGGGTAGAGCATAGGCTGGCAATGTTCGCTTTAACCTTCCCACCTGCAATCTGCGAATATATCTTAAGAAAGGCGTCACTAAAGTGTCGCCGTATGAAATGATTTGAGTAGCAGATGAATGTATGCGCTACCCATGTGTCGCTTTGATGATTCTCAACTTCAACGGGTTACCCTTTTTGAAAGATTGCCTGCTATCGATAAGAAAAGCGACATACCCCAACTTGGAAACTTACGTCATAGATAATGGTAGTCAGGATGGTTCCAGCGAATTTGTAAGGTCAAGTTACCCCGATGTCAGGCTCATCGAATTCTCGCAAAACCTCGGGTTTGCGGAAGCATACAACAGAGCTGTAAAACGTATTGACGCCGACTATCTTTTGCTGCTCAACAACGATACCGTTGTGGATTCGAATTTCGTGCAAGAACTGGTGGAAAGAGCAGAATCAGATAGCGAAGCCGGGAGCGTTGGTTGCAAAATAGTGCAAGTTAATGCCCCCCGAAGGTACGGGCCTGTCTTCTTCACCGGCAACGGACTCTTCATCGGCCCATTATTCTTCGGATCGGCAATAGGTAAGAACGCCGTATACGCAACTTACGAGGCTGCCGGAGAATGCATAGCTAACTGCGGAGCTGCAGTGCTCTACAGAAAAGCACTGATCGATGCCGTAGGACTGTTCGATTCGGATTTTTGGTCTGACTGGGAGGACCATGACCTAGGATTTCGCATCTGCGTCGCCGGGTCCCGAAACCTGTACACGCCGCGTACCATGGTCCTTCACCGAGGAGGATCCAGTTACGGATTCGTTGACTCGCGCCAGCGAGTCATTCGCCAGACTAGGAACATGCTATTTACCTACGTCAAGAACTATGAGCCTCGAAACATCGTCCTAAGACTATTCCCGCTGCTATTTGGAATCCTACCCTACAGAGAGTTCGCGGTAATCTTGGAGAACGAAATCGGCTTACTCTTGGGCCGCGACCCCGTGAGGAGGCGGAAACTCCGTGCCACCTACATGGCATCCGCCTCCGCCTACTGGCAATTCATTCTCGGACTGAGACATGTTATGAGAAAGCGACAGATTATACAATCCATTAGAAGGGCTTCCGACGCAGATATCATTAGGCGTACATCCAAGCATTTGATCTAGAACCGAGTTAAGATTCTCATGCCAACAAGGGCAGGCGGAGATTCTGGGTATCCGAAAGTAACCGTCATGATCCTCAACTACAATGGTGTCAGATGGCTTCGTAGATGTTTGTCGAGTGTACTCGAAACGGAGTACCCAAAGTACGAAATCTACTTAATTGATAACGGAAGCACTGATGACTCTGTTGAATACGTCCGCCAGAAATACCCGTCTGTGAAGTTCATCAGAAATCCGGCAAATTTGGGATTCGCGGAGGCTTACAACAGAGCCATCAGTCAGGTCGAAGCCGAATACATTGTCCTCCTGAACAACGATGTCGAAGTTCTGAGCACTACATGGCTCGATTCCCTCATCAAGACTGCAAATGAAGGAACCAAAGTTGGCGCAGTAGCCACTAGGATGGTTTCAATGGAAAATGACCACGTTTTTGATTCTGTCGGAAGCATGGGCGTCCCTTATTGGACCGAGGGATTCACTGAAATCGGTAGAGGAGAGCTCGATGCCGATCAGTATACTAACAGTTTCGAACCTTTCGCGTTCTGTGGAGGTTCCGCCCTGATACGGAAGTCTGCGTTCATTGACGCGGGGACATTTGACGAGACGTTCTTTCTATACTACGAGGACCCCGACCTCTCTTGGAGGCTCAGGCTTCGCGGATGGAGGGTTCGTTACGCATCTGGTGCGAGAATCGCCCATTATCGCGGTGGAACTTTGGGAGGTGGAAAAGTAACTCCGTTGATGCTGTACTATATCCACAGGAATTTCCTACGCACGATAATCAAGAACTGTGGGGCCTCGTTAACGTGGGCGCTCCGGAACTACCTCCTGTACACTTTCCTCATAACTTCGGGCTTCTTGATTTACGAACCAAGAAAATCCGTCATGCTCCTGAAGGGGATTGTATGGAACATTCGAAACCTCAGAAGCAGCTATGCCGCGCGTCAAGTAGTTCAGAGTGGGCGGAAGGTGAGCGAGCAGGAAATTCTGCGCCGAATGTATCCCGCCCTTACCCAAAAGCAAACAGCGAGGCATGTCGCCCTAACGCGGATTATGAACGTGGTCTTTGATTGGGGCGGCCGGCGCAAGTTCCAAGCCGTGATTACTACGGAATGATTCTGGACGGGCTTATCGCGGTAAGACGCGTTTAGACAGTCAAATTCTTTCGGTAGATTTCCTTCAGAAGCTGTGGTTTAGGAAATTAGCTAAGGCGATGAGAACGCCTCCATTCACTCACGACGCGGGAGAGGCCTTCGCCCAATGAAGTGGTTGGCTTCCAACCAAGTTCGGCTCTAATCTTCGAGCTATCGAGCACGATGTAATCGGTGTCGTGAGCTGCGGGGCGAATTGGGTATCCGGGTGGGTACGTGTCCGACACGATTTTCCCCTGATAACCTATTAGGGCAGATGCCTTTTCCGCGAGTTCCTTATTGGAAATCGGGTTCCCGGGCGATACGTTGAAGACACCTTTCGCATCATTCCTATCGAGAGAAGCCACATATGCGGCGACATGGTCGTCCACGAACATGTAATCGCGAATGTGGTCTGGAGCTCCGACGTAAACCGTCTCGTTTCGTAGCATTGAACAAATTACATATTCGACGAAGAAGCCCTCCTCGCTTTTTCTACCGTAGGTATTGTTGCATCTCAAGACAATCGCACGGAGGCCGAACACTCTCATAGCCATCTGCACGTACAGATCTGCCGCCGCCTTCGTGATGGCATAGGGAGAAGATGGGTGAAGGTTAGCATCTTCAGATATCACTTTGTGAGGTTGCCACCCGTACACCTCCGCGCTAGATGCCGTTACAAGCTTTGTTCTCGGAGAGGATTCAAGAATGGCATGAGCCACATTCATTGTGCCTTCGAAGTTGACCTTTGCGTACGGGAAGGGGTTCTCGAAACTGTAGCGGACCGGCGTTAACGCACCGAGATGAAATACAATCGTTGGGCAGCTAGATTCTATTGCTGATCGGACTGAGTGATAATCCATCAAGTCTCCCTCTATGAACCGAATCTTATCCTTAATCGGTTCTAGCGGGAGCATCGCTGATCTGGACACGTGTCTCACCAGCCCGTACACATCAAACCCCTGCTCCACCAGCAGCCTTGCTAATCTGGAACCGATGAAACCGGTGACGCCGGTGACCAAAATGGACAGTTACTTCACTCTCGTGCGTAGCTGCTTCTCAACATCTTCAAGATCCTTGACCGTATTAACCGTAGCCCAAAACCCGTTGTGTACGTATGCCTTCAGTTTTCTCTTCGAGGCCAGCTCGGGGAAAACCGTCCGTTCAATATCACCAATTCGAGGAATGTAATCCAAAATGCTTCTCGAGAAGACGTACACTCCAGTGCTCACTCGCACCGATTTGAGAATTGGCTTCTCCTGAAATCCCGTCACATCGAGGCCATCAAGTTCGACGATCCCATACGGGCTTCGTAATGCTCCAACCGCGACAGTCGCAACTCCGCCGTGATCATGATGATAACGAGAAAACTCTCCAACATCAATATCCACAAGTTCATCTCCATTCATCGCAAGGAAGGTATCATCCGTAACGTGCCTCTCTATCGCCAGTCTGAAACCCTCACACGTTCCTCCATCAACGGTGTGGGCGCTGTACTTGATATCGACGCCTAATCGATTTCCCACTTTGAAATGGCGCATTATACTCCGTTTCTTGTACGCAACGCCAATCACGATCCTCTCAACCCCACCTGCCTTCAACCATTCAATTACCCATTCCAGGAGCGGTTTTCCAGCCGCGGATATCATGGCCTTCGGCCTATCTTCGGTCAGAGGTCTGAGCCTTAACCCCGCTCCCCCAGCAAGAACGACCGCCGTTCGAACCCTCTCGTCCATTCGCAGCCCTCTTGGTCAAAACCCTTTGGATGTTGGTCATCGATGGTCCTTATAACCCATGGCGAACCTTCGCCGCCAATTCGTAGACCTGCCCATTGTCCTCCTACAGAGGATTACTTAGCACGGCATGCATTAGGCCGAATGGAAAGTACGTGCTCCATGTTGGATCTCTCGCGAGTGGACCACCCGTTCCTTGGAATTGGTTTTCGAAGCTGTAACGGACCGCCGTCAACGCATTGAGATAGAATAAGAATTGACTCGCACTTGCCGTCTCCCAAAACTATGATGTTTGGCTACGTCGCCAAACGTCTTTAGATAAGTATTGACTAATCGAAATGAGTTGTCTTTCATGTCACGCAACGACGTCTTTGCAAAGCCGAAGATAATTACGGATATGCTCGACTGCTATTTCTACCATGAAATGGATATCCCGGGATATGGACATGTGACAGGCGAGTGGGATCTGCGAGGACGAGAACGCGAGTACTTGGGCGGTGTCAATGTTGCAGGTAAGCGCGTACTGGACGTGGGAACGGCCAGCGGCTATCTATCGTTCTACATGGAAAAACAAGGCGCAGACGTAATTGCGTATGACATTTCTGAAGACCAAACATGGGACATTGTGCCTTTCCACGGATACAACTACCAGGAAACCTTCCTCTCCCGCAAAGCTCATGTTAAAAAAATCAACAACGCCTTCTGGTTCGCTCACGGTGCATTCAAGTCAAGGGTAAAAATGGTCTATGGTACGGTCTACGAGATACCCAAGGAAATTGGGCCAGTGGACATTTCCGTCTTCGGTTGCGTTCTGCTGCATGTCCGAGATCCTTTCCTCGCATTGCAGCGTGCGCTAAGCCTTACGAAGGAGACTGTAGTAGTGACTGAGCAAGGTGCCTCAAGGCTAGGAGAACCGTGCATGCGGTTCTTACCGAGTTTCAAGACTTGCGAGCCGAAAGAAACATGGTGGGAACTGCCTCCGGCAATTATTCAGAACTTCCTCGCAGTACTCGGTTTTGAAGAGAACAAGGTGATAGAACATTCACAGAAAAATAGAGGACCGAGAACAGGAGAGACATGCGAATGGCGACACATGTACACTGTTCTCGGGCATCGAACGAAAGACTTTCGTGATGTCGTGTGATAATGAACGCCCGAAGTGTACGCTTTGGGAAAACAGACTGCAACCTAGTAGTAATTTCAAAGAGAAGAGGGAGAATGAACAGAGACCTCTATGAACGTCTAGTTCTTGCTTGATTCACAGCGCTTCGTTTTGATTCAAGGTTAGCTACTTGACTGAATCCTAAGGTGTTCTGTGGTGTATCTTCTTTTTTTGCGACTATAGAGGTGCGATGAGAACGCTTGCGCTCGCTCACGACGCGGGAGAGGCCTTGTTCCAGTGAAGCGGTTGGCAACGGTTAACAGGCCCACTCAAATACGGTGGTTACCTGTAGAGAGAGCCATAACGTGATGTTACTCGTTTATATGTCGTAGACTCGGTAGAAATTACGCATCAAAATTGTCAAGAATTCTTGAGGCGGTGCGCAGTTTTCTAATGCGTAAGCAATCCTTTGAATTCAAGCAGTACGTTTCATTCTGGGCTGAGACCGTCAAGAATCCAAAGGCGGTCTCTGTGTCCGTTGAAAGTGTGGGCTCCAAGGAATGGGCAGCTCTCGCAGAAGGTTATTACACCATGCTGAAATGGGCGGGTATAAGGAGCGATTGGGTGATTGTGGAGATCGGATTCGGAAACGGCAAAGTTCCCTATATGCTCGAACGAGAAGGCGCAATACCGAACGGTGCCTACTACGGTTTTGATATAATCGAGCGGGACATTGAGTACTGCCAAAGAACATTCACATCCAAGAACTTCCATTTCAACATAATTGAAAATAACTCCCTGCGATTACCCGAAGCATTCGCGGACTGCGTTTTCCTAATGTCCGTATTTACACACGTTGACGAGATCAC
>Ga0187771_10001287_pt1 | contig 16594 bp, 10 predicted proteins | sample 0116_SJ02_MP15_1_FD_133139 | JGI IMG/M metagenome (GOLD analysis project Ga0187771, IMG submission 133139) | Tropical peat soil microbial communities from peatlands in Department of Meta, Colombia - 0116_SJ02_MP15_10_MG | ecosystem: Environmental > Terrestrial > Soil > Wetlands > Peat | place...
CGGTAGGCAGGGGGGCGAGGGGGGATTTTTTTATTATTCGTTCCACGATCGAGGTTTAAGCTACGATGACGAAAGTGAGAACCAGATTCGCACCGAGCCCGACCGGTGACCTCCATATTGGAGGAGCACGAACCGCTCTGTTCAATTGGCTGTTGGCACGCCATCATCAAGGAACTTTTATCCTTCGTATTGAGGATACGGATGTGGCCCGATCCACTCAGGAGTCGATCCAGGTCATTTTAGATGCAATGACCTGGCTGGGAATGGATTGGGATGAAGGCCCTTTTTACCAGACTCAACGCATTTCTCTTTATCAGGAGGCCGCAGAGGAGCTTCTGAAAGAGGGAAAGGCCTATCGATGCTACTGCACGCCAGAGGAATTGGAGGAGAAGCGGGACAGAGCCCTCAAGGCTGGTATTAAGCCTAAGTATGATCGGGCTTGTCTTAGCAGAAAGTCTTTTCCTCCGAACAAACCCTTTGCCATCCGCTTTCTCTCTTCTGAAGCAGGAAGCACAGTGGTGGAGGATCTCATTCAGGGCCGGGTGGAATTTGACAATACCGAATTGGATGACCTCATCATCCTCAGAAGTGATGGGCTTCCTACCTATAATTTTTCAGTGGTGGTCGATGATGCCACCATGGGAATCACCCATGTCATTCGAGGAAACGATCATCTGAACAACACTCCTCGTCAGATGCAGATTTATCAGGCCTTAGGCTATTCTTTACCGAAATTCGGTCATGTTCCAATGATCCTTGGTCCGGACAAAAAGAAACTTTCCAAACGACACGGGGCTCAGTCGGTCATGGAATATCAGAAGTTGGGCTACCTTCCTCAGGCGGTGGTGAATTATCTGGTTCGCCTTGGATGGTCCTATGGGGACCAGGAGGAGTTCACTCGGGAGGAGTTGATTGAGAAATTCAGTCTTGAAGCAGTGGGGCGATCTGCTGCTGCCATCAATCCTGCGAAGCTAAATTGGCTCAATTCTCAATATATCAAGAGAATCGAAGTGGATGAGCTGGTCGAGAGGGTTCGACCTTTTATTGAGGCCAAGGGATATTCGATCACCAATATCGGTCTCTTGAGGAAAGTTGTCCTTTCTCTCAGGGAAAGATCCAAGACCTTGGTGGACATGGCTGATCTTTCAAGATTTTACTTCTGCGAAGAGATCGCTTATGATGAGAAGGCTGCTGCAAAATTTTTAATACCGGAGATAGTGCCAGTGTTAGAAGAGATGATGGCCTCTCTTTCAAAGGAATCGACTTTGGATAAAGAGATCGGCCATCGTTTCATCCAACAATTGGCTGAGCAAAGAGGAGAGTCCCTCGTGAAGATTGCCCAACCCATCCGGGTAGCATTGACCGGTAAAACTGTCAGTCCCCCTATTGATGAGGTGATGGAAGTATTGGGCAAAATAGAGGTGATCAAACGCTTACACAAAGCAATCGAATATATTAAGGCCCATTAGGCGAAATGATCAGTAAGTCTCAGGTTTCAAGTTTCGGGTTGCAGGTTTAAACCTTAAACCCGAAACTTTAAACCTGTAACTGGAGTATGAGATGAGACTCAAATCGCTCGAGGTGATTGGATTCAAATCCTTTGTGGACCGCCTTCATCTTTCCTTTCCGGAGGGGATCACGACCATCGTGGGCCCCAATGGTTGTGGCAAGTCGAACATCGTGGATGCCATTCTCTGGGCCATCGGAGAAAGAAGTGCGAAACACCTACGTGGACGTTTGATGGAGGATGTCATCTTCGGCGGGACGGATGGGAGAAAACCTTTGGGGATGGCGGAGGTGAATCTGACCTTTTCCAGTGATGGGGGATTGGCTCCAAAGGGATATGAGCAGTATAGCGAGATTACGGTCACCCGTAGACTCTACCGATCCGGAGAAAGTGAATACCTCATCAATAGAATCCCTTGCCGATTGCGAGACATCACGGATCTTTTCTTAGATACGGGTATTGGAGTGAATGGCTATTCGATTGTGGAACAAGGTAGGGTGGAGTATCTGATCCACTCCAATCCTGAGGATCGTCGTTTTTTAATTGAGGAGGCTGCTGGAATTGCCAAATATAAAGAGAGGAAAAGACTGGCCCTGATGAAGATGGATGCTACACAACAGAACCTCCTCCGGATTCAAGACATCATTGCTGAAGTGAAAAGACAGATCGTCACTCTGGAACGACAGGTGAAGCGGGCAGAAGAGTATAAGGCCATAAGGAAGGAGGTGAAGGAGATCGAGATTCGTTTTGCCCTACAGGAATATGCTGAACTATCAGAGAAAGGCGAAGGGAGCCGAGGTTATCTCAAAGCACTTCGAGACAGGGGTTCGGAGATCTCGGCTCAAACCGCACAGAAAGAGGCGTTGATTGAAAGGATGCGAGTCAGTGCAGTAGAGGAGGAGGAGAAACTACGAACGCTTCAGCAGGACGTTTTCGACTTGGGCCGAAAAATTCAAAAATTAGAAAATGAGATCGAATTCTTCCGGAGAGAAGAGGGGGACCTTCAGAAACAGGAGGGGCAGTTCATTGAAGAAGTGAGAGAGTCACTCAGGGTTTGGAGGGAGACGAGAAGAGAAAGAAAAAGAACGGAACAGATACAGATGAATCTGGAGAAAGAACGCCATGAGAAAGAAGAAATTGTGAAAGAATGGGAGGTCCTTTTCAATGATTTTAGGACAACCTATCAAGAGGTCGCAGACCAATTGGAAGCAGAAAAAGGAAGATTCATCGACACACTCACCCAATTGACCTCTCTCAAAAATCGTCAATCCCACCTTGAAGAGAGGAGAGAAGATCTTCAGAAAAGGATTCGCTCTCATGAGAAGGAATCTGAAGAGGTAAGGGGAGGGTTTGTTCGATTGGAAGAGACGTTGTCCAGAACAGAGAAAGAAAGGGAACTCAATCTTTCACTCCAAAACATCCTTAAGGAAGAGAAGGTTGGGTGGGAAGAGGGGATTGAAAGGTTGAAAGACGTTTTACGCACGAAACAAACGGAGAGATCATCCCTCGAGGAGATATTGAGGCGAGATCGCTCCCGGTTTCTCTCTTTAAAAGAACTTCAAGAAAATTATGAGGGATTTGAGAAGGGTGTGAAGTCCATTCTACTCAAAAAGAAAGTGGAACAGGAGAAATGGGAGCCGATCTTAGGGGTGGTCGCCGATATCTTGGAACCGGAGCCAAAATATGAAGTTCCTTTAGAGGCCGTCTTGGGACAGCGATTGCAATACCTGATGGTCGAAGGCGAAAAAGTGGCGATGGAGGCTATTGCATTCCTCAAAAGAGAGTCCCTGGGTCGAGGAAGTTTCGTTCCCATTGGCGTCAAAGGAAATGGAAATCCTCATCGCTCTCTGCAGACAGGACAGGCAGGAGAGGAAGGAAGGCCATTGCCTCTCCTTCAGTTCGTCAATGTGAAAGAAGGCTTTGCTCCTGTCGCGGAATTTCTGATCGGGGATGTCGGCGTCATCGGCCATTTGGACGAAGCATTCGACTGGATAAAGGAGGAGGGAGGGTTTGGAACCCTTGTGACTATGGAAGGAGAGGTGTTGGAGCGCTCTGGAGTTGTTTCAGGTGGAAGTCTTGATCAGGGCCTCAGTATTTTGGAGAGAAGAAGGGAGATTAGAGAGTTAGAGAGGGGGATCAAAGAGGAGGAGGAAAGATGCCAAAAAGCCCGTGAAGAGGAGGAACGTCTCCAACAGGAGATGGTTGAGAGAGAGGCTCAGTTGGAGAAAAGGAAGAATGAGATTCAAGAAAAAGAGATAGAGCTCCTTCATCAGGAAAGGGATCTGGAAGAGCTGAAAAAAGAGATCTCCCAACTCCAACAAAAGATAGAAGTACTTCAGTTTGAAGGCCGAGAACTCCAAGAGGAGGGACAGGATATCGATGAGGAGATGAAGTCCGTCTTGGCTCAAATGGAAAGAGAGGAGACTGTTAAGCAGGAGAAGGAGGTGGAACTTCAGTCATTGAAGAAGACAGTGGAGGAGGTTAGAGAAGGGACAGAAGAATTAGGAGGAAGGATCACTGAGAAGAAGGTTTTTCTGGCCTCCATCGAGGAGAAAGAGAAAGGGATGGAAGGTCAAATCCTCAATCTCTCCGAAAATGTGAAAACATTGAATGAGAAGATCATTAAAAGAGTGAAGGGGATCAGAGAGTTCAGGAACGAAAGCGCCTCCCTTCGGGAGAAGATTGTTCAATGGGAAGAGGAGTTACAAGGCTCCTTGGAGCAGCATCGTCTTAAAGAAGAATCCCTCTCCGGCCAAAAAGAGAAGGTTGAGCTTCTTTCAAATGAGTGGAAAGAGATAGAGGCCTCCTCAAAATACCTTCGGCGGGAGCTGGAGGATGTTCGGCAGAAGATGCACGAGGAAGAGATGAGGGTCTCAGAGATTCAACTGAAACTCTCTCACCTTCAGGATTCGATGAGGGAGAGATATGGTACAACGCTTTCAACCTCCGTAGGAGCTATGCCTTCGGAATTCCCAAAGGAGGAGATGTCGAAACGATTGGCAGAATTGAAGAGTGCCCTGGAGGGATTTGGGGAGGTCAACCTGATGGCTATCGAGGAGTATCAGGAGTTGAAGCAGAGACACGATTTCTTGACAGAACAGCAGGCCGATCTCCAGCAGGCCCTCGAAACCTTGAGGAAGGTGATCATCCGGATCAATCGAACGACGACGAAGCGATTTTTGGAGACCTTCCATTTGGTCAATGAGAAATTTAAGCAGGTTTTTATGAGGCTCTTCAAGGGTGGTCAGGCCAGCCTTCTCCTCTTGGATGAACAGGACCCTTCCACCACAGGTATCGATATCATCGCCCAACCACCGGGGAAGAAACTCCAGAATATCGATCTCCTCTCCGGCGGAGAGAAGGCTCTGGTGGCGACCGCTCTGCTTTTTGGGCTCTTCATGATCAAACCCACACCCTTCTGTTTGCTTGATGAGGTAGATGCACCTCTGGATGATGCAAACATCAACCGATTCATTGATCTCATCAAAGAATTTTCAAAGACCTCTCAGTTCATCCTCATCACCCACAATAAGAGCACCATGGAGACTGCCAATACCCTCTATGGAATTACCATGGAGACCCCTGGGGTTTCAAAGGTCGTCTCCGTTCGTTTGAATTAGACTAAAACTTTTTAAAAAAATTTTTAGTTGCAATAATTTTTAAGATGTATAGAATATAATGAGAGGGACTATCCTGCAAAATTGCAATCTTCAAATCACGGATTGGCTTAAATCATTCCATTTTTATAGCGGGACCCGAATTCTGATTTAGAGAAGGGAACCCCTTTCCCGTTCTACCATTGCGAGCACCTTAGCATTAGTGGTGTTCCAGAACAAATTTCGACTAAGAAAGGAGGTTGGGGTCAGGGATTTAATTTGGAAGTAAAAAGGGTGAGCATTATTCTAAAAAAGAAATTTATTAAGAAGCATGTAAGGGGAGATAAAATTTTCAAACAGGATGGGAGGGAAAAAAAATGAAAAAAATGTTGATATTTATAAGTATGGTTGGACTTATTTGTTTTGGTTTGGTGGTGAGTGGTGGGGCTCAACCAGTAAGAATTGGAGCGGTCATCAATCTGACCGGTCCAGCTTCCTCTTGGGGTCAATACCACGCTAAAGGTCATCAGGACTATATCCGCTATGTTAATGAAGTTAAGGGAGGAGTTGCCGGTAGAAAAATTGAGCTGACGATCGTCGATCATGCTTACAAAGTCCCCGAGGCGGTTAAATTTGTCAAAAAATTCTGCGAGGAAAAGGTGGATATGATCGCCACCTGGGATGCTGGATCAGGTATCCAGGTGAAACCACTCATCCAAGAATATAAGATACCCACTATTAACTATTCCACCTATCAGGGAATTCTCAACCCGCCGATCGATTATATGTATCTTCCCTTTGGTAGTTATAAGTTGGACTCCTATGCTGTCCTGGAATACATTAAGGCTATTCATAAGGGAAAAGATGCTCCGAAGGTGGGTCTGTTAACTTACAACAATGTCTATGGGAAGTCCATTCATGATCCAAGTAAAGAGTATGCAGCTAAAAATAACATCAACATTGTAAGCATTGAGGAGTTTCCTCCGGCCACGGTTGATCTTTCTACAGAGGTGTTGCGCTTGAAACAGAAAGGTGCAGAATATGTCTTCATGCAGATCCTGCCTGCCGGCATTGTCACGGCAATGAAAGCTTTTGATCGCAACAACTATAATATACCTTTATTTGGAACCTGGACCACAACGGACCCTGATTTCTTTAAGCTCGCGCAGGGGCTCATCCGCAACCGGCTCGCCATGCAATTCTGTGGGGTGCTGCCCCAGGATAAGACACCTGGGATCAAACTACTCGAAGATCTATGGAAGAGGTATAAGTCAGTGGATAAGTTCGAAACGTCTTACTGGGAAGGGGTGGTTGTCGCCATGATCGAAGAGAGATCTGCCCATCGGGCTTCTGGATTATACGGGAGGATCGATGCGGAAAACATCAATAAGGCTATGGAGACCTTTAACAATGAGGACTTTGGAGGACTGGTTCCCAATACGACTTATACCAAGACAGATCATGAAGGTTCATTCAAGGGAAGGATTGTCCAAATTCACGAGGATATGACCTATTCACCGATGACGAATTTCTTCACTCCTGGGAAAGAGAAGGTTCAAGTCCTGAAAGTTCTAGGAAGGTAAGTTGATCAGGCGTTGCAAGGAAAATAGATGAAGGCATTTCGGGGTCAACCCACTGTCTTTTCCTCCGCTCAGCCTGCGGGTCGTCAGGCTGAGTTGGAGGTGAATAAAATTTTTCTGAACTTTGGGGGTGTCATGGCACTCCATAATGTTGATCTGGCCGTGCATACTGGAGAGCTGGTCAGTATTATTGGTCCAAATGGTGCCGGGAAGACCAGTCTCCTGAACTGTATTACAGGCTATTACCACCCGCAAAAGGGAGAAATTCTATTCAATGGAGAAGACGTCACAGGCCATCACCCCCATGAGGTCACAAAAAAAGGGATTGGAAGAACCTATCAGAACATTGAGCTCTTTCCGGGCATGACGGTGCTGGCTAACATGCTCTTGGCGCGCCACCTTTACTGCAACTATAACATTGGAAAAGCCGCTCTTTTCTCTTCATCGGTTCGTAAGAAGGAGGTTGATCACCGTCAGGTTTTGGAGGAACTGATCGATTTCCTGGAGATGCAGCCCATCCGTAAAAAACCGGTCGGCTCTTTGCCTTACGGGATGAGAAAGAGGGTTGAGTTAGGTCGCGCCTTAGCCTTGGAACCAAAACTTTTAGTGCTGGATGAGCCCTTTGCTGGGATGACGCTTGAGGAAAAGGAAGATATGGTGCGGTTTTTACTGGAATTAAACTCGGCATGGGGTCAGACCATGATCTTGGTTGAACATGACATGTCCATTGTGATGAGTATTTCACAACGGATTATGGTTTTGAATTTCGGAGAGAAGATTGCTGAAGGTACTCCGGAGGTGATTCAAAACCATCCAGAGGTCATCAAGGCTTACCTTGGTGAGGCCACAAAAATTTAACGGGAATATTGGGATGAATGGAATGATGTAAAAAAGAGAGAACATTCCATTATTCGATTTTGGAATAAAGTGTATATGGAGGTAAGAAAAATAGAACGTCCTGACCAAGAAATCTTGTCGTCGTTTGGTAAATATACCTTGCCTCAGATTTTATTCAAACAAGCAAAGGAGTTGGGGACAAAGAAGGTTGCCATTCGCGAAAAGATGTATGGGATATGGCAGGCGTACAATTGGCAGGAATATTTTCGTTATACTAAGCATATCGCTTTAGGCTTTTTAGCCCTCGGCCTCAAACGAGGTGAAACTATCGGCATTATCACCGACAACCATCCAGAATGGCTCTTCAGTGAAATGGGAGCTCAGGCCATTGGTGCCATCACGGTCAACCTGTTTACCTCTTCGATTGCCAAAGAGCTGACGACGATGCTGAATAGGATTCAAGCCGCCTTTGTGGTCGCTCAGGATCAGGAGCAAACCGACAAGCTATTAGAAATGAAAGAGCAACTGTCTCATGTGCGTAAGGTCATCTATGTTGATCCAACGGGCATGAGAACTTACACCAATTACCCCTGGTTGATGAGTTTTAAAGAGCTCTTAGACCTGGGTGCGGACTTAGATGCGAAACAACCCAATCTTTTTGAAGAGGAGTTATGGAAAGGAAAACCAGAAGAGGTCGCCCTAATGATCATGACCTCTGGGACAACAGGGATTCCTAAACTGGCGATGATCTCCCACCAGAGTTTTACCGAGATTGCCAGGAAGTGGGTGGAGACAGCTCCAATTGGCATTGGGGATAATTGGATTTCGATCACCCCGACTGCATGGATTGTTGATCAGATGTGGGGAATGGGTGTTTCACCGCTCACGGGGATGGCCATGAACTTCCCAGAGACTCCTGAGACCGCTACAGAGGATTTTCGCGAAATTGGACCCGCTGTTATCATCACCTCTTCGCGCTTTTGGGAAGATCTGGCCTCCAAAATCAGAGTGAAGATCGCGGATGCGGGCTGGATCAAGCGAAAACTTTTTGCCTTAGGTGAAAAGATTGGAGGAAGAGTGGTCGACCTGGAATCTAAAAAGGAGCCTATTCCTTCTTTTTTAAAATTACTCCACCGGCTCTTTTCGAGAATCGTCTATCGGCCCCTTCTGGATCGAGTAGGCTGTGCGCAAATCCAGGCCGCTGTGACAGGTGGACATCCCATCAGCCCAGATGTCATCCGTTTCTTTCGGGCAAAGGGTTTGAATCTCAAGCACGCTTATGGTCTTACCGAGGGAGGTGGAGTATTTCAGGTTCAGCCTGATGGAGAGGTGAAGCCAGAGACTGTTGGCAAACCCTTGCCCAGGACAGAGATCAAGATTGCTGAAGACCAGGAGGTCCTCGTAAGAACACCGTCAAACTTTGTTGGCTATTATCAGGACCCAGAGGCAACTAAGAAAGCCCTTCGCAATGGCTGGCTTCATACAGGTGATGCAGGCTATATCGATGATGATGGGCACCTCCTGATCATCGGTCGTAAGGAAGAGATCATGCGCACCAAGGGCGGCGAAGCCGTTTCCTCGGACTTTATTGAAACGAGGCTGAAATTTAGCCCCTATATCAAAGAAGCTATAGTCTTTGGTGAAGGTCGGGACTATATCACAGGCTTTATCAACATTGACTTTGGGAACGTGGGCAGTTGGGCAGAGGACCGAATGATTCCCTATACAACCTATACCGATCTTTCACAACAACCGCCTGTTGAAGAACTAATTCTCGGTGAAGTCCGCCATGTCAATACTCAATTGCCTAAACCAATGAGGCTTAAGAAGATTATTCTCCTCTATAAACTTCTCGATGCCGATGACGAAGAACTGACCAGAACCGGAAAGGTTAGAAGAAAATTTGTTTATGAACAGTACATCAAACTGATCGAAGCCATGTATAGTGGACAAAAAGATCTCGAGGTGACAGGTAAGGTGCGTTACAGGGATGGGCATGTAGGAACCATCACCACGAAGGTGAAGGTCCTGACGGTGGAATGATACCCCCACCCTCACCTCGGTTGCGAGTCGTACCGACCTCCCCCTCGAGGGGGAGGGGAAAGAGTAAAGGAGGTCGTTTTCCATGGAATTTTTTCTTCAACTCTTTTTTCAGGGACTGTCCATTGGATTTCTATATGCCTTAGCTGCCCTTGGCTTTGTTATGATCTTTAAGTCATCGAGCGTGCTCAATTTCGCTCATGGTGAATTGCTGGCCATCGGAGCCTTTATCTTTCTGGTCTTGGCGGCATGGCTTAAGTTACCTATCTGGATTGCTTTTTTATTGACGATGATGGGGAGTTTCGCTCTCGGCTTTATCATCGAACGCCTCTTCCTTCGTCCCTTGATTGGTGAAGCTCTCATTGAGGTCATCATGCTGACGGTTGGATTAGCTGCGATGTTCAGGGGAATAATGCTCTTCATCTTCGGTGGAAATTTACACAACTATCCAGACTTTCTGCCTAAAAATCTTACGATCCAGATGGGTAACATCAATATTCCACCGGTTTATGTCGCTACGTTTATTATTGGCATCATCTTCCTTGTCATCTTCGGATTGTTTTTCAAATATTCCTCTCAGGGAATCTATATGAGGTCTGTGGCGGATAACCAGCCTGCGGCCCTTTCCCTGGGAGTTCATGTAAGAAGGGTCTTTGCACTCTCCTGGGCGATTGCGGCTCTGGTCTGTGCCATGAGCGGGATTATTCTGGGTATTATCAATGGAATCAATGTCCATGAGCTGAGTCACATTGGCCTCAAGGTCTTTCCTGTAGTGATTTTAGGAGGGCTGGAGAGTATTGGTGGAGCCATCATTGGTGGGGTGATCATTGGATTGCTTGAGACCTTCACAGGTGGTTATGTCTCCACCTCACTGAGGGAAATTGTTCCTTATATCATCCTTGTTCTTATCCTCTTGGTGAAACCCTATGGATTATTTGGCCTGGTGGAAATTGAACGAGTCTGAATGGAGGAACGATGAACGTCAGACGATGAACTATAAACAAAACGTTCATGGTTCATAGTTAAACTTATGAGGTTGGAGGAGGAATGCGGGAGCTGAAATTTCACCCCTGTGGAAAATTTAATGAACGATATGAAGAAGAGCTCACCATCTTTGGAACAGATTTTGGTAGGCTATGGATGTGGATCGGACTTTTCCTGCTTTTTGCTGTTGTCCCTTTCATTAGCAGTCATTATATTCTTTATGTTGTCAACCACATTGGAATCGCTGCGATTGCTGCTATTGGACTCAATATTCTCATCGGATTTACCGGTCAGATCTCCCTCGGTCATGGGGCCTTTTTCGGGGTCGGGGCTTATTCTGCTGCCATTCTGGGAACTGCTGTAGGGTTTCCTTTCTGGCTTTCCGTTATTTGTGCAGGAGGGATGACTGCGCTGGTGGGTACGATTTTTGGTATCCCCTCTGTTCGTCTCAAGCATCTCTATCTCACTATTGCCACGCTGGCAGGCCAGTTCATTATTCAATACCTCCTCGTGAATTGGGCGAGTCTTACCAAAGGAGCAGAAGGCATCTTCCTCCCCAAGGCCACCCTGCTTGGACTCAATCTAAAGACCGATCGCGCCTTCTTCTATGTGATATTTATCTGTTTCGTTGTGATGGCCTGGATAGCGGTCAACCTGCTTCGCACGCGGTATGGCCGTGCCTTTATAGCCATCCGCGATAATGATCGGGCAGCCGAGGGCATGGGCATTCCCATTTTTAAATATAAACTCCTCTCTTTTGCAATCAGTTCTTTTTACGCCGGGATTGCCGGGGGCCTAGCGGCTTACTATATCGGCAGTATTACACCGGAACCCTATACCCTCCTCCTCTCTGTGGAATATATAGCGATGATCATCATCGGAGGGTTGGGAAGTATCCCTGGTTCTGTGTTTGGTGCAATTTTTATTACTGTTTTAAATGAACTGTTAAGCAACGCAACAGAATTCTTTATGAATATCGGTTCCCTCAGCAAGATTGCTCTCCAGATTGCACCTCTTCGTGAGTTCATCTTTGGGTTGGCCATTGTGCTCTTCATTATATTTGAGCCACGGGGACTGGCAGAGGTCTGGCGCATCATCCGTTCCAGCTTTAGACTCTGGCCATTCTCTTACTAACACCGCCACCCTTTCCCTCCCGCCTTGAGGGGGAGGGCTTCGGCGTGAGCTCAGCCGAACGGTAGGGAGGGCAGTGAGGGAGTTATGGAAGACAATATTTTACTCCAATTAAACAACATCAGCGTGGTTTACTCAGATGTCATTCAAGTACTCAAAGGGGTTTCTCTGATTGTCAAGAAGCAACAAATCGTATCACTCCTCGGTAGTAATGGAGCAGGGAAGACAACGACTCTGAAGGCCATCTCGGGATTGTTGAAACCTGAGAACGGCAAGGTGACGGAGGGCTCCATTGAATATGAAGGGAAGCCAATTCATAATTCATCTCCGGAAACTATTACTCGTCTAGGAATTATCCAGGTCTTAGAAGGACGCCAACCCTTTAAATACCTGACGGTTGAAGAGAATCTCAGGGTGGGGACCGCTACCCGTTGGGGGAAACCTTATAGGAAAGATCTCGAATTGGTCTACCATTATTTTCAGCCCTTGGTTCCTCGAAAGCATCGATTGGCTGGATACTGCAGTGGTGGTGAGCTGCAGATGCTTGTCATGGGGAGGGCATTGATGGCAAAGCCCCAACTTTTGCTATTGGATGAGCCTTCTTTGGGTTTAGCACCCTTTCTGGTCAAAGAGATTTTTGACATTGTGAAAAGAATTAATGAAGAGCAAGAAACCACCATTATGTTGGTTGAACAGAATGCCAATATGGCCCTACAAATTGCCCATTACGGGTATGTTATGGAGAATGGTAAGATTGTGATGGAAGACGGAGCCGCAGAGCTAAGGCAAAATCCAGATGTGAAGGAATTTTATCTCGGTACGGCGACTTCAGGCGCTTTAAAATCGTATAAAGATGTGAAGTCCTACAAACGGCGTAAACGCTGGCTCTAATGGGCATAGCGCATGGCGCATAGAGGATAGCGAAAAAGACTCTAACCCTATGCCCTTTGTAATCGGTAGAGGGGGGTAAACATGGCAACAAAAGCGAAAGGATCTTATTTCTTTGATGCAAAAGAGAATATGACTTTGAAAAAGCGAGAAAGTTATTATAACCAAAGCCTAACTAAGATGATTCGTCTGGGATATAAAAAATCTTTTAGGGTGGAAAAGATGTTTGATGAACGAAACATCGATCCTCTGCAAATAAAGACGAGGAAGGATCTGGAGAAACTACCTGTCATCTCCAGAGAGCAGCTCGTTAAACTCGAAATGGAAGAGCCTCCTTTTGGAGGTTTTGATAACAAGGATATTGCGATCGATCGTATCTTTACTTCCCCTGGGCCCGTCTATGAACCTCATCTTTCTGAAAAAGATCCGATATGGGCCAGAGGCTATTATGCAGCAGGGTATAGAAAAGGGGATGTGGTGCTAAACTCCTTTTCTTACCACATGGTGGCCGCAGGTTTAACCTTCCACAGCGGTCTGAGACGAGTGGGTGCAACGGTCATTCCTTCCGGTGCTTCGAGCACAGAAAACCAGGTCCAGCTCATTCGTGACCTCGGTGCGACGGGATACACAGGCACGCCCAGCTTTTTGATAGCGATTATCAAGAAGGCTGAGGAGATGGGTTATGATGTCAAGAATAATTTCAAAATTCGGCGGGCCAGCTTCGTCGCCGAACCGCTACAGCCTTCCTTGAGAGAGAAATTTGAAAAGGAATATGGTATCGACACCTATCAGATGTACGGAGCAACAGAGGTAGGAGATATTGCCTATGAGTGCAACCAAAAAAATGGATGGCATGTGTGTGAGGAAGTCCTTGTTGAGATTGTCGATCCATCCACGGGCAAACAACTCGGCCCAGGAGAACTGGGCGAAGTCGTGGTCACTCGACTGAATCATATTTTCTTCCTCTTTCGGTTTGGAACAGGGGACCTTTCACGTTTTTTAAAAGAACGTTGTCCTTGCGGTAGGACCTCCTTTCGTCTGATGGGGATATCAGGAAGGGTTGGCGAGGCAACCAAAGTGAGGGGGATGTTTATCGCACCCAGTCAATTGAAACTTGTGGCATCCAGATTTGGCGAGATTAGATTGCAGGCGACCGTGGATCGGCCGGACTTTAAGGATTATTTAACCGTGAGGGTGGAAGCCCCAGAAGAAGGGCCTGATCGTGCAAAAATTGGGCGTGAGTTTGAAAACGTTTTTAAAGAAATATGCGCGATCAAGATTGATAAGCTTGAGTTCATCGAAAAAGGGGTCCTCTCTGAAAAGGAAAGCCTCATTGTCGATCGTCGCAGTTGGAAATAGCTGAAGGGGGTTTTTATATGGGGAATTTAGATATCCATATTGGAGAGATATTGGCCAGAAATGCACGGATGTATCCAAATGATGTGGCTCTGATTGAAAGGATCCCCAGCGAACACAAGAGACGGGAGATCACATGGAAACAGTTCGATGAGCTGGCCAACCGGTTTGCAAATATTCTGATCAAAAAAGGCATAAAAAAAGGCGATAAAGTCATCCATCTCATGATGAACTCTATTGATTGGCTGATTGCCTATTTCGGTATCATCCGCACAGGCGCATGGGTAGTCCCTCTCAATTTTCGGTTTACGGGTCATGACATTAAATTCTGTTGTGATGTTGCAGAGCCCCGAGGAATGATCTTTGGTGAGGAGTTTGTCGATCGGATCAACGGAATCAAAGATCAACTTCATAGCGTGGAATATTTTATTTTTGTTGGAAAAGAAATTCCAAGTTATGCAGAATCCTTCGAGAAACTACTCGAAAAGTCTTCTTCCATTCCTCCTGAAATTGAAATTACGCTTCATGACCCGTGTGGCCTCTATTTCACCTCTGGCACCACAGGAACCCCTAAGCCTATTCTATTGACTCATAAGAATATGGTCTGCGCCTGCATTACAGAAAATATTCATCATTATCAGACCAGAAAAGACAATTTTATCCTTATCCCTCCGCTTTATCATACCGGGGCAAAGATGCATTGGTTTGGAAGCTTTATTGTTGGCGGACGGGCAGTCATCTTAAAGGGGATTTCACCCGAATGGATTCTTGAAGCGGTCAGTGAAGAAAAGGGCACGGTTGTTTGGCTTCTTGTCCCATGGGCCCAAGACATCCTTTTAAAACTTGATAGCGGAGAGATTAAATCAAAGGACTATGATCTCCGTCCATGGAGGCTCATGCACATCGGTGCGCAGCCTGTTCCTCCCTCACTCGTCAAACACTGGAAAGAATACTTTCCCGATATGGCCTATGATACCACCTATGGCCTGAGCGAATCGACAGGGCCAGGTTGTGTGCACCTCGGGATAGAAAATGAACATAAGGTTGGCGCCATCGGAAAGGCTGGATTCAACTGGGAAACCGGTATTGTGGATGAAGAAGGAAATCCAGTAAGAATGGGAGAGGTAGGAGAGTTGGTTGTCCGTGGCGATGGTGTGATGAAGGAATACTATAAAAATCCAGAAGCCACTTCCAAGGCGATCAGGAATGGATGGTTATTCACAGGGGATATGGCCAAACAGGATGAGGATGGTTTTATTTTTCTGGTCGATCGGAAAAAAGATCTCATCATCTGTGGGGGTGAGAATGTCTTCCCAGTCGAGGTTGAAGACTTCCTCCACGCCCATCCGGGCGTAAAGGATGTGGCGGCTATTGGATACCCTGATGAGCGTTTAGGTGAGGTAGTTACAGTGGTCATTGATGTCGTGCCTGGCAAATCCCTTACAGAGGAGGAGGTCCTCCACTATTGTGAAAAGCTACCCAAATATAAGAGACCTAAAAAGGTTTTTTTTGGCGAGGTTCCACGCAACCCAACAGGAAAGATAGAGAAACCGAAACTGAGAAAGCAATATATAGGGATAGAAGAATCCTTTAAGATCAAATGATTCCCTTTTGCCCCTTTCATAGCTACCTGTGGTAGGCAGGAAAGCTCTAATCATTTCCAACGCGAATTGACTTCAGATAAATATTTAGTGAATTCCAGAGTGAGAGTCTGTCTTGACTTTGAAATTCAAATTGCTTAAAATCGGGAACATTCCAGCCGGATGGAACAATCTCTCGTATCCGTTTTATTGTATTAAGAGTCGAAAGGCAAAGGAGATCTCCCCGTCGCCCTTTCTATTAAGAAAATATTGAAAGGAGGAGAAAAAGATGATTAGAGGCAAGAGAACTGTTTTTTTAGCAGTCCTTTGTACAGGGATTCTTTGTAACCTCTCTCTGGCATCGGCCCAACAGAAGGCCCCTTTCAAAATTGGGGTGAACATGGACATCACAGGATATGCAGGCTGGACTGGAGAGCCTTCCCTTCGTGCCACTCAGCTTTACGCTGAGGAGGTGAATGCCCGGGGAGGCATTGACGGTCACCCCATCGAACTTGTTGTTTATGATAACGAAAGTGACGCGGAGAAATCGATGAACGTAACAAAGAAGCTCATCCAGCGGGACAAGGTGCTGGCCATCATGGGACCAACGATTACTGCGACATCGAATGCAGCCCGGCCCGTCGTCCAAGAAGAAAAGATCGTGCTTTACTCCAATTCAGCATCCTTCCAGACAGACTTCCCAGATTCCTTCTGTTTCTCCGCGGGGATCTCCTCTTCCATGATGGTGGATGCGATTTTTGACCACTTTATAAAGAAGGGTTTTAAGAGGGTTGCTCTCTTATGTGCTACGGATTCCACAGGACAGACCTGGTTTGAAATGACGACCAATGCTGCCAAGAAGTTCGGGTTCGAATTTGCCAGTGAGCGTTTCAACGTGAAAGATTTGGATGTGACGTCACAACTTGCTAAGCTAAAGGCCATCAACCCGCAGGCTTTGATTGTCGGGGTCTCCGGGGCTCCAAACGCAGTCGTTGCAAAGAATTTCAATCAGATGGGTTTCAAAATCCCCTACGCCACAGGGGCCGGGAATATATCGGATTCCTTCCTTAAGTTGATGGTAGATATCGAGCCGGA
>Ga0187771_10001288_pt1 | contig 16586 bp, 15 predicted proteins | sample 0116_SJ02_MP15_1_FD_133139 | JGI IMG/M metagenome (GOLD analysis project Ga0187771, IMG submission 133139) | Tropical peat soil microbial communities from peatlands in Department of Meta, Colombia - 0116_SJ02_MP15_10_MG | ecosystem: Environmental > Terrestrial > Soil > Wetlands > Peat | place...
CGCCACCCGCGCCGGATCGAGGCCATGCGCCATGGCGACGCGGCGGCTGTGATCGGTTAGCGCCATGTACGCATAGCCGCGCGCCTGCGCCGCCGCCGCCATGCCTTCGATGGGAACCGTGCCATCGGTCCAATCGGAATGCACGTGCAGGTCGCCGCGAATGTCGGCCAGCGTGACGAGCTGCGGCAGCTTGTTCGCCTTGGCAAGCGCGACCTCGCCGCGATCCTCGCGCAGCTCGGGCGGGATGAAGGCAAGGCCAAGCTTGGCGTAGACCTCCTCCTCGGTAGCGCCGGCGATGCGCCGCTTGCCGGAGAACAGCCCGTACTCGTTGAGCTTCCACTTGCGCTCGTTGGCCAGTCCGCGCAGCGCAATGTTGTGCGCCTTCGAGCCGGTGAAATACATCAGCGCCGCGCCATAGCTTTGCTCCGGCACCGCACGCACGTCGACCTGAATGCCGGAGCGCAGCACCACCGTCGTGCGCGTCGGACCGTGCGCCAGCACCTCAGCGACGTTGTCGTATTGCGTGAGTTTGTCGCCGACCGCCGGCCCGTGCTGCGAGGTGACCAGAATGTCGAGATCGCCCACGGTGTCGCGACGGCGGCGATAGCTGCCGGCCACCACCGCGTGGCCGGCATCGCGCAGGAAAGCGACCAGCGACTCGGCCTCGGCTTCCGCTACCGCGAGCTTGAAGCGCTTCTCCACCGCCGGCTTTTCCAGCGCGCTCGCCAGCTTCTGCTCCATGATCGGGCCGAAGCCGCGCAGCTTGTGCAGGCGTCCGGCCTTGATGGCGCGGCGCAAATCGTCGAGCTTGCGCACCTTCAGCTTGTCGTACAGCAGCTTGACCCGCTTCGGTCCGAGGCCCGGCAGCGCGGCCATGTCGCCGAGCTCGCCGGGCATCTTCTTCTTCAGCTCGTCGAGCAGCGTGAAATGACCGGTCTGCACGATGTCGCTGATCTTGCCGGCGAGGTCCTTGCCGATGCCCGGCAGTTCCGACAGGTCCTCCTCCGCCGCCAGCATGCTGCGCACGCTTTGCGGCAGGCCTTCGATGGTGCGGGCGGCGCGCCGATAGGCGCGTACGCGGAACGGGTTTTCGCCCTTGAATTCGAGCAGGTCGGCGGTCTGATCGAACATCGCCGCGATTTCGGCATTTTGCACCGGCATCGCGAAATACCTCCGGCGATCACACGCCACAATTTTACGTTTTGATAATGGCCACCACGCCGGCCTGCCTTGATCCAGATCAGGAGGGTTCCGGGGGTTGATTTCGCTCAACGCATGCCGAGCTTATGGCGATAGTCTGCTCGCTTCGATGGATGCTGCGATGGACGCCAGCCAGAGCACGACGCACACGATCGACATCCGCGATTTGACGCGGCGGTTCGGCGATCTGATCGCGGTGAACGGCGTCAATCTCACGGTCGAGCGCGGCGAGATCTTCGGCCTGATCGGGCCGAACGGAGCGGGCAAGAGCACGCTGATCAAGATGCTCACCACCTTGCTGCCGCCAAGCTCGGGCACGGCCATCATCGTCGGTCACGACATCGTCCATTCGCCGGCGGCGGTGCGGCGGAATATCGGTTATGTGCCGCAACTGCTCTCCGCCGACGGCTCGCTCACCGGCTACGAGAACATGCTGCTGTCGGCGCGGCTCTACGGCGTGCCGCGGAACGAGCGGGCGGAGCGCATTGAACGCGCGCTCACCCGCGCCGGCTTGCGGGACTCGGCGCATCATCTGGTCGGGCATTATTCCGGCGGCATGATCCGCCGCCTGGAAATCGCCCAATGCCTGCTGCACCGGCCGAAGGTCTTATTCCTCGACGAGCCGACGGTCGGCCTCGACCCGAGTGCACGTGAGACCGTGTGGCATCAAATCCTCGACCTGCGCGACAATTTCCAGACGACGATGATCGTGACGTCGCATCACATGGACGAAATCGATCAGTTCTGCGACCGCATCGCGCTGATCACGCATGGCCGCATCTCCGCGGTCGGCAAGCCGGACGAGCTCAAGACCCAAATCGGGCCGGACGCCACCTTGGACGACGTGTTCATCAAGCTGATCGGCACGCAGGGCGAAACCGAAACGGAGAAGAGCTATGGCGAGATCCGACGCGCGCGCCGCGCCGAACGCGAGCACGGTTGAGCGCTCGCTCGGCCAGGCGGTGTATGACTATGCGACGCAGGTCTTTGCCGTCGCCGCGGCCGAGGTGCAGAAGCTTTATCACGATCCGATCGAGCTGTTCACGCGAGCGATCCAGCCGGTGCTGTGGCTGCTCCTGTTCGGCGAGGTGATGGCGCAGGTGCGCGGCGTGTCGCCGGGCAATGTGCGTTATCTCGACTTTCTCTCCGCCGGCATCCTGGCGCAGAGCGTTTTGTTCGTCGCCATCTTCTACGGCATCTCGGCGATCTGGGAGCGCGACCTCGGCGTGCTGCAGCGCCATCTGGTCAGCCCGGCGCCGCGCTCGGCGCTGGTCGCCGGCAAGGCGCTGTCGGCGAGCGTGCGCGCTTTGTCGCAGGCGCTCATCGTCTATCTGCTCGCACTGTTGCTCAATGTCGGCGTCGATCTCAGCCCCTTCAAGATCGTCGGCGCCATTGCCGTCATCGGCGTCGGCTCGGCGCTGTTCTCGACCTTCTCGCTGATCATCGCCTGCATCGTGAAGACGCGCGAGCGCTTCATGGGCATTGGCCAGGTGCTGACCATGCCAATCTTCTTCGCCAGCAACGCGATCTATCCGCTGTCCTTGATGCCCGCCTGGCTGCGCATGGTGTCGCACGTCAACCCGCTCACCTATCAGGTCGACGCGCTGCGCGCGCTGATGCTGGTCGGCGGCACCTCGGATTACGGGCTCGCCGCCGACTTCGCCGTGCTGGTCGCGGTCACCCTGGGGCTGTTGGCGATCGCCGCCAAGATGTACGCGCGCATGGGCTACTGAGCGCGGCCTAGCCGCGCGGATAGCCGACGGTCTGCGCGAAGGTGACGAATTGCTCCTTACCGAGCTGCATGGTGCGATCGAGCTTGGCGTAGTCGACCGCCGCGCGGAACACGGTTGCCAGCCCTTCCGACGCGCAGAACAGATAGACGTTCTGCCCGATGAAGCCGGTATCGACCGAGGCATACAGCCGCCGCTCCTGCGGCGCGACGTCCTGCATCCGCTCGCCATGCGCGACATAGACGAGATTGAGCGGCGCGCCGCCGACGAAGTCCTGCTGGCCGGTCTGCGCGCGGATGTCGCTGTTGAGATGCGGCACCAGCGCATGCGCTTTCGGATCGTACAGCCATACGCCGTCGGCCATGGCCGCGTAAACGTCGATCACCATGATGTGGCGCCAATAGGGTGCCGTGCGGTCGCCGCTCGGCCGATTGATGCCAAATGCCGCCCACAATAGGTCGGACAACACCTGCCGCGGCAACGGCCGCTCGGAAAATTCGCGCGTCGAGCGGCGCAGCATCAGCGCCTCGTTGAGCGGCTTGCCGCCGCTCTTGCGCGACGGCGGCAGCGCGACTGTTTCGGCGCCTCGTACGGCAAGGGCTGGTCCCATCGCCAGGGCTGCGCCGCCCAAGAGCGCCGCATTCGCTCCGCGTCGGGTCATGGTCGGTACTCCTATCATTCGTCTCACCCGTTACCGCGGCATGCGCCGCACCGGTTGAGGTTTCACATCACCCCGCGGCGGCCAGAATGGCGCGCCGGACGAGTGTTTCGAAAATCGGCAGCTTGTAGGCGTTCTTCGACAGCGGCGCGGCGCCGGCGAGCGCGGCCCGCGCCGCCTCGCGCGCAGTGTCCTCGCGCACCGGCTTGCCGCGCAAAGCGGCTTCCGCCGCCACCGCCCGATGCGGCACCGGCGCCGCGGCGCCGAGCACGATCGAAGCCTTGCGGCAGATGCCCGCCTCGTCGCGTTCGAGCAGCACCGCCACATCGGCAATCGGCCAGTCGAACGAATCCTTCTCGCCCTGTTTCAGGTGCACCGAACGCGCGCGTGGCGCCGGCTTGGGGAGCAGCACGGCGGCAAGGATTTCGCCCGGCTTGACATCGTTCTCGCCATGGATGTCGCGGTCGGGCAACACGAAGAACTCTTCCAGCGCCGGCACGCGCGTCTTGCCCTCGGCATTGCGCAATTCGACCTTGGCATCGAGCGCCACCAGCGCGGTTGCCGCCGTCGACGGGTGCACGATGGCGCAGCCGCGCTGATCGAAGATGGCGTGGTACTGGTTCTCGCCGCCGAAGGCGAAACAGTGCTCGCCGCCCTTGCGCGCGCAATGATGGCTCGCCGAACGGAAATACCAGCACTGCGGCCGCTGCAGCAGATTGCCGCCGAGCGTCGCGACGTTGCGGATCTGCGGGCTGGCCAACTCGCCGGAGGCATCGGCCAAGGCGGCGTAGTTTTGGCGAACGAGCAGATGGCCGGCGACCTGCGCGATCGTGGTCAGCGCGCCGATGCGCAGCCCGCCACTTTTCTCCTGCGTGATGCCGCTCAGCCCAGCGACGCCGCACAGGTTGACGACGCGGTGCGGCCGCAGCAGCCCTTCCTTCATCAGATCGAGCAAATCGATGCCGCCGGCCTTGACGACGATGGCATTGGGCAACGCCTGCTCGCCGGTGCGCGAGACCATGGCGGCGGCGACGGTGGCGGCGCCGGCGTGTGCCGCTTCACTTTCCGATCGCGCATTCATCCATTCAAACGGCTGCATCGCTTCAACTCCCGTGCGGGATGCGGCCGAGCGCCGACAGGATGGCCGCCGGCGTCATCGGCAATTGCCGCAACCGCACGCCGATCGCGTTGTAGACCGCGTTGGCGATCGCCGGCGCGGTGGCGATATTCGACGGCTCGGCGATGCCGTAGGCATCGGTCGCGCTGCGGCCCTGGTAATTTTCCAGCAGCAGCACCTCGATCTGCGGCGTCTCGCGTGAGCCGACGATCTTGTAGCGCTCAAGATCGGCATTGAGCACGTAACCGGTCGGTCGATCGATGACGCGGTCCTCGAACAAGGCATAGGAGATGCCCTGCAGCACGCCGCCCTCAACCTGGCTTTCGATCTGCGCCGGATTCATCGGACGGCCGCAGTCCTGCACCGCCACGAAACGCTCGACGCGGATGATGCCGGTCTCGGTGTCGACCGCGACTTCGGCGAATTGCACGCCGCCGAGGTCGTTCTGCGCCAGCGCGGCATCGAACATTTCGCGGCGGAAACCGCCGTAATCGTCGCTGCGGCTGGCGACGGCGCTGATCTGATCGGTGCGCATCTTCGCCGCGGCGTCGCGCAGGCTGAGGCTGCGTGTCGGATCGGCTTTGGCCGCGATGCGCCCGCCACGCGCGACGAGATCATCAGGCGCCACACCGAGCTGCAGCGCGACGATGTCGAACAGTGCCTGCTTGACCCTGTAGGCGGCATTGCGTGCCGGCGGCGTGATCGAGGCCGTGGTGCGGCTGCCATAGGAGGGCGGGCCGGCGGGGAAATCGGTGTCGCCGATGCGCACGGTGATGTCTTGCGGCTGCAGGCCGAGCTCCTCGGCGACCACTTGCGCCAGTAGCGTGCCGATGCCAGTGCCGATGTCCTGCACGCTCGACAAAATCTCCACCGAGCCGTCGCGCAGCAGACGCACCTCGCAGGAGGCATTGGTCTGCACGTTGGCGCCCCAGAGCGCCTGCGCCATGCCGATGCCGCGCTTGAGCGGGCCGCGATCGGCGCCCGGCGCGTGGCGGCGGCTCCAGCCGATGTGCTCGGCGCCGCGGCGGCGCTCCTCGCGGCGCACCGGACTGGCGTCGATGCGGTCGCGCAGGATCAGTGGATCGATCGCCAGCTCTTCCGCTAACTCATCGATGCTCTGCTCGAGCGCGAAAGCGCCCGGCACATTGCCCGGCGCGCGCATCGGGCAGCCGGGCCCGGCATTGATGAAGACGTCGTACTGGTCGATGGCGAAATTCGCGCATTCGTACATCGCTTGCGCGATATTGCCGACGCCCGCGCCGATGGTCGTGCCCGCCGTGCCGTAGGTGTAAAGCGAAATGGCGCTCAGCGTGCCGTCCTTGCGGGCGCCGATCTTCAGCCGCTGGAAGGTGGCCGGCCGGTTGCCGGAATCGACCTGCTCTTCGTGCCGGTCGAGCACGAGGCGAACCGGCGCGCCGGCGGCGCGCGAGAGGGCGACCGCCGCGCGCACATAATTGCCCGCGTTCGATTTCGAGCCGAAGCCGCCGCCCATGGCGTCGACGACCACACGCACCCGGTTGCGCGGCAGCTGGAAGGCTTCCGCCAATTCGTTGCGCACGCCGGCGGTGAACTGGGTCGACATGTAGACGGTGAGCCCGTCGGATTTCCAATCGGCGACCAGCGAATGCGTCTCCAGGCAGCAATGTGTCTGCACCTGGGTGCGATATTCGCCCTCGACCATGATATCGGCCTCGGCGAAGCCCTTCACCACGTCGCCGTGCGTGCCGGCCGTCGTGGGGCCACGCACATTGCCGTGCTGTTCGATTTCGGCGCCCGTCGGCACGCCGCCGGCGAAGCTGAAGCCCATGACTGGTCCGCGGAACACGGTGGGCGCGTCAGCTTTGCGCGCATCGTCCATGTCCACCACGAACGGCAGAATCTGGTAGTCGATCTTGATCAGGCGCAGCGCGGCTTCCGCCGCTTCTGGCGTCGTCGCCGCGACCGCGGCGATCGGCGCTCCGACATAGAGCGCCGGCGGCGCCGCGCCGGTATCGCGCGGCGCGCGTTCGACCGCGCTGCCGACAAGATCGGTGATGACGTGCACAGCGCGCACGTCCGGATGGCGCTTGGCCGCTTGCGTGTCGATCGACACGATGCGCGCATGCGGATAGGGCGAGCGCAGCAGCCGCGCATGCAGCATGCCGGCGAGCTTGACGTCGACGGTGAAGCGCGCGGCGCCGGTCACCTTGGCGCGGCCGTTGATGCGCGGCACCCGCTTGCCGATGAACGCAAGCTGATCGTTCGGCGGAAGCGGCGGCGCTTCGCCCGCGGGAATCTCGCGTTCGGTTTCGCCGATGGCAACGCCGGCGATGCCGGAGGGAAATTTTTCGCGCCGACTGGCTTCGCGTGGCGACATGGTCAGCCTCGTTCGGCCTTCGCCGCGGCAAGCGTCGCCGCGAACACTTTCGGGTAGGCTCCGCAGCGGCACAGATGGCCGCTGGTCGCCATCTTCACATCATCGAGCGTGGCGTGCGGATTGTGCTCGATCAGCGCCGCGCAACTCATCACCAGGCCTGGCGTGCAGAAGCCGCATTGAAGAGCGTCGTGCTCGATGAAGGCCGCCTGCACCGGGTGCAGCTTGTCGCCGTCGCTCAGCCCTTCGATGGTGGTCACCGACCTGTCGCCAACGTCGATCGCCAGCAGCATGCAGGAGGCGACCGGCGCACCGTCGAGCCACACGGTGCAGGCCGAGCAGGCGCCGCGATCGCAGCCGATCTTGGTGCCGGTGAGATCGAGCGGCCCGCGCAGGACTTCGGCGAGCGTCGCATTCGGCGGCACGACCACGCGCCGCGCCGCGCCGTTGACGCGCAGCGTCAAGGCGACCGCACCGGGGCCCACGATTTTGTTCTCCGTCTCGGAAGACGCCGACGCAGCAGGACTGGTTTCCAGCATGACGCCTCCCGCCGCCGTCGCGCCCGCGCCGGCCAGGAACGAGCGGCGAGACACCTCGTCTTCGTTGCGATGGTTTTCTGGCGCGTACGGAGGCTGTTTCATTCGCGCTCTCGCTTTACGCCCTGCCGCAGACGACTTGATCGCAATGCGCTCAACCGGGGCAGGGACAACTCAGCCGCGGCAGCCGCTCACGGGCACGGATGACGGAAGCCGTCGTAGCCCAGATAAGTGCCGCTGGCCGGATCGTAGGAGTGGAACCGCTGCCTGCAGTAGGCGACCGCGCCGTCCTCCGGCACGTATTCCGGCACGTATTCCGGATAGTAGTCGTACGCGCCGTAGTAATAGGGCTCGTAATAATAGGGAGCCGCCAGCATGCCGCCGATAATCGCGCCGCCGAGCACGCCTGCGCCAAAGCCGCCCCAGCCTCTGCCGCCGCCGTGCCAACCACCGCCATGCCAGCCGCCACCGTGATGGCCGCCGCCATGATAGCCGCCATGGCGCGGAGCAGCGTAGCTGTCGGTTGCGGAGAGCGTGATGCCGAGCGCGGCGACCGTGGCAATCGCCAACATCAATCGTCGGAACATGGTGCGCTCCTTAATACCGGAATGATGTGATGATTGATTTTCAATAAGCACATTCCAATTCGGTCGCGTTGGGATAGATCAAAAACCGGAAATTCTTTTAAAATGAGCCGCCCGACGGATGTCATTACCTTTGGGCCCGCGAAGCCGCCGGATCCGCCGCAAATTGGCCGCGCGGCGTCGTAATCGGCCGTCGCGGCACTACGCGTGTGTGGATGCGGGCGGCGTCTGTCATATAGCCGCAATACCGCCATGTCTCAGTTTTCCCGAGCTTTCACGGTATTTCAGTGCCTGAGGAGGACGAAGACGATGACACCGATCAGGAAGATGCTCATGAGCCTCGCTCTTGTCGCGCTGGCGGCTGCTGCCTTGCGCACGCCGGCCGAGGCCGCCGACGTCATTTGCTACAATTGCCCGCCGCAATGGGCGGACTTCGCCACCATGCTCAAGGCGATCAAGGCCGATCTCGGCTACGACATTCCTTATGACAACAAGAACTCCGGCCAGGCGCTGTCGCAACTGCTTGCCGAAAAGAACAATCCGGTCGCCGACATCGTCTATTACGGCGTGAATTTCGGCATGAAGGCGAAGACGCTTGGCGTCATCGAGCCGTACAAACCGAAGGGCTGGGATGAAGTTCCCGCCGGCTTGAAGGACCCGGATGGCGACTGGACCACCATTCACTCCGGCACGCTCGGCCTGTTCGTCAACAAGGACGCGCTCGGCGGCAAGCAGGTGCCGGCCTGCTGGAAGGATCTGCTCAAGCCCGACTACAAGGGCATGGTCGGTTATCTTGATCCCTCGTCGGCGGCAGTCGGCTATGTCGGCGTGGTCGCGGTCAACATCGCGCTCGGCGGCTCCGACAGCAACTTCACGCCGGCGCTCGACTACTTCAAGGCGCTGGCCAAGAATCAGCCGATCGTGCCGAAGCAGACGTCTTATGCGCGCGTGGTGTCGGGCGAGATCCCGATCCTGTTCGACTACGACTTCAATGCCTATCGCGCGAAATACACCGAGAAGGGCAATTTCGAGTTCGTCATCCCGTGCGAAGGCTCGGTCGTGTTCCCCTATGTGGTGAGCCTGGTGAAGAACGCGCCCGACAAGGACAAGGCGAAGAAGGTTCTCGACTATCTCTTGTCCGACAAGGGTCAGGCGATCTGGACCAACGCCTATTTGCGTCCGGCGCGGCCGATCGAGCTGCCGGCGGCGGTGAAGGCCAAGTTCCTGCTCGACAGCGATTACGCGCGCGCCAAAAGCGTCGACTGGGCGAAGATGGAAGCGGCGCAAAAAGGCTTCACCGACCGCTACCTCGCCGAAGTGCATTAAGGCATCATGGCGCCCCGGACATCCCTCCGGGGCGCTATTGCCGATGACGCATCAATCCTTCGTCCGCCTCTGCCTGCTGCCGCTTGCGCTGGTGGTGCTGGCGTTTTTCCTGCTGCCGATGGTCCACCTCGTGATCACCGGCGCGACCGGCGAGCTGGGATTGCGCGCCTATGCCGCGATCCTCACCGAGCCGCGCTATCGCGCCACGCTGATCAACACCGTGGTGCTGGCGGCGGCGACCACGGTCGCGACGCTGATCATCGCTATGATCGCCGGCCTGTTCCTGCAGCGGCACCGTTTCCCCGGCCGCAGCGTGCTGGTCGCCATGCTCACTTTTCCGCTGGCGTTTCCTGGCGTGGTGGTCGGCTTCATGATCATCCTGCTCGCCGGCCGGCAGGGTCTCATCGGCGACATCACCTTGCCGATGATTGGCGAAAAAGTGGTGTTCGCCTATTCGATCGAAGGCCTGTTCCTCGGCTATCTCTATTTCTCCATTCCCCGCGTCATCCTCACCATCATGGCGGCGGTGGAGAAGCTCGACCCAGCGCTGGAGGAAGCCGCGCGCGCGCTCGGCGCCGGCCCCTGGGCGATCCATCGCGACGTCATCCTGCCGGCGCTTGGCCCGGCGATTGTCGCCTCGGGCGCGATCGTCTTCGCCACCGCGATGGGCGCCTTCGGCACCGCCTTCACCCTCGCCACCAATATCGACGTGCTGCCGATGCTGATCTACACCGAGTTCACCTTGTCGGCGAACATCGCCATGGCGGCAGCCTTGTCGGTCGGCCTCGGCCTCGTGGCCTGGGCCATTCTCGCACTTGCCCGTTCCTTTGCCGGCACCACCATCGCCGCGGCAGGGTGAGAGCGATGCGCGCGCGCCTCATGTTCGCTGGACAACTTGTGTTCACGCTCGCCGCTGCGGCGTTCCTGATCGTGCCGGCGCTGTTGTCCATGCTGGCCGGCGTCACCGCGAATTATTTTCGCGGCATCCGCTCCGGCCTGACCTTGGAATGGGTGGCGCAGGTCTGGGACCTCTATGCCGACACCATCGCGCGCTCGTTTGCCGTGGCGCTGCTCACGCTTCTCATCACGCTGATCGTCGGCGTGCCCGCCGCCTATGCGCTGCATGTACGCGGCGGCCGGCTGTCGCGCGCGATCGAAGAAATCATCACACTGCCGCTCGCCGTGCCTGGCCTCGCCATCGCGCTGGCGCTGCTGCTCAGCTATGGCGGCTTCAGCGAGTTCCGCCGCTCCTCGCTGTTCATCGTCGCCGGCCACGTGGTGTTCACGCTGCCCTTCATGGTGCGCTCGGTGATGGCGGTGTTCACGCTGATCGACGTCAAGACGCTGGACGAGAGCGCCTCCTCGCTCGGCGCCGCGCCGTGGCGCCGCTTCCGCGACGTGATCGTGCCGAACGCGCTGCCCGGCATCCTCGCCGGCTCGCTCATGGTGGTGACGCTGTCGCTCGGCGAATTCAACTTGACCTGGATGCTGCACACGCCGCTGACCAAGACGCTGCCGGTCGGCTTGGCCGACAGCTATGCCTCCATGCGGCTGGAAGTCGCCTCGGCCTACACGCTGGTGTTCTTCGTCATGATCATTCCGCTGCTGGTGGCAATGCAGATGATCGCCGATCGCATCGCCCGCGTGGGGGCGCGGCAATGAGCGAAAGCGACGGCGTCACGGTTGAGGTCGATGCCTGCGCCAAGACGTTTCCCGACGGCACGCGCGCGCTCGAGCCGGTGACGCTCGAAGTGGCGCGCGGCGAGACCGTGGTCTTTCTCGGCCCCTCCGGCTGCGGCAAGACCACCATGCTGCGCATCATCGCCGGCCTCGAGCAGCCGGACGCCGGCGGACGCGTGTTGTTCAATGGGACCGACGTGACCGGCGTGCCGATCGAGCAGCGCAATGTCGGCATGGTGTTCCAGTCCTATGCGCTGTTTCCCAACATGAGCGTGGCGGACAATATCGGCTATGGCTTGAAAATCCGTGGGCTCGCCGCGGCCGAGCGCGCTGCACGCGTAGCCGAGCTGGTCAAGCTCACCGGCATCGAGGGGCTCGAGCGCCGCCGCATCGATCAGTTGTCCGGCGGCCAGCGCCAGCGCGTCGCCTTGGCGCGCGCGGTGGCGGCGCGGCCGAGCGTGCTGCTGCTCGACGAACCGCTCACCGCGCTCGACGCAGCGCTGCGCGAACGGCTGCGCTGGGAGCTCGATCGCCTGCTGCGCGCGCTTGGCATTACCACCATCTACGTTACGCACGACCAAGCCGAAGCCATGGCGCTCGGCGACCGCGTGGTGGTGATGCGCAAGGGCGCCATCGCCCAGGTCGGCACGCCGCGCGACATCTATTTCAAGCCTGCCAATCGTTTCGTCGCCGAATTCGTCGGCGCCGCCAATCTGGTGGAGGCGCGCGCCGCCGACGGCATGCTCGCTTTGCCCGGCGGCCACATCGCGCTCGCCAACGGCCATGCCGCGGGCGAGGTGGTGGCGATGATCCGGCCGGAGTCGATCACCGTAGTCGCGCCCGATGCAGCCAAATTGTCCGGTCAGGTCGAGCGCGTGAGCTTCGTAGGCGACCGCCAGCGCGTGACGGTAAGCGGCGCGGCGGCGCGGCCGTTGCTCATTGATGCGCCCAATACGCTGCAGGTCGCGATCGGCGAGCGCGTCGGCCTTGCGGTCGATCCGCAGGCGATCCGCATCTTGCCGGGAGAAGGCAATTGAAATCCGGCGCGATTCTGGTGGCGCAGATCTCCGATCTGCATGTCAAGCGGCCGGGGCAGCTCGCCTATCGCCGCGTCGACACTGCGGCGGCGCTGTCGCGCTGCGTCGACGCGCTCAACCGCTTCACGCCGCGACCTGATCTGGTGATCATTTCCGGCGATCTCGCCGATACGCCGGCGGAGGAGGAATACGCGCACCTGCAAATCTTGCTCGCGCCGCTGCAAATTCCCTTCGTCGCCATTCCCGGCAATCACGACGACCGCGCCATGCTGCGTACGGCGTTCGCGCAGCCTTATATGCGAGCCTCCGGCGCGCTCAATTTCGCGGTCAAGGCCGGCGATCTCGATATTCTGCTGCTCGATTCCAGCGTACCTGGCGCCTCGCACGGCCATCTCGATGCCGGCACCCTGCGCTGGCTGGCCGATGCGCTTGCCGCGTCGCCAAAGCGCCCGGCCCTCGTGTTCCTGCATCACCCGCCGTTCATCACCGGCATCGGCCATATGGACGTGCAGAATTTGCGCAACGCCGCCGAGCTCGCGTCCCTCTTGCGACAACATGAACGCGTATTGCTGGTCGCCGCCGGCCATGTGCACCGCGCCGCGCTGACCAATTTCGCCGGCATCCCCGCGACCATCTGCCCGGCGCCCAATCATGCGGTGGCGCTCGATCTCGAAGCGCGCCTGCCGCCCTCGTTCCACGTCGAGCCGCCGGCCTTTCACCTGCACGTCTGGTTTCCCGGCGACGGCTACGGTCAGCTCGTCACGCACTGGGTGCCGATCGGTGATTTCGACGGGCCGCACCCGTTCTTCGCCAAAGACGGCAGCCTGCTCTGACGCCGCTTAAGCAATCACGCCGCCGCCGGCAGCCGCTCGATGAAGGACAAGACGGCAGCGGAGAAGTGATCGTTGCGGTCGCCCGCCACCATGTGCCGCGCGCCGCTGACGTCGACGTAATCGGCGTGCGGCACCAGTTCGAGAAATTCCTTGGCGTGCGCCTCCTTCACCAGTTCGGAGGAGCCGCCGCGCACCAGCAGCGCGGGAATGCGGATGCGGCGCGCCGCCGCGATCAACGCCGCTTCGACCGCGCTGCGGTCGGCGCCGGCCACGCGCGGACCGTCGAGAAAGCGCGGATCCCAGTGCCAGCGCCAGCGGCCGTCGGGCGACAGACGCAGATTCTTCTTCAGGCCTTCGTTGCTCTTCGGCCGCGGCCGCTGCGGCAGATATTCGGCGACCGCCTGCGCCGCCTCGGCGATCGAGGCGAAGCCTTCCTTGGCGTTGGCGCGCATGAAGCCGAGCACCTTGGCGACGCCGCTCATGTCTACGCGCGGGGTAATGTCGACCAGCACCAGCGCGGAAAACACATTGGCGCCGGTGTCGCGTTCGGCGTCGCCTTCGGCGAGCAGCGCGGCGATGCCGCCGAGCGAGGCGCCGATGACGATCGGCTTGACGCCGGAGCGGCGGGTAAGCTCGGCCGCCACCGCCTTGGCATCGGCGGCATAGTCGGTGAAATCGTAAGCCCCGCTCGCCACCCAGTCGGAGTCGCCATGGCCGCGCTGGTCGAGGGTGAAGGCGGTGTGGCCCTTGCGGGCGATCGCCTGCGCCGTCTTCTGCCAGGCATGGCGGGTCTGGCCGCCGCCATGCAGCAGCAAGACGGGCGCGCCGCCGTCGCCGAACACATCGGCAACGAGCTTATTGCCGGCGGCGCCGATGAAGGTCGCCGTGGCCGCGATTTGCTGCTTGGTCATGTGCGTCCCGAAAAAGGGAGCCTTTTTACGGGGCGTTCTTCAAAGCCGCAATAATGTCCGCGCGCTGCTTGGGATCGGGAATGCCGATGATCGTCTTCGACGTGCCGGGCAGGAACTTGCTCGGCGCGGTGAGGAACTTGTCGAGATCGGCTTCGGTCCAGCTGCCGCCGGCCTTTTGCAGCGCCGCCGAATAGGCAAACCACGGCGTGCGCGCCTTGCGCGCGCCGACGATGCCGTGCAGCGGAGGCCCTACCCGCATCGGCCCGCCGCTTTCGACGCTGTGGCAGACGACGCATTCCTTCAGCGGCCCGTCGGCGCCGACCGGCATCGCCTTGAACTTGTAGAGACCGACCGTCTGCAGGCCGGGAAACGCCGACGGCTGCGCCCGCACCACCCAGGCGACGGCCGCCACGACGGCCACGATGATGACGGCAGCCGCAAGATAAGAGCCAGTCCGCTGCATGGCTTGCACCCGGATCGCAACGTCCGCCTCGGCTTGGCGCCGAGGCTTCCGGACCTTGGCGCAGTTAGCCGCAGGCGCGCCAATCGTCGTTGATGATCGTCAATTTTGCGCGTCGTCACCGCGCGTACAGGCGCACGCTGCAGCGCAGCAGAGGTATTACGACTTTGGGATGAGAGCGCGATTGTGTTGCGCTAGGTCAAAACGGTGGGCCGGCGCCTCCGCATCATTTCCCGGCCAGTCTGGTGCAACCGGGTTCGCCGGGACGCGAGGGCGCAACTTAGACCATGGCGCAAAGCAGCACGAAGGAGAGCCAAGCCTGCGTCTTATGCCACGTCGGGCGGCGCAGCGATTGGTATGAACTCGATGAGGCCGCGCGGATGCTGCTCGCCAAGGGGCGGCGTCGCCGCGAATACGGCTCCGGCGAGGTCGTCTTCGCACAAGGCGCGCCGAACGACGGCGTGCATTGCGTATCGGGCGGTACCGTCGGTATCCGGCGGCTGGACAACAACGGCAATTCGGTTCTGCTGGAGCTCGCCTATCCAGGCGATACCATCGGCTATCGCTCGTTTCTGACCGGCAGCGAGCACAGGACCAGCGCAGAAGCGCTGGGTCCGAGCGTCGTCTGTCACATCGACCGGCCGACCGTCACCGCGCTGCTCGCCGCCAACCCGGCGCTGGGCTTGCGCTTTCTCAAGCGCTCGATCGACGAGCTCGAGCATGCGCACGACATGATGTTCCGTCAGGCGACATTGTCGAACCGCCACAAGCTTGTGCATCTGCTGCTCGTCTTGGTGCAGCGGCACGGACGCAAGCAATCGGACGGCTCGCAATCGATCGAGCTGCCGGTTTCGCGCCGCGACCTCGCCTCCATGGTCGGCACCCGTCACGAGACTATCTCGCGCATCATCGGCCGACTCGAGACCGACGGCGTGGCGCGCTTCTCCGGCCGCCAGGTCTTCATCCCCAATGTGGACGCGCTCGCCGCCGAACTGGACAGCCTGATCCCGGCCTGAGCCGCCTCCCCCGTATCGGGAAAAATTGACGATCGTCATCGCCGCTTGCCGGCACCCTTGGTAGCGCGACCCTGTAGGAAACTCGAAGGGGCCGGCCCATGGACGCCATTCGCAATCCCGATATCGATTTCGACACGTGCCTGGGGCCCAATCCGGACGCGCCCGTTTACGGCAAGCTCACCCGCCGCGAATTGTTGAAGTTCTGCGCCGGCATTGCCGCCACCATGGGGCTGTCCTCCGCCGCCGGCGTGCGCATGGCCGAGGCGGCGATCGCGCCGGCCCGTCCGCCGGTGATCTGGCTGCACGGCCAGGAATGCACCGGCTGCACCGAATCCTTGCTGCGCTCCTATCACCCGACGGTGGAAGCGCTGCTGCTCGACGTCATCTCGCTCGACTACCATGACACGCTGTGCATCGGCGCCGGCAAACAGGCGCTCGATTACAAGCACGCGATGATGGAGAAGAACAAAGGCAAGTACGTGCTGGTCACCGAAGGCGGCACGCCGATGAAAGACGGCGGCATCTACTGCAAGGTCGGCGGCAAGACTCAGGCCGAGCTGGTGCGCGAAGCCGCCGAGGGCGCCGCCGCTGTCATCGCCATCGGCTCCTGCGCCTCCTGGGGCGGCATCCAATCGGCCGATCCCAATCCGACCGGCGCCGTCGGCACGCATGAGGTGATCCCCGGCAAGTTGGTGATCAATATCCCCGGCTGTCCGCCCAGCCCGTACAATTTCCTCTCGACCGTCCTTTATCTCCTTACCTTCAATCGGCCGCCTGAGCTCGATCAGTTGAACCGGCCGAAATTCGCCTATGGCCGCTTGATCCACGAGAACTGCGAGCGGCGGCCGCATTTCGATGCCGGGCGTTTCGCGCTCGAGTTCGGCGACGAAGGGCACCGGCAGGGCTTCTGCCTCTACAAGATCGGCTGCAAGGGACCGGAGACTTACGCCAACTGTCCGTCGATCGGCTTCGGCGACGTCGGCTTCGGCTCTTGGCCGGTGGGCACGGGGCATCCCTGCTTCGGCTGCACCGAAAAGGACACCGGGTTCCGCAAGCCGCTGCATGCGCTGGCCACCGTGAAGACGCTGACGCCGCCGACCGCCTATCCGCAGGTCGACGCGGCCAAGGGCCAAGGCGTCAGCACC
>Ga0187771_10001289_pt1 | contig 16576 bp, 12 predicted proteins | sample 0116_SJ02_MP15_1_FD_133139 | JGI IMG/M metagenome (GOLD analysis project Ga0187771, IMG submission 133139) | Tropical peat soil microbial communities from peatlands in Department of Meta, Colombia - 0116_SJ02_MP15_10_MG | ecosystem: Environmental > Terrestrial > Soil > Wetlands > Peat | place...
GACTCCGGTATCACAACCCTGAAGAGTACTCCTAACCTCCCGAGACCATCAATTCGACCAGCCCTCTCAGTCTCCAAAGGAAGATTCGCGAAGTATCCTAGAAGAACCCAAGTCGCCAAGGGGATCTCAAAGCTAAGATACGTGATTATCAGGCCCTGATACGTACCTACCAGCCCAACCACATGGAACATGTAGAAGAACGGGATCGCCATCGCCGCGGCCGGCAGAGAACGGCTTAGCAAGATTGACATCAACCACGCATTCTTCCTCCGAAACGAGAACCTGGCGAAGGCGTAACCCGCTACGCTCCCCACGATAACCGACACAAAAGCCACAACACATGCCACCGCAAAACTATTTACAAATCCCTGCTTGAACGTGGCAGCGTAGGGCAACATCTTCCCCGTTACCGCGTCTGGCACGAGACCAATGATCCTTCCGTACCATGCCACCGTAGGCTGTTGTGGAATCCAGTGCGTCGGCGTCTCAACCGATTCCCTCTCATTCATGAAGGAAAGGAGGACGGTCGTATATATCGGGAAAGCAGACCACAGAATAACTACCGCTACCATAACGTAAAGAACGATCGTTCTTGCTGCCGATCTGACCAACACTAGCGCCTCCTTCTTGTAAGTACTATGAAGTATACCGCAGTCACCAGCATTATCAGAATCATCAATATGAATGAAAGTGCAGCCCCGTATCCGAGATCGCCTAGCACGAATGTCGACCTGTAGACATAGTAAGTCAGTACCCGCGTCGTACCGTTCGGTCCTCCCTGTGTCAGATTCCAGACCAAGTCCAGAGACTTCAGCGCATCAGTGGTAGCCAACACCAGTATTATCAGGAGAGCATATCGCATGTAGGGAAGCGTCACAGTCCTGAATCTTCGGAAAGCTGAGGCGCCATCGATCCTTGCCTGCCTATAGAGTTCCTCAGGGACTGATTGAAGGGAGCCAAGGAAGAAGAAGATGGCAAGCGGCGCATAGTGCCATGAGTACGCTATGGCTAGAACCCAGATAGTCCCAATGCTTATAATCGGAAGATATTCGGGGATAAGCCTTAACGCAAAAAGCAGACCGTTAAGCGTTCCGTACGTTTGCGAGTAAACCTGTCCATAGATTAGGGCAGTAGCATATTCCGGGATGGCCCACGGAAGAATAACGAGTACCCGAATTATGGACCTACCTTTGAACTCCTCGTTCAACAGCAAGGAAACGCCTAAACCTAGCAGAACGGTAACTGCTACAATAGTAACCGTATAGTCGAGTGAAATCCATGTGGATGCCTGAACGAGAGGATCTGCAAAAGCCCTGGCATAGTTCCCTAGGGCATAGAAGCTCATCACTTGACCGCTAGGGTTGAACCTCTGGAGGCTCATCCACAGCGCCACGGCTGCCGGATACACCGTTAGCGCCATCTGAAAGACAACGAGCGGAATAATCAAAAAAAGGGCAAATTGGGAGTCGGTGAGACCGCGCTTCGGCTTAGCCGACCCCGAGTTTCGCGCTACCATCATGACCAGATCTCTGGTCCGCCGTATTCCTTTCGAAGGCTGTTGGCGGTGTCGACAATGTGTGTCATGGCGGCCTGTGGAGTAACCTGTCCAAGTGCCAGTGTGGGCAAGTAGTCGTTGAGATCTGCATGCCAGTCGTCGTACCATACCATGCCATGGTAACCGGGTGGGATCACGGCGTTCAGATGCGCGTTCCTCCTTGTCACAAAGTCGCCTTCGTCGTACGTTTGCTTAAGCCACGCTGCTTTTGTCGCAGGATCATCGTAGTATTGCGTATACGGTTGGCCGAGGAACGGAGGCGATTGGATCCACTGCTTGCCCGCGACGAAGTTGCCGTTCTTGTCTTTCCACGCGTAGAACTGGTGCAAACGCTCGAGTCGCGCTGCCTCGTTGGCCGACCTCTTCATGTACGTGTGGCTTGATATGCAGTAAAGGGCACCCATAAACGGATACCATCCCTTGCTTCCGGGCTGCCGTCCGGGAGTGCTGGAGCTATCATAAAGCCAATGGTACCATCCCGCATCGGGAGACAGCGTTGGGTCATTGAAAGAGACCATGTCATAGTCATGGACCTCGCAAAAGGCATGCTTGCCCGCACAGAAGGTCGTGATATGGTCCTGCTCGTTCAGTGCTAGAACACCTGGGTCAGCCAGTTTCTCGGTGGTCATCCAATCTTGGATGTTCTCAAGAATGTGCATAACCGTGTCATTCTCGAGGGTGGGTTCCTGTGTCTTCGGGTCGAATTCGAGCTCTCCTTCACTTATGCAATACTCGTCGAAGATCTCGTTTATTCCACATGTACCACATTGAATCCATTTTGGAAGGTACGCGTACTTGACAACCCCAGACTTCACAACGTCTCTGCACATTTGCGTGAAGTCGTCCCACGTCTTTGGAGAACTCTTGATATGGCCTGTGTCATCTGCGAGGCCCGCCTGCTGAAGAACCTTCCCATTATATTGTATTGGCACAGTTCCGTTGAAGTAGACCCAGCCGGTTTGCTTGCCGTCAGGCATCGTCAAAAGGTCTAGCAGGTTCTTGTTGCCGTAGTCATTCTTTATTTCATCGAAATGTTCCTCGTCATCTACGGGTTGAATCCAACCGCCCTTGTAGTAATTTGTCATGTAATCGCTGTGGAGGTACATCATGTCCATGTGCGAGCCTGGGCCTACCATAAACTTCGTCAAGAGGCTTGCATAGTAGTCTCCAGGAACCTGAAGGATGGCACAGTTCTCGTTGTATTGTTGGTCGAAGATCGCCATATTCGCCTGAACTATTTCTGGATGGAACGCCCATATGTTGAAGTCAAGTTCCGGTCCGGCTGTGAGCTCTGTCATAGCTGAGGTCGTTGCAGCTTGCGTGGTACTTACCGGGGCCGCGGTCGTCATAGCCGAGCTCGTTGCGGTAGCAGTCGGAGCCGGTGGAACTTGACTGGTGGAGTAGTAGTAAGCCCCTCCTGCCCCGGCAGCCACAACTACTACTGCCGCAGCACCGTACTTGATGTAACTTCTTCGAGAAACCTTAGTTTCTTCCTTCTTTTCACTCATTTTCATTTTTCCCCTATTCATCAACAATAGGTACAGAAGTTTTGGTGCCCAATTTCTATTTAAGACTTGTCACGAAGTGTATGACGTCTGTTATCCCTGGGATAATACACTCAGTTATCCCATGACATGTCGCACATTCTTAGATTGAGGAATTAGAGTGTGTATCCTAGAGTATGGCCTTGCCGTCTGGTCGGTTAAATAGGTGCATTCTCTTCTTGTCTAAGGATGCCCAGACTTTCTCAGTTAGCTTGGATTCGAAAGTATGTGATGTAACAGCTTTCAGTATCCTATCATCTATTCTGAGGTCGACTACTGTTTCGGTTCCAAGCGGCTCTACAGCGTACACTTCAGTTTCGAAATCCTCGTCGGAAGTCCTCTTTGTGCTGACCGCTATGTCCTGCGGTCTCGCTCCGATTGTGAGCTCGCTTCCGGGAGCCTTCTCTTCAACCAACCTGGCAACGTCTGGGTCTAGTTTGAGTGAGAAGTTGGATGTCTGCAGAAAGGCTTGTTGTCCCTTCTTTGCAAATTCGGCGTCAAAGAAGTTCATTGGAGGCGTACCTACAAAGCCTCCCACAAACGAGTCTGCGGGGTGGTTGAAGATCGTCATTGAATCGGCCACTTGGGCAACCTTGCCTTGGTTCATTATGGCAACCCTATCGGCCATGCTCATCGCTTCAACTTGATCATGCGTTACATAGATCGTGGTGATCTGAAGATCCTTCTGAAGCCTTATCAACTCGGCCCTCATGTAGACTCTCAGCTTCGCATCTATGTTGGACAAAGGCTCATCCATCAGGAAAGCTTTTGGCTCCCTCACGGTAGCTCTTGCAAGAGCTACTCTCTGTCTTTCGCCGCCACTCATCTCATGTGGCTTCTTCTTCAAGAGCGGCCGTATGTGAAGCATGTCAGCAGTCTTCTCCACCCGAGACTTGATTTCACTCGCGGATAGTTTCCTTATTTTCAATGGAAACGCAATGTTGTCGAAGGCATTCATTTGAGGGTATAAGGCGTAGCTCTGGAACACCATTGCTACGTCTCTCTTCTCGGGCGGAATGTCATTGACAACTGCGCCGTTGAAGTAGATGTTTCCGGATGTTATGGGTTCGAGCCCCGCCACCATGTTGAGGGTGGTGGTTTTCCCACAGCCGGACGGGCCAAGCAGGACGAAGAACTCCTTGTCGTCTATTTCAAGGTCTATTCCATCAACCGCAAGCTGGCTGCCAAACTTCTTAACGAGTTTCTCAAGCACGATCTTGACCAAGACTGATCAGACCCCAATGACGCTATTCGCTTCATCTATAAGCCTTTCCAGAAGCTCATAGCAGGGGCGCAGGTGTTGGGGGAAATGCCGGTGCGTTCACGCAAGAAGTGAAAGCCAGACACGCGGAGAGGACCGTGCCTTTTATGTGTTCGCGAAAGCGCCACGCGCTTGTAGAAGAGTACACATTAAGAAGCCCCCGGTTCTGCCAGACATCAGGATAACTCAGGCTGCGGTTGTCGTAAAGGATCTCCGCAAGACCATGGAAGCCCATCACAAAGTCCTTGGTTGAGGGGACATGGAGCGTCTACGAGCAAGCCCCCGATCCTTCATGACACAATGGTTCGCGGTAAACAAGTGGACTACACGATGATCGGTGCGGAGGTTCACTATGACCCCATTGAGAGATTCTCCAGCCCGCTCAGAGCCCAAGCATCTACAGAGAATTCTTGGGGGGCAAAGAAGGACGAGGGCCTTCACCACGTGCCAGTGGTCGCTCGTCTAAGAAAGTTGAGAAAGCGCTCGGGAATTTCAAGAAGAATGGCATAGATGTGATAATGAGCGGCAGGCTAGGCGAGGATATCCGCTTCTACTGCATGGATACGGATCCGGTCCTGAAGATGACCGCAGAAACGATCAGCAGACACGCCATCTCAATGAAAGCCGCCGACGCCTACCCTTTGGCACGCTAGCGATTCGAATTAGAACCAAGCACCAGGCCTTCGTCCACACCGGAAGTCTCACAATTAATCTGGTTCTCAAGCAGAACGAACCATATGGACGAACATCTCCTCTACATGCCTCGGCCGCCCGTTACGAACATCAATTCGCCTGTTATGAAGTCTGATTCGTCCGATGCAAGAAACAACGCGCTGTTGGCTACGTCCTCCGGTTCCCCAAACCTCTTGACCGCAGTCTCGTTCATCAACATCTTCTCATCCTCCGGTGTAAAGTGCCCCACCATCTCCGTCTTTATGTAACCTGGAAGTATGGCATTCACTCTTATATGAGGTCCAAGTCTCAGCGCCAATGATCTAGTCAGTCCATTCATCCCTGCTTTTGATACGACATACTCAACGTAACGCATCGCTGTCTGATGATACTCACCTGAGTTCGAAGAGATATTGATGATCTTTCCATTCTTCTGTTTGATCATGATCGGTGCGACTTCCTTCGAGCAGAGGTAAGCTCCCTTCAGGTTGACATCGATAGTTTTGTCCCACTCGTCTTCGGTGACATCAAAGAAGTCTTTAGATACGTGCACTCCAGCGTTGTTCACCAGTATGTCTATCCTCCCAAACTCATGAAGAGCCCTCTGCACCATCATCTCTACGTCTTCGGACTTTGAGACATCGGCCTTCACCTGAATCGCGGTTCCGCCCTCACGTCTAATCTCTTCGACGACAGCCCTGGCTTCCTTTTCAGACGTATTGTAATTGACTACGACCTTGGCGCCCTCCAGGGCGAAAAGTTTCGCTATAGCTTTTCCTATCCCGCGTGAGGATCCGGTGACAATCGCCACTTTCCCTTTCAACCTCATTCACATAAAACCCCGGACGGCATCTCGATCAAGTCTCTTATTTGTGGTTTTCCGAAGAACCCGGTAATCAGTGGCTTCACGAGAACATGTCTTGCAATCTTATCAGGTAACATTGATGAACGCTTGTGATTGGGCGATCATCGTTCAGCGCACAAACAGTGTCAGTGTATCGCTTGATCTTCCGCCGATCAGAATTACAGTAAGTCGATCATTAGAGGGTAACCGGTCACGTAGTCTGACGCCCGAGACGCCAGATAGATCACGGCTCCCCTATTGGTCATTCACCTCGTTCACGATTCCAAACAAAGCACTTTATTGCCCCACACTGATTTCCGAGTATTGGTGACGGTATGACTGTTGGTGCTGCAAAGCAGGAAATCGAGACCCCAGCCCTACTCATCGATCTTGAGACTATGGAAAAGAACATCGAAAAAATGGCGAGATATTTCGGTGCAGTCAGATCTAGTCTCCGCGCTCACGCAAAGACTCACAAATCCCCAATTATCGCTAAGAAGCAGATCAGTGCAGGGGCTAGAGGTATATGTTGCCAGAAATTAGGCGAAGCAGAAGTCATGGTGAATCATGGCGTAGATGACATTCTCATCACTAGCGAGGTTGTCGATCCGGAGAAGATCCAAAGGCTTGTCAGACTCGCTCGAAGCCATAAGGTGACAGTGGTTGTCGATAACCTCCAGGTCGCGAGGGCAACGTCAGAGGCTGCAAGAAGAGAGGGCGTTAGGCAGCGTGTGATAGTTGAAATTGATGTTAGGAAGATGCGCTGCGGCGTTATGCCTGGTAGACCTACACTCGAGTTTGTGAGGAAAGTCATTGGGCTTGAAGGATTGGATTTTCGGGGATTGATGGGATACGAGGGCCCCTTCTTTGACATACCAGATTTCGAGCAGCGGAAAGCGGCCGCGCGGGAACTCTTGCGTTCACTGAGAGAAACTGTCGATATGATAGAGTCTGAAGGCATAGTTGTTTGCGATGTGACTGCGGGTTCAACGAGCACCTACCGTATTGCTGGAGAGTATCCGAAGATGACCGAAATTCAAGCTGGCTCATACGTCTTCATGGACTCGACATACAGCAAGCTTGGAGGACTAGATTTCGGCTGTGCCCTTACGGTTCTGGCAACTGTAATAAGCAGACCTGTTCCAGAGCGAGTCGTAGTCAACACAGGCTCGAAAGCGATAACGCAGGAATTTGGAATGCCTCTGGTAAAGGACTACGAAGATGCTAAGACTTACAAGTTCTCCGAAGAGCATGGAATGATCAAGGTTGATCCGGCAAGCAAGATAGATGTTGGAGACAAGCTAGAGTTGATACCAAGCCACTGCTGCACGACAGTCAACCTCCATGATCAGTACTACGGAATAAGGAATGGCAAAGTGGAAGTGGTCTGGCCAGTTCTTGCAAGGGGAAAGTTCCAATAGTCGAATTATTCTGCAGAGTCAACAGTGTGAACCTCACACAGGTTCTTCCCGTCACTTCGGTCAGCGGGATGACCGCACGATGCTCTGCGTTTCTCTGGCCGGGGACGGTTTGATTCGAGCGTTGATTTCGATCGGAACAAGCGAGCATGTGAGATGGCGATTGCTAGCCATATGTACTAGATGCTGATCCAGAGGTGCGCCACGAGCGGATCAGATCATGATCGATCAAGCTCACGAGAGAGTTCGTGCTGTGTACAGTTCAGCGATCGGCTGCAAGCACGAAGAGCTAGCCCCCTGCTCCCATCCTAGACCTTAAGCTCATGCGTCAGAACCTCGCATTCATGGCCGAGCGCATCAAGAATATGCGTGGGAAGGTCCGTGCTCCCAAGAGCCCGCGCGTATCCAGATAGAGGCCGGCAGCAGCAGAGACTTAGAGTTTTCTGTCTTCGTGGGTGCACACGCGTTCCGCCTCTCGGCTCTGGCCGTGCACACCCAGCCTTAGGTCGGCAGTCTGCTCCAATCGTACTCCAGCATGCTGGCGATCAAGGTTTTGTAGAACTCCATCCGTTCCGTGTACAGCTCTGTCCGTTTTGGATTCGGCGTGAAGCGTCTGGTTGTCTTTGTGAATGCCCTTGCCTTTTCCTCGAGATTGCTAAATACTCCGAGCGCGTACCCGGCAAGCAACGCGGCACCCAGCGTTCCAAGTTCCGGCTGATCTACCACATCTATTGGGGTTATTGTTAGATCCGCTTTCAGTTGCGTCCACCATTCGGAGCGGATTCCCCCGCCTACTCCCCTCAAAGTGCTTACTCTAGCACCTGCCTTCCTGAACCGAGCTACGGTGTAGTGCAAATCATATGCGATGCTCTCCATCATTGCCTTGATGACATCGGGACCGGTGGTGGCTAGAGTGAGTCCCATGAAGGCACCGCGCAATTTGCTTCCCCCAACCCATGGCACGGTAGCCCCTGAGACGTGAGGGATCGCCACAACGGAACTAGGGCCTGGACCCATTGCATTGAGTTTGCGATCCGTTTCTTCAATTTCGAAATTCACAAGACCCCTTGCCCAATCCATGGCCACACTTCCAGTTGGGTTGAGCGCGTAGACCACCATGCTTGCTTTGCCCGGGAAGGGCCCAACTGAAACGCCGATTTCCTTGAGCTTGGAACCGGGAGGCGAGCGCTCAACTGGTAGAAGAATGTCTTCCCATGACCCGCTTATGAGGCACCCTGTCCCAATTTCAGAGACTCCAGAACCGAGAACACAACATACGCAGTCGTTGGCACCTACACCCAGCTTAACGTCCTCAGGTAGGCCCAGCCGATCAGATACGTCCCTTTTCAAATTGCCAACGATCTTCCCCCAGGGTTCAACTTCAGGGAGTAGTTCAGACCTGATCTTGAACTCGGAGACACGTCCTGGTGACCACCGGTGAGTCTTGAAGTCATAGACAAGGTATCTTCCCGCGCAACTTCTGTCGATGACAGCTCGGCCCGTGAGTCTAAGGGAGAAGTACTCACCCCATCCAAGGAAGTACCTAGCTTTCGCCATTACGTCCCGACGATTCTTCTCCCACCAGAGCAGCCGGCAAACAGGATCCATCCGCTCGGGCAAATGACCGCAGAAATCGAACCAGGTCTCTGGAGGATATTGGTCCAGAATTCTCCTCTCAAGTCCGCTTTCTCGAGTGTCTGCAGTCATTATGCATGGGCCTAGCGCGTTTCCGTTCGCATCAGCGGGAAAAGCTTCTCTCATCGAAGCAGAAACTGCAATTCCTATCGGAGGATCGTGCTTGACCGCATCCATTGCAGCCAACTTGCGCAATCCGTCAGCCGCATTTCTCCATACCTCTTCCGGCTCAACTTCCCAACCACCCGCGTACGGATGATGCGGAGTATGAGGCGCATGCACGCTCCCTAGAAGTGTGCCTTCCAGACTGTACGCAGCAATTTTCGTTCCGGTGGAGCCCACATCGATGCCGATTAAACTCAAGAACTTTCAAACTCCGGCGAAAGTTGGAGGCTGGAGGTCAGGTAACCGAGCGTGTGCGCTTATAGCTTCGCCTATGCATTGGACACGGATCCAGTCTTGAAGATGACCACTGAAAGGGTCAGTCGACACGCAAGTTCAACCAAGATTAGATTTCAGGAACTCTCGAGTCGCTAGGATGACCGAATCGATCTCTTGATTTGTGTGCGGAAACGTCACGTAGAAATGAGGGAGGCTAGGGGTCATGGCCAATATGCCCTTTGAGAGCAGATACTTGAAGTACTTCTTCTCCATCTCCTTGTCGACGCTCAATAGCAAAGATCTTGCGTCCGTGACTTTCGCCCCAGCTCTTAGGAAGTGAATCGTTGCAGTCGATTTGTATCCTGTTACGCGAGCGTTGGCGTGGGTCTCTTCGATCGCACCTTCCAGGCCCTTCAATAGTCTTTCACCAAGCCCATTCATGCGGGGGTACATGGATCCTTCTTCGTACACTTTCGTCGCTTCGTAACCTGCGTGCATGGCTAGACTATTCCCGGCGTATGTGCCTCCTTGGTAGACAGACTGCGATCCAGGATGCTTACCCACGTCCATAAGCTCCATGATCTCAGATCTTCCTCCAACGGCTCCGACAGGAAACTCTCCCCCAGCGAGTGCTTTTCCGAAAGTTGTCAAATCGGGCGTGACGCCATACTCGGCTTGAGTTCCACCCGCGTTGGTTCTGAAGCCGGTGACAACCTCGTCCAATATCAGCAACGTGTCAGTGTCGCTACATACTTCCCTCAACCCTCTTACGAATTCCTTGTCCTCGGGGATAGTGTATGCGGATGGAAATGTTTCGAGCCAGACACATGCCAAATCTCTCCGCTTGATAGCCTTGTGCGATGCACTTGCGTCGTGCAGGGGAAGCACGACCGTATTCTTCTGGGAGAGGGGGTCGTGTCCCGCCGAGTCTGGTCCACCTGCTGGACCATAGCAAGAAGTATGAAGGGACTCGATATAGCCATGAAAGCCCCATTCAAACTTCGCTATCTTGGCTCTCTTGGTGTAGGCCCTAGCGAGCTTGACGGCGTGCAAGATCGCTTCGGTGCCACTGTTGTTAAACGTTATCATCTTCACGCTGGGAACAAGCTTGCACACCTGTTCGGCCAGCTTAACCTCCCACTCGTTACAGACGCCTAGGTGAAATCCGAGCTCACACTGTTCCTTCGTCGCTTTGACGACCGCAGGGTGCAAATGACCTAATACTTCCGCACCATGGGCCATCCAGAAGTCCGTGTAGACATTGCCTTCCACGTCTTCGAGTTTGCTTCCGTAAGCCTTCTTGCCGTAGAAAGGATAGGGATCCCATGCTCGAAAAGGCCTCGTTGCCCCGCCAGGAATAACCTTCTTCGCTCGTTCAAACAATTGCTGAGAGATTCTCTTCACCAGCTGGCTTCCGCTAGTTGCATCCAGTCTCGATATAAGAGTATCCAAAGGCTCGTCACGGAAGGAGTTGAGTAATACAGGACATCCGCGTGCTGCCACATAACCAACGTCCGGACTAGTTTCATGCCAGTCAGACGAATCATCGAAGAGATTGGGAACCCGTTCGAAAAGACCTCAACAACAAGCCTTAAGAAGTTTTCATGGGTCGAGCAAACGTAGAGAGGGTCAACTTCTTGACCAAAATTATTGACGTGACAGGGCCGATCTACACTAAGATGTGGAACTACGGTCCTCCATATCCTGAGATCAAGATCGAGCCTTTGCCTAAAGTCCCTTGGCTGAAACATGAGGTCTACTCTGACGTCTTCGTTGGAATGGGATCTCAGACTGGAACATATATCGAGACGAACGCCCACTACTTCAAGGACGAGAACAAGCTCTCAGACGTGCCGATCGAGAGATTGTTCATGGTTGATGCAGCCATCTTGAATCTGAGACCCAAAGGCCCGAAAGAAGCTATACGACGGGAGGAGATCAAGGAACTCAAGGCTGAGATTCACGAAGGAGACGCAATTCTGTTCGGCACAAGATGGGGACAGAGATGGCGTGAAGCAAACTTCGTGAAAGATTCTCCGTACCTAACATATGAGACAGTAGTGTGGCTATTAGAGCAAAAACCCTCGATACTTGGCGGGGACATACCCGTATTTGACAACCCTGATAATCCTCAAGGGTTTTGGGACAAGTTCTTCCGATCCGGAGCGCTGCTACTGGCGCCTCTAGTTAACCTTGAGAAAGTAACCAAACAGCGAGCAAAACTTGTCGCGCTGCCCCTGAACGTGGAAGGAACCTGTTGCGCACCCTGTCGGACTCTAGTGGTAGAGGAATAGCTGAGACCTGATTCTTCCAGCACGACAGCTTCCGAAGCCGCAGGCCATATATCGAACGTCAGACGCAACAGTAGGATTCGATTCGAATCTCCAATTCGGCAGAGATAGGTGCACATGGTTAAGAAGAAGAGACAAGTCCGAGGCAAGGTTCCAAACGCGAGCAAGGCGAGACCAAGTTCGAGAATACCAGGACCGGTCCTCTTCGCCTCAATGCTTCCGGCGCCGGAGGGCCCGACGGTTGGGCCCAACGGTTGGATTCTGAACGTCTGCAGTTTCACGACTGACAAGACATGGACGCGGAAGGCCGGAGACATCACGGCCACGCATATAACCAAGCCACTCGCCACGCACACCATATTCAATACCTCTACAGACAAGGCGACTGGGATTCCGGCTGCGCTGAAGTTTGGCCCTGATGGGAACCTCTACGTGACCGACGAGGGCCGCCTAGCGATCGTGAGAGTCACTCCTGAAGGCGAGAAAACGGATTTCATCTTCGAGTATCAAGGCAAGCGTATCAATGGCCCGAACGACTTGTGTTTTGACAGAGATGGCAACCTCTTTTTCACGGATCCGTGGAAGAGTTCTCTCAAGAACCCGGTAGGGGTCGTGTACGGTTACGCTTGGGACACCCGCGAGCTACACCAGATCCACACCGGCCTAGCCTTTCCCAACGGTATCCTCGTACGGGAAGGCCGACTCTACGCTGCTGAAACACAAACAAACAAGATATGGACATACGACGTGGTAAGCCCGGGACAAGCAAGGAACCCTAGAGAGTTTTGTAGACTGCCCGATCTCATTCCGGACGAGAAAGGGTGGACAGGGCCGGACGGCATGTGCTTTGATGAGGAGGGCAACATCTACATCGCGACGCTTGGCCTCAAAGGAGGAGGCGTGCTAATTTACAACCCCGAAGGAAGACTGATAGAGACTATCAACACGGGCGGCGCCCGCACGACTAACGTGTGCTTCGGAGGACCGAAACACAACCAGTTGTTTGTGACCCTCGACGATCTCGCAGCTATGGTCGTCTTTGACCTGGGAGTCAAGGGATATCGTTTGCCCTTCTGCCCGTCCAGATCGAAGGATCATCCTTGGTCGAAGATGCTTCCTGAAGCCCCGAAATCTAGGAGTGAATAGACATGACCGAATTTGATCTTCTCTTCAAGAACGGCATGATAATCGATGGCACTGGGTCGCCAGGTTTTGTAGGCGATGTTGGCGTATCGAATGGGCGAATCCAGAAGATGGGAAAACTGTTGGACGCGAAGGCCAAACGGACAATCGACATACGTGGTCACATGATCGCGCCAGGATTTGTGGATATGCACACCCACTCGGACCTCATGCTGCTGGCATATCCAAAGGCGGAGCCCAAGATCATGCAGGGAGTCACCACGGAAGTGATCGGCCAGGATGGACTCTCTTTCGCACCGGCGAATCGTGAGACGATGGAGAATGTCCGTGCGATGACCGCGGGTTGGAATGGTGAGCATGAGTCCATTAAGTTTGACTGGTCCAGCGTGAAGGAGTTCCTGGCCAAGTTCGACGGCCACACGTCCCCAAATGTTGCATTCTGCGTGCCTCACGGCACTGTTCGGCTCACCGTGATGGGAAGCGAGAATCGTCGCCCAGCGAAGGAAGAGATGCAGCAAATGCGGCGCCTTGTTAGGCAAGGGATGATGGAAGGCGCAGTTGGGCTCTCTACAGGTTTGTCCTACGTTCCGGCCATGTTCGCGGACAACGACGAGCTGATCCAACTGTGTGAAGAAACAGCGCAACTGGGGGGCTACTTCAGTCCACATCATCGAAGTGTTGGGAAGGGCGCGCTCGAGTCTTACGCTGAGATGGTTGACGTGTGCAAGAAGGCGCGCTGCCCACTGCACTTCACTCATTGCGTGATGAGCTTCCCGGGCAACGAGGGCAAAGCCGTTGAGCTAGTCAAGATGCTCAACGCCATCGACCGGCGCGAGGTGGATGTCACAGTGGATTCTTACTGTTACTTGCCTGGATCCACGACCCTAGCGTCGATCGTGCTACCTCCATGGGCGACGACGGAGGGAGCGGCAGGTATGCTCGCAAGCCTTGCCGACGACGAGAAGTGCCGTCGAATGAGGCATGAAGTCGAGGTTGAAGGCATCGCTGGTTACCATTTTGTACCGATGGACTGGAACACGCTTGAGATCAGCTCAGTGTCGAGCAAGGAAAATCAACGCTGGGTTGGGAAACGCGTGTCCGAGATGGCCAAAGAGCTAGGCATTGAACCGTTCGAAGCGGCAAGGAAACTTCTACTTGAAGAGAAACTCAACGTTAACCTTATCGTTCACATAGGTCACGAGGATAATGTCCGTACCGTCATGACTCAGCCCTATCACACTGTGGGGAGTGACGGCATCATGACCGGCCAGAAGCCCCACCCACGTGCATGGGGCGTTTTCGCCCGTTACTTGGCAAAGTACACTAGGGAAGAGCACATGTTCACTTGGCAGGAGATCGTCCGACATATGTCCACGGTCGCCTACAGAAGACTCGGACAGTATGATCGTGGGATCATACGCCCTGGCATGTTTGCAGACCTCGTGGTCTTCGATCCCGAAAGAGTGCGTGACACGGCAACTTTCGAGAACCCAAGACAGTATCCCGAGGGGATACCATATGTCGCCGTCAACGGCGTACTGGTGAAGGACAATGGGGCCCACACAGGCGCGTTACCGGGACGGGTCCTGAAACTGGACCTTGCCCAGTGACGTTTCACCACTATAGATGTTTGCGGATCCATATCCGCGAATGGTCCATAGGGGGCACGGGCGAATCACTGGCTATTGTTCGATAATGCGACGTACGATTAAGTCCTAAGTTGCCCTGAATCAAAGGGTTGCCTTCGGCTTATATACCTAGCATTGCCGATCTTGGGAAACGGTGTGACTTGCAATGGGCGAGATGACCTGCGCGAGGTACCTTCTTGAACGTCTTCAAGCGGAGGGCGTGAAATACGTCTTTGGAATACCGGGTGGCGGCAATGACGAACTCTCGAATAGCTTTTGGGACCTCAAGGACTTGAAGTTCATACTGGTCAAACATGAGCAGAACGGAGCCTTCATGGCGACCGGCTACGCGGCGGTGAGTGGTAGGCCAGGAGCGGTTATGGGAACAAGCGGTCCAGGAGCCTGGAATACTCTTGCGGGACTAGACGTTGCATACGCTAACTCGTACCCTGTACTCGCGTTGTGTGGTGAGACGCTGACTAAGGGTTGGGGAACAGGCGGATTTCAGGATTCTTCAGGCTGGGGACCTAGAACGCTTTCTCAGGCGAAAGCGTTCGAAGGATGCACGAAGTGGCGTGTGACAGTAGACATGTCGAACAAGGTTGTCGACGCGGCTTCAAAGGCATTTGACGCTATGCTACTCGGTCGGAAGGGCCCGGTCCACATACAGATCCCTGTGGACGTTCAGGCCCAAACTGTGGTAACTGATCCTCCGAAGCAGATGACGATGCCGGTAAGAACGGGCGGGGAGCCTGAACTTATTGACAAGGCAGCGAAACTCCTCGCGAACGCATCAAATCCGGCCGTTCTGGCAGGATGGGGAGTTGTTGAATCCGGGGCCTCGCCTGAACTCATGGAATTGGCTGAATTACTAACAGCTCCTGTGGCCACCACCTTCAGAGGTAAGGGAAGCATTCCAGAAGACCACGAGCTCGCCCTAGGCGTTTCAGGGGCCATGGGACATGATACCGCGAACGGATACCTGACGGCTGATAACGTTGATGTCTTGCTAGCTGTGGGTGTAGGATTCAGCCAGCAAACAACACTAGGCTGGAAAAAGAACTACGGCGGTCAAAAGATCATCCAGGTCGATGTGGATCCACAGGGGATGTGCAGGGTGTACAATATCGAAGTTGGCATTTTGGGCGACGCGAAGATTGTTCTCAAGAGTTTATTGAACAATCTTCGTAAGTTGAATAGGGCTCGTAATAGAGAAAGACTCGGGAAGATCTCGAATCTAAAGGAAAAGTTGAATTACTATTCTGAACCCGTGATGTCTTCTGATGCGGTGCCGATAAAACCTCCGCGCGCCATCAGCGAGATTAGGAAAGCACTGCCGAGAGACTCGATAGTCTTCACAGACTGCGGAAACAATTGTATTTGGGTTGAACGTTTCTATCAGACTTACGTGCCTGGAACATTAATCTTTGATGGTACAACTCACATGGGCTGGACCGCAGCGGCGGTTATCGGAGCGAAACTCGCAGCCCCAGATAGACCAGTCGTCACAATACTCGGCGACGGCTCGTTCACTATGTGCTGTCAAGACGTAAAGACGGCTGCAACGTATGAAATACCCGCAATCTGGTGCATACTCGAAGACCAACAGTTGGGAGCCATAAGACACAGACAACGCGTGATGCCTGGCCGACTCCTCGAAAGGTATGCCAGAGTCGACCTTGACGATCCTGACTTTGTTAAATTTGCCGAAGCCGTCGGCGTCAGAGGGGAAAGAGTGGAGAAGCCAAGCGATATTCAACCCGCCGTGAAAAGAGCGATCGAATCAAATAGACCCTCCGTGATCGACATCGTGGTCGACCGGGAAGAACCTCATCCCGCAATCGAAGGATTAGCGAAGATCGTTACTGGAAAGTGAAAGTCAAGCTGACCAAGTGATGAAAGCTGTTCTCTACCTAGGTCCAGAAAATGTGGCCACTAGGGATGTCCCCAACCCAAAGGTGGAAGCCAAAGAGGTACTGATCAAGGTCAAGGTAGCTGGAATATGCGGCTCAGATCTGGAAATGTATCGTGGACACAGACTGGATGTGGTTCCACCGCGAATCCCAGGTCACGAGGTTTCCGGAGACATCGCTGAGATCGGCGCAGACGTGAAAAGGTTCAACCGGGGCGACAGAGTGGTAGTTGAACCAATCGTCTCTTGCGGAGAATGCGGTATGTGTCGACTGGGCAGGTACAACATCTGC
>Ga0187771_10001291_pt1 | contig 16559 bp, 13 predicted proteins | sample 0116_SJ02_MP15_1_FD_133139 | JGI IMG/M metagenome (GOLD analysis project Ga0187771, IMG submission 133139) | Tropical peat soil microbial communities from peatlands in Department of Meta, Colombia - 0116_SJ02_MP15_10_MG | ecosystem: Environmental > Terrestrial > Soil > Wetlands > Peat | place...
AAATACATACGTATAAGGCTCCCATTTCCTCTTTGTGCCGTACCGTCTGTGCTGAGAACCTCGGTTTACCATAATGAATGTGTGAAATACGAAAATACGTTAATCCGCAATTGAACTGAAACTGAGATCATAGATCGTCACATTTTACGTTATCTACTGATATTTCAAATCTTGTGGATTTGCGTCTTGAGTGAATATGAGCTTATAAACAGCTCTCTCTCGAACTTTGATATTGAAGACTTCATGTACGAAAATCCTGTTCTGGGTGGACTTAGCGCGCGCAGTAAGAAAGGTAGAAAGAGTATGAGCCAAAAACGATTTGTGGATATTCTGAAATCCGATCTCAATTTTCCCAGCGAGTACGCTGAGTTGTTTGATGGGGTGGAAAACGGGGAGCAACTTGCGAGGATTCTAAAAAATAAAGATTCTCTAGTTGAGCGCAAAATCTCCCAGTGTCCCATAAAACTAGAGGGTGTTCTTAGCAATGCCGATCTCGTAGACAAGGGGTTGATTGAGAACACAGATAATGGGGAAATCGTGGTTGTCAAAAATTTTGTAATAAAAGACACCCTTGTAAGTCCTGACATAACAATTAGAGGCCCGGTGGCTTTAGAGAAGAATGTGGTTATAGGTCGTTCAACTCTTTTCGGGCCCTTATACATAGCTGAAAAAAGTAAGATCCATGATTCTCGATTAAGAGGACAACCTCAGGGAGCAGTTTATGTTGGGCGAAATTGTGATTTATGGGATTACACCGTCATAATCCGCTCATTAATAGGCAACAACTCTCTCATTCATACATGTAACATTGACGACAGTATAGTTGGACCCAATTCTCACCTCGGAGCCACAAAAACTGTGGTTAAATTTGAATCAGAGGAAAAACAAACTGAATGCGGAGACGCTTCAAAATTGGATAAGAGAATTGTGCTGGCAAATTTCTCGTTTGGAAACAAAATCAAGATATATGATCCAGCTAAAGATAGCGTCGTTGAAACAGAGGCCGATCATCTAGGGATAATAGCAGGTACTGGAGTCTGGTTAAGTTCAGGAACAATAACCTACCCTGGTGCGATAATAGGGAGTGGAGCTAAAATCAGTTGCTCCCTTCCATTGGTTGGCTATTTCCAGCCGGGGGTGGAGTATTCTTTGTTCTTATCTGTTAAACAGGATAAGAATGGGGAAAGAAAGATACAGCCTAAAGGAACGTTAGTAAAGCAAATTAGAGAATACTTCTTGAAAAAAAACAAATAAGCTTTTTGACGTTAGCACTTGGCGAGCGCTTACAGCGCGCTCGCTCGCTCCTTTCTTGTAGAAACTAGCCAAGTCTTCAATGCAGTAGCGACGGTAAGCTTCTGGCAAATACCCTTCGTGACCCATTAAGGCTTCAGTCACGTCAACAGGTATTAACGTAGCCGCCCGCAAGTTCTTGGATAAGAAGGTAAAATGAACCTTTTATGGCAGAAGAAAAATGTCAGATCTCGATCTCGTTCAAGCTTTGTGAGCTTCATTTCAGTATGAAGCAAAAGAATCTTCTTAAGTAATAGATCTCCAAAGTGGAGATGCAAGGCCACGTTAAATATGCTTGGTAAGCTTCTAAATGAAGTGCAAGAGCCAAAGAAGGATGGCGGGTTGCGAAGCAGGATGCTGGATTCAAGAAGCCTTCAAGACTACTTACGTCTAAAATCTCGTTATAAGGATTCGAGACTGATACCAAGAGGTGCCAACAATGTCAAGGTTTCGAACATTAAAGAGTTGTCGGGAAATGTAACGAACGACGTGTATTCCTTCTCACTTACGTTTACGAATGGAGGATTGGAGCATCGGTTTGATCTCATCCTGAAAGCTTATACTATGAACCTTGGTTTATGGTTTAAGATATATCGCCCGGACGAAGACGTTAGGCCATATGTGAGAGAATTTCAGGCTCTAAAATGTCTCGAGCGTGCTAATTTTCCTGTTCCGCCAGCGTATATCTGCGAGTGCGATCCCTTTTTTCTGGGTTATCCCTTTGTTGTAATGCGCAAAGAAAAAGTGACAGATGAGAGCATTAACAGGGTGGGTTGTTTCGCTGAGACTCTTGCGCGCCTCCATAATTTGAAGGTAGATAGACTCGAAATCGAATCTCTTAGATTTCCTAAGAACGATTCCGCGTTTGCCTGGGAGTGGACGATTTGCTTGAAGCACTTTCTCGATGAGACCAGACATTATAGGAGTCTAAAGCGAGATTTTAATCGTGCATTACGGTGGCTTGAGTCAAATGTAGAAAATAACAGATGTCCTCAATATTGTTTGCTTCATGGGGAGTACCATCCAGGTCACGCTTTAATAACGAATGAGAACGGGCTGGAAGTGATCGATTGGGAAGGGATCCAAATAGGCGATCCTGCATTTGACGTCGGCTATGCGTATCACATGGTTAAACTGATGGTTAACCGGAAAAATCCAAATTCAGGCGAGAAGGCCGCTGAACAATTCGTTTCGGAGTACACGAGAAACTTCCAAGGAGATATCGATGGAAGGCTTGAATTCTATAAGGTAATCGGAATTTTAGGGTTGAGCATCGAGATTAGCTCGTGGGTTTCATCCCCGTTGGTTGCTTATGGGCTTTTTGGGCACGAAACCCTAGCACGTGCGCTTGCGTTTCCATTTCTTCGCTCCCGCTTCTTAATCAAGAAGTGGCTAAATGAAGATTTCTTTATTTCTTGCCTGCAATACTGTCAAGACTTTATTGAAACGACCTTGTAGTATTAACGACATTGATATTTCTGTATTGGAAGAATGTTTAAAGTGGCGCGTGCTAAGAATCTTGCAAATAAAAGGCTTGGAGAAAAAAATCATTGCTAAGAATTGTGCAATTGCTTGGAAATAAATTTTACACATTATATATGATGCCTCTTGCATTATTTGACAAATTGGGTGTAAGTGACTTCTGTCAATATAAAGTGAGAACTATGTGCATCGAATATTTGCTTTTCTTGGCAAAATCTCGAAGCTCGTGGTTCAATAACCGTGGGCTGCCTGACAATTTGCCTGTTCCCCCTCCAAAATTGCTTTTCTTGGTTAGGAATTCTTTTGATAAATACTCTTTTTACTCTGAAGGTGCTTTAGGAGCGAAATGCATAAAAGAGATCTTAAAAAAGAACGGGTTGGACATTAACAAATTTGGGTCAATTCTTGATTTTGGATGTGGATGTGGGCGTATTTTGAGGCATTGGAAAACATTAGATGGACCAATGATTTACGGCTGCGATTACAACCCAGCTATGGCTCGTTGGTGCCAAAAATCACTCACGTTTGCTCAGGTAAAACAAAACAAAACATTCGGAAAACTGGATTATGATAGCGAAAGTTTTGATTTCATATACGCAATTTCTGTTTTCACTCACCTGAGTGAACGATTACAAAATTTTTGGATAAATGAACTAACAAGAATTCTAAAATCTGGTGGATACCTTCTTATAACCGTACATGGGACAACATCGACTTTTGCCGGAAGACCCTCTTGGGTCCGAGAAAAATTCAATTCTGGGCAACTTATCGTGCTAGAATCACAAAGGTCAGGAACCAATTACTGTAACACATATCATCCAGAGGAGTTCCTTCGTACATGGCTTAGCCCAAAACTCAATGTAGTGGATTTCGTACCGGGCGGAGCTAAAGATGCTAACCAAGACGCATGCCTGTTGCAAAAATCCAAAAAAATAATTTAGAAATCACTTAAAAAAAGAAAAAAGCTGAGGGCACTAGTGGTCTTACAATCGCGCTTAAGGGCGAGCTAAAAATAATTTAAATTGGTTGTTGATGGCATGGACATCAAATACATAATCAAACAGTTTTTGCCTCCTGTAATCGCAAATAGCGCGCGCGCTAAGAGAACTGAACATTTCGAAAATCGCTCAAGCGCGCGTGTTTACTAAAAATAACTGTACATCTGTCCAGCGCCCGCAAAAAAGAAACTGGAGGATTGGAAGAATCGACGGGAAACACAAATAAAAGCACAAAGCCCATTAACATTTACAACATAAATGGAAATGAGTGCAACATGACAATTACAATTAAAGAGTGCGTCTTTATAAATTTCCCCAAAATAACCGATGTCAGGGGCAACCTTTCAGTGATAGAGGAGAACAATCAGGTTCCATTTCCGATAAGAAGAGTTTTTTATCTTTATGACGTACCAAGCGGAGAAACGCGTGGAGGGCATGCCCTTAAAACTACGAAACAGGTGATAAACGCATTAAGCGGAAGTTTTGATGTTGTATTGGATGATGGATTTGTCAGAAAATCATTTTTCTTGAATAGACCGCACTATGGACTTTTTGTTCCGCCTGGTATATGGAGGGAACTGGAGAATTTCTCTTCAAATTCAATAAGTCTTACCCTCGCATCAACCATCTTTAGCGAAGAAGATTATGTTCGCGATTACAAGCTCTTCAAGAAAATGGTCAAAGAAGGTAGATTCAAGTAGAACTATTTTGTTGTTACGCCGGTGAGGCTTACCCGTGATTAGTAAAAAAAACGTGCACTTCCTCTGTTAATGTCTAGCCTGAAGCTGTTGGACTAGCTGGACAATAGAGGGAAACGCGTGCGCAATGTATACACAGCCAAGAAGAAGGAAACGGTTGGATAAGAAAATGATACTATTTAACAATTTCAGAAGGGAATTTGAAGAAATAGGTGAAGAAGTTTCTGAAGCAATCCAGAACGTTTTAAAAAGTGGTTATTTTATTCTGGGAAAAGAAACAGAGAAATTCGAAGAGGAGTTTTCTGAATATATCGGAACAAAGTTTGGGGTAGGCGTAAATTCTGGTTCTGACGCTCTCTACCTAACAGTTAAGGCTTTAGGAATACACGAAGGCGATGAAGTAGTCACGGTTTCACACACGATGATTTCTACAGTTGATGCAATAACAAGAAATCGCGCCAAGCCTGTATTTGTTGACGTCGATCCAGAAACATACGTCATGGACACATCCGAGTTAGAGGAGAAGATTTCAAGCAAAACACGTGCATTACTGCCTGTTCATCTCTACGGATATCCGGTTGACATGGATCAGCTCATGAAAACTGCGCATAAGCACGGCTTGTACGTGATAGAGGATGCGTGCCAAGCTCACGGGACAGAATATAAAAATAAGAAAGCAGGAAGCATTGGAACAGCAGGATGCTTTAGTTTTTATCCGACAAAAAACCTTGGTGCATATGGCGATGCGGGAATGGTGGTCACAGACGACGAAGAGCTGTCAGATAGGTTGAAAAAGATGAGAAATTATGGTCAGTCTAAAAAGAATTACCACGATTTTGTGGGGGTAAATAGTCGGCTAGACGAGATACAAGCTGCTATTCTAAGAACAAAACTGCATTATCTAGACGAATGGAACGAAAAAAGAAGAAAATTCGCCAGAATCTACGATGAACTTCTCGAGGGCACTGACGCAATCATTCCTATAGAGAGAAAGTGTGCAAAACATGTTTATCATCTTTACGTTATAAAGCACAAATACAGGGAAAAGCTGCAGCAATATTTACTCAATCAAGGCATACAGACTCTTGTGCATTATCCAATTCCAGTTCATCTGCAGAAAGCTTACGCAACGAATGATAAATTGCCTGTTACTGAAAGAATTTGTAAGGATGTACTTTCTCTGCCAATCAATCCTTGGCTGAAAGAAGAAGAAGTCAAGGAAATATCAAAATCCATACGAAGTTTTCAACAGAACAAGTAATGCGCGTTTGGACCTACAAAATTCCGGTGGCGTGTATTTGTTGGAGTCTCCTGGAAAACAACTGATGGAACATCAACGGAAGTTCAGAAGGATAGTTACGAAGGCCGAATCGGCATTTAGTAGAGGAAATTTTCACTCTGCTGTCATCTGGGCTCAAATTGCCGCTCAATTTGCTTGGGAAAGGCATCCTGGCTTTTATTGCGACTTGACTTTGGAGTCGCTGCTAATGGAAATTGCAAAAAAAATGGGCGACAGATCAGCAACATCGCCGCCAGCTTCCCAGATTTTGCCTTTTGAGAAAAGTGGAAATAAGTTTCATATTCTCCACGTAATTAGCGGCTGTACGGAGTTTGGGGGACACACGCTTGTTGTTGCTGCATGGATCAAAAATACCTTAGATACAGCGGTTCATAGCATAGTGGCTACTGCACAGAAAGAACCAATGCCAGTGGCTCTCACGTCGTTGGCCAGCGCATCAGGAGGCTCATGCCAGCAATTAGCAAAATTTTCACCAAACCTCCTCGATCGCAGTCTGCTATTGCGGCATTTCAGAAACTGGGCAGATCTAATTGTTATCCATGTTAATCCTTCTGACGCGTTGCCCATTTTGGCTTTTGGTGTAGAAGGTGGTCCTCCGGTAGTTCTGTTTAACCATGCCGACGACGTCTTTTGGTTGGGAGCAAGCATAGCTGACGTCGTACTTGATCTTCACCCCGCAGGTCAATCACAGACCCTTAAAAGACGAGGCGTGAAAACATCAAAAATTCTTCCTATTCCACTAAACAATCCTCCTCGAGCCTTTAGTTACGACGTTGCAAGAGAGAAACTCGGTATAAAGCCCGGGACGACTGTTCTATTAACAGTAGGACGAGAGCCCAAGTATTTACCAGTTGCGGGACATGACTTTCTAGGTACTGTTTTTAAAATTATGAGGAAGCACTCGAATTTGGTATTGTTGGCGGTGGGTCCAAAAAATCAGGGAAGATGGGCTAAAGCGTCTGCAATGTCGGGGGGAAGAATCATTCCTTTGGGCAGGATCGACTGGTCGAATTTGCATTCCTTCTACGCTTCCGCTGACATTTTTTTAGATAGCTTTCCAGTAGGAAGCGGGACGTCCTACTTAGAAGCAGCGGCTAGAGCAATTCCCAGCATTGGCTTGCAGTTTAAAGATGCGCCTACTCTTACCGAAGGACCAGATGAAGTTGCCTTCGGAAATCTTAATGAATATCCATCGACCGTTGAGGAATACACGGGCTTGCTTGAACAGATGATTGCTGATCCTTTTCTCTTCAGGGAAAAAGCTATAAGATTTAAAGAGCTTGTCACTGCTCACCATTTTCCGCCAGGTTGGAATCATTATCTAGATGACGTTATCAGCCAATTGCCTTCGAGACATGCTACAAGACTGCCAAAAATCTTGAACAATTGCATTGAACCTGTTAACAATCTTATTGCTGACTGGGACGCGAAAGTATTGAACCAAGAAACGGTTCAACAAACCTACGCAACAATAATGTTTTACGCACCTGAACTTCAAAAGGCTGAAATGTTGCAAGAACAAACGGCCAGCTTCGTGACCGAATTCTTAAAAACTAAGAACATTCATGAATTCGGAAGCTTTCTTTACTATTTCAAAGAAGGTCTTTTGGCTTAACTTTCGACTTCCTTCGGTCGTAAGATTACTAACTATTGTTTGGAAAACAAATCTATTGATTAGAAGGTACTGACAAATGCCCGAAGAAGTTACAGTCTCGAGATATGGGCAAGAGTTAAAGCCGCAATGGGACAAGTTCATTTCTGATTCAAAGAATGGTATTTTTATTTTCTTTAGGAATTACATGGAATATCATTCAGATAGGTTCATAGACAATTCGCTGTTATTTTTGAAAGGCCTTAATATAGTTGGAGTCATGCCTGCGAATGTTAAAAGTGATGCACTTTTTTCACATGGTGGCTTAACGTTTGGCGGAATAATTTCAAGTTATAAAGTTGAAACGCATTTAATGCTTGCGATATTTGATAAACTCATCGAATACTGTAAGCAAACTGGCATTTGTAAAATTGTATACAAAGCAATACCACCTATTTACCACAAGTTACCGGCGGGAGAAGACCTTTACGCCCTTTTCCGATACGATGCAAAACTAAGCAGAAGAGACGTTTCATCAACAGTGCAGATGGATAATCGGTTGCCTTTTACAAAGGGAAGAAGATGGTCTATTAACAAAGGAAAAACCGCGGGGCTGGTAATCGAGCAAAGCAATAATTTTAAAGATTTTATGCGAATTGAAGAAGCTGTCTTAAGCAAGAAGTACAAGGTAAAACCAACTCATACAGCAGAAGAGATGGAGTTGTTAGCTAAACGGTTCCCTGAAAACATAAAACTCTTCACTGCCCAAAAGGAAAACGAGATACTAGCAGGCGTAATTGTGTATGAAAGCGGGAACGTGGCTCACACCCAATATATTTCAAGCACCGACGAAGGAAAGAAACTACACGCCACAGACAGCGTACTAAGCTATCTCATAGACAATTACTATGCAAACAAAAGGTACTTCGATTTTGGTATATCGACAGAGAATGAAGGAAGATTCCTAAATGAAGGTCTAATAGCGCAGAAAGAAGCTTTTGGTGCAAGGGCCATTGTTTACGACACCTACGTTTTGGAGATAACGCATAAGTGATTCCATTCATCGATTTTAAAAGCGAATGCGCTACGATAGGCGATGAAACACTACCGCGGTTAAACGCGCGCGCTCAAAGTGCATTCGAAGTTTTCACCAAAACAATTCGCCCACGTCTGGCTGAACAAAATTCTTAATGACGGCCTACTGGCAGGGATGCTAATGTTGGAGTCTCCAGGAAAACAAGTGATCGAACATCAGCAACAGTTCAGAAGGATAGTGGCGAAAGCCAAAATAGCATTTAGTAGAGGAAATTTTCACTCAGCAATTGTCTGGGCGCAAATTGCTGCACGGTTTGCTTGGGAAAGACACCCCGGCTTCTATTGTGATCCGACTTTGGAATTACTGCTGACACAAATTGCTAACAATATTGACGAAAGATCAATGACTTCACTTCTGACTACTCAAACTTTGCGTACCGAGAAAAGTTCAAAAAAGCATGTTCTCCATGTGATTACTAGCTATCGGGGCTTAGGGGGACATACACTATTTGTTGCGGCATGGATCAAAAATACATTAGATACGGCAGTTCACAGCATAGTCTTCACCGCACAGGAAGGATTACTGCCACCTGCTCTTGAATCGTTGGCAAGGGCATCTGGAGGCTCTTGCAAGCGATTGGAAAAATTTTCCTCTAACCTTATCGATCGCAGTCTTTTGTTGCGTCACTTGGGAAACTGGGCGGATCTTATTGTTATTCATTTACATCCTTTTGATGCGTTAGCAACTGTAGCTTTTGGTGTGGAAGGTGGTCCTCCTGTAGTTCTGCTTAACCATGCTGACGACGTCTTTTGGTTGGGTGTTAGCATAGCCGACGTTGTACTTGATCTTCACCCCGCAGGTCAATCACAGACCCTTAAAAGACGAGGCGCGAATACCTCAAGAATTCTTCCTATACCATTAAACAAACCTCTGCGGGAGTGCAGTTATGAAGATGCACGAGTTCAACTCGGAATAAAGCCTGAGAAAACTGTTCTGCTTTCTGTAGGGCGCGAGTGTAAGTATTTACCACTCGCGGGACACGACTTTCTCGGTATTATTTCTAAAATTATTAAGAAACACTCAAATTTGCTATTGTTAGCTGCAGGACCTGAAAATGGGGGAAGATGGGCCACAGCGTCTGCAATGTCGGCTGGAAGAATTATTCCGATGGGCTGGGTTGATTGGTCGAATTTGTACCTTTTATACGCTTCTGCTGATATTTATTTAGATAGTTTTCCGCAAGGAAGCGGGACGTCCTACTTAGAGGCGGGGCTTAGAGCAATCCCTACTATTGGGTTGCAGTTCAAAGATGCACCCACTCTTACTGAAGGGACTGATGATGTAGCCTTCGGAAATCTTAATCAATATTCGTCATCCGTTGAGGAGTACGCATCCTTGCTTGAACAAATGATCGCTGAACCTTTTCGCTTTAGAGAAAGAGCCAGAAATTTCAGCGGACTTATTGAGGCTCACCATATTCCGCCAGGTTGGAATCGTTATTTGGACGATGTTATCCGCAAATTGCCTCCCAAACACGTAATAAGAATGCCGAAAATCTCGAACTCCAACATTGAACCAGTCAACAATCTCGTGGCGGAATGGGATGCAAAAGTCTTGGGTGAAGAAACGGTTCAACAAACCTACGCAAGAATTATGTTATCATACGCAATTCAACTTCAAAAAACTGAAATTTTGCAAGAACAAGCAAACAACTCTCTGAGAGGATTTCTAGAAACTAAGAGCATTCATGAATTCGGAAGATTTCTTTATTATTTCAAAGAAGGTCTTTTGGCTTAACCTTCAACTTCCTTTAGTTTCATGAATATGCAATCCCAAGAAGAGTAAACTCTAACCTAATGCTAATTCTTTAATGCACACCCTTAAAAAACGGAAAAACCAAGATTTTGGTATGATGAGGCGCGCGCTCCATGTCGCCGAGGTTTAAACTGCGCGCGCTTGGCATAATGCCTTTATTTGATTGTTTTTTGTTGAAGTTATGCTATCAGAAACAACCCACTCAAAAGAAAAAGTTGCCAGTTTCGCATTGTAGGTTATGAGAGAGAAAATCATGGATAAAGCAACGGAAATGGGTAAAATTTCGGCTCTTGGTAGCGTACATTTGTTCCTTGGCGTCTCGATTTCTACCATTATATTGGCGGTAGGAACGATAGTGCTCGGAATTCTAATTCTTCCAGGAGATTATGGATTATATGCCGTTGCTTTGATCCCGATAAATACCCTTAATCTATTTCAAGATTGGGGCATCGGTTCCGCCTTGACAAGATATTGTGCCAAATATAGAGCTGTAGATGAAGGGATAGAACAGCGAAAAGTAATAATTGCTGGCTTAATCTTTGGGGCTGCAACAGGCTTAGTTTTGACAGTGATATCACTTTTATTAGCTAATTTTTTTGCAACAACAATCTACCACAAACCTGCATCGGCGTTTTTGATTACTCTCGCTTCAGTCACAATTTTTGCGAATGCAATAAATTCGGGAACGGGAAGCATATTCACGGGTTTTGAGAAAATGAAGCTAAACGGTTACTTGGACATCGTATACGCAGTAGTGTATGTTTTATTGGCGCCGTTGCTGGTGTATTTTGGGTATGGAGCCTTGGGTGCTGTAATAGGGTTTACTGTGGGTACGGTGGTTTCAGCTATAATCTCGATGATCTTCCTCTATTTCTTCATATTCAGAAATCTTCCCAGTTCTAAAACAACTAAGTCTGAGGTCGTTCGAACACTAAAGTCACTACTAAGTTATGGTGTCCCTTTAGGCTTAGGCAACATTGTGAGTGGATTGGGAAGTCCGATTTTCTCTTTTCTTATGGCTTCATATATCAGCCTTGTTATAATAGGAAATTACAAAATCGCAACTAATTTCACAATTCTCATAACTTTTATTACAGTTCCGATTAGTAATGTTTTGTTTCCCGCATTCTCCAAGTTGGATCCTCGAAGCGACAGCAATCTTCTCAAAACAGTGTTCAGCGCATCCGTCAAGTATACAGTTCTCCTTCTGGTTCCCGCCACAGTAGCTATGATTGTCCTCGCAAAACCACTTATCAGCACACTTTACGGAAACAAATGGGCGTATGCTCCACCTTTCCTCGCTTTTACCGTAGCATTTTACTTGCTCGCGGTTTTCGGTACCCGCAGCATAGCAGGCTTCTTATCCGCCATGGGAGAAACGAAACTTATAATGAAAATAAGTGTGCTAAACCTAATCGTATCGGTTGCTTTGGCTTTTCTGATGGTTCCTGTGCTAGGAATATACGGAGTAATAATCGGCGCCCCATTAGCGCTTTTGCCAGGCTCTTTTATCGAACTGTATCTAATGTGGAAGCGTTACGGGGCCAAAACCGACTATGCCGCTTCGGCAAAACTCCTCTTGGCATCTGCCATTGCCGCAGTAACCGTTTATCTGTTCCTTATATTTTTCGCCGCTGCCTATTGGGTTTTATTAGTGACAGGCTCAATCCTCTTTCTGGCTGTTTATTTGATTTCTGCCCCATTAGTTGGCGCAATCAACCAATCAGATGTCAGCAATCTTAGAGCCATGTTTTCCAGCTTGGGTATAATAACAAGACTACTGGAAATACCTTTAAAAATAATGGAAAAAACATTGAAAATAGCTCGCTTACAAATCAAGACAAAAAAGCAATAGCTCGTGGTCTAAAGCCAAAAGAACAAGTCACGGAATATTAGTAGCAAAATGGGGGAAGAAGGAAGAAGAAGGGTTTAAGCGATATGAAAAATAAACTGTTTCACTGTTTTTCCAGTGCTTTTCTATTTATGCTTCTATTGGTTTGTTTTATCCCGTTTACAAAAGCGGCAACTGCAAACATTCCGAGGTACGGAGTAGTTTGTCAGTTTGATGAATATCCAGCATGTGCTTCGGCGCTCAGTGATTTAAGACAAGGCGGGCTTTATTGGATTAGAGGGGATTGCATAACTCCTTCAGCAGCTGCGAGCTTTTGGAGCAGTATGAAAAGTGAGGACATAGAAGTGTTAGGAGTTTTGAACCAAGGCCTTTTGCAGTTAGGGGATGTAACTTCAAGTTGGCAAGCATACGTTCAAGGTATAGTTAATGCGGCTCCCGATATTCCAGCATGGGAGATATGTAATGAGCCAGACCAAACGTACTACATAACACCTCAAACTTATATGACTTATCTACAACAGGCTTACACGATTATAAAGGCAGCTAACCCAAATGCTTTAATCATTGGTCCTGCCGTCGGTTGCTCAAGCACTGGCGCTCAGTATTTGAGCACGATCAAAAGTTTGGGTGCTTTTAATTATCTAGACGCAATCTCCGTGCATTACTATGTTACTTTAGGATATACAGACCTTCAATCCATTAAATCTGTTGTTGCTGGAGCTAAACCCATATGGATAACCGAAACAGGTTATCCCTCGACAACTAGTGGCGGCGAAGCAGCACAAAACAGTTATGTTCGAACTTATTTAAATCCAAAATCTGGGATACTGGGCAGTGACCCCTCAATTCAGGTTATAACCTATTATGATTTAAACAATGCTGATGATGGTTGGGGACTTAATAATGGCTACCCAAGTTATATTCCAAAACAAGCCTATGTAACATTCAAAGATTATTTGAATGTTAGCTCTTCCCTAACTCAGACTCCCACTGCTTGTCCAAGCCTGCCTCAAGAATTAATCTACGGAACAGCCATTGTCCTGATTGTTGCGACAATAATTACTGTTGTGCTTATACTAAAAAACGTAATAGCAAAAGCTGAGAAACGAAAAACTGATCCTAGTTTCTCTTTCTTCTGTTTAAAAATTAAAATTTCTTGCATAAGGATGAATAACGAATGCGATAACTCTACGTTGACCAAAGGTCAGATCGGTCAAACAAAATTAACCGGCCCTTATAGTTAGCGCGTGTGGTTGTTCCTAAATTTGGCCAAAAATGGTTAGGGTGCGCAAGTTATAGTTGGTACGATTACGACTGATTCAGACGCGATGTGACTTTGAATAATATGCCAACTTGAATAACATATCAGGATTTGCAACAATTAATTTATAAAGCAAACTATTTGAAGAATTAGAACAAGCATGATTGCAGCTGGACACCAACCGAACTTCTTGCCTTGGCTGGGTTTTTTCGACAAAATGCAGAAAGCTGACGTTTTCGTGATAGAGGATATTGTTCAATTTGAGAGAAGCGAATTCCAGAATAGAAATCGAATCAAGACTCAAACCGGACCCATATGGCTGACAGTACCTGTAGAGCACCAAGGTAAACGACAGCGTATAGACAATGTAAAAATCGCCGAGCGAAATAGATGTTACTTACTTAAAGAACTTTGGGAGACTTTAAAGGCCAACTATGCAAATGCACCCTTTTGGAGAAATTACAGCGGCTTTTTTGAACAAGCATTTCAGCAGCATTGGACATCATTATCGGATCTTAACTTGCACTTAATTGAGGGCTTAAGAACTTTCCTAGGAGTTTATACACCGTTGGTTAAAGCTTCAAAGCTTGGCGCTTTTGGAAAAAGCAGTGAGATGATAATTGCACAGTGCAAAGAGTTAGGAGCAGATGTTTATCTTTCAGGTGTGGGTGCAAAAAACTATTTGAATGTCACGCGTTTTAGGCAAGAAGGCCTCGAAGTGCGTTTTCAGGATTTTCAACACCCCATCTATCCTCAGCTGTATGGAGAATTTATCCCTAACCTCTCGGCAGTTGATTATCTTTTCTGTGTGGGCGAAAAACTTAGTTCATCCTGCGCATCGCGAAATGCAGCCGAACAATTGCGTTGCGTACAATGAATACAAAGGACTATTTACACGTTTAGAAAACACTTGTACGTGGAGCATAGCACGCCTCAGAAGTCGAGCTCATTGTCCTCGTAACTCACCATCTCTTTCCTTGGTCTCGACTTCCAAATTCTTAACACGCGCGATAATGATGCGCTACCTTTCATAACCCGAAATTGACTTTAGCACCCGCTAATTTGGCCAAAAATGGTTTTTAGTCTCTTTTATGAATCAGTGGGCAGCTTCGTGAGTTGCAACCGTTTCTGACTTCTTTGCAGTACTCGCCTTTCTCAAGCCTGCACAAACGCTTTAGCCGGCTAAACGGCAGATGAACAAGCTCTATCGGAGGGTCTGCTAGAGCAGCTGAAGCCTGCTTCTTGACATCAGGTCAGAGGACGCAAACGTGTCTGGGTCTTACCAGCCCTTCTGAGGCAATTTTTTCATGAACACCCCATGAGAACGAAATAGAAACGAGATGTGATCAGTGGATTGTCATATTCTGTAAGGAATATTGTTTGGTCCGGAGTTAACGAACAGATCAGAAAGCGAATGCGCACGCAAATCTTACTCCAGAGTAAGATAGATAGTCCAATAGCGTTCTGCATCGTTCACTGGAACGCTTCTGACTTTCTTCTCCTTACTGTAAGTCAAATCGAGTTGTTGCACCCGAATAGCAAGATATACATATTAGACAATGGATCGCAGCAGATTCATCTAGATTCTATCGAAGCAGGATTGAGGAAATTCGATAATATCACCTTGCTGGCTTTGCTTGGCTGCCCAAAATGGGCAAAAAAATTTGGTTTGGATACCAAGTTTGAATGGCAAAGCCACACAGCTGGTTTACAATTCTTGCTGAACTACTCGGCTGAACAATCAGATGAAATTGCCGTTTTCCTAGATCAGGATTGTATCCTATCCACGCGCGTTGATAAGTTATTTCCTAAATTTAGCAAAGACATAATTCTGATAGGGGCGAGAGACTCTTGGCGCGCACAAGAATGCTATAACTTTATTCATCCTTCTTTTATGATTTTGCAGCCTAAACGCATAAAGCAGCTTTTCGGAGATTCTTCTCTTTACGATAGAAGAACAGAGTCGCTAGTCTACGCGGTGGAAGCCCACCGCGACCCCTACCATGGAATCTCGCTTAAAGCTTTAGGAAGAATATTGTACCTTGAGCCGATAATGCATGCAAAGATACCGCTTCTCACGAGTTATGTATATGACGAGACGGTATATGCATGGCATGCTTGGTATAGTTCACGGACAGTTGGGATTAATAGAGCATCGCTAGACGGCTTCGCTGTATCGTGGCTACAGGAAGTGCGTAGAATGGAATATGACTTCATGATGCAGGTACACGGTGACACAGCCGCTGAGCGCGCGCGCGCGCTTCCATAGCGCGGGCTATTCGCACTTTAACATTAGGCCTGAACGAAAAGTACAACTTTTAGCAATTTTAGCCATTTTTAGGAACATGCATGCCCGCGATTTTCTTTTTGTCGAGCTTTTTAGCATGGGTTTTCAGAGGGACATAAAACTTATCCATGCAGAATAGCGACAGGTAAGCTATACCATCTTAACCAACGATTTGCAGGCACTAACAAATGGTAACGCTGACGAAAACAAATCTCGATTCGGAATAAACTTTAAAAACTTGTTTCAATTTAAGAATGGACTAATCTGGAGATGGATCGTGTTTAAAATGATGAGAAGAATATTCCTGATGTTGCTTGTGGCATTTTTGAGTGTCGGATTACTATTGTGTTCATTGAACGCCATCAATATTGCTCATGCACAGCCAATTATATTCAGCGACAATTTTCAAGAGGGTAACCTCAACGCGTGGACCGCTTGGTTTGGCACGCTTTCCTTAAACAGTCAAGTAAATATTGGTTCACCCTACAGTGTTGAAAGTGTTGAGGGTCCCAATGCAAATACGTATGAGAATTTGTATAATCACACGCTAATTGGCTTGGCAATGAACCCGATGGACTTTAGGGAGTACGTTTACATAACCTCAACTACGGTTCCTTCGACAAGTGGCGATTATTATGAGGTTGGCGGGTTTTCCGGTAGTGCTGGCGGCGGTTACAATACACCCAATTTTGGAGATGGAGAAATATGCGTCTTCAATTTAGGAGGAACGCTTTACTGGGGAGTGTATTATCGAGACGCCAATTCAAAGTGGACAGGAGCCTTGGCAGGTTTCTCCTTTTCAATTAGCACCGACAACAAAACATCAGATGCGCATCCAATTCAGTTAGGCTGGAACTGTCTCGAGCTCAAACAAGACATAGGCACGAGCGGTCAAGACGAATTGTTCTTGAATGGTACGGCTGTTTTAAACGTTACTGTGAACAACCAC
>Ga0187771_10001293_pt1 | contig 16556 bp, 13 predicted proteins | sample 0116_SJ02_MP15_1_FD_133139 | JGI IMG/M metagenome (GOLD analysis project Ga0187771, IMG submission 133139) | Tropical peat soil microbial communities from peatlands in Department of Meta, Colombia - 0116_SJ02_MP15_10_MG | ecosystem: Environmental > Terrestrial > Soil > Wetlands > Peat | place...
AACCTCTGATAGACATCGTTGTAGGAAGAGGGCTCGTCGAATAGGTAGAGGTCCGCGTCCTTCAGCGCCGCGGCCGCTACGGCGACCCTCTGCAGTTCACCCCCGCTCAGGGCGGGGACATCCTTCTTCAGGGTCTCCCTGAGGTTCAGAGAGTCCACGACCTCGTCCATTTTCTTCCTCTCATCCATCTGTTTCAGGAGCAGCCCTGTCTCCTTCTTCCACGCCTCGGGCAACCTGTAGACGGCCTGAGGTTTCAAGGAAACCCTCATCTCGCCAGCGGCTATCCGTTCGAAGTGCTCCTTCATTTCGCGGCCACTGAGGTACTTCAGGAACTTGTCCCATGTCGCCTTTCCTTCGTAGTCCCCCAGGTTGGGAACGAGCTGCCCTGCGAGTATCTTGAGAGCCGTCGACTTACCTATGCCGTTCCTGCCCACAAGGCCTACCACCTGACCGCGCCTGACGGTGGGGATGTGGAACAGGCGAAACGAATTGACCCCGTACTGGTGAATCTTGTCGCTCTTCAGCTCCTCGCTAAGGTTGAGGATGTCTATTGCGTCGAAGGGGCAAACCTTGACGCAGATGCCGCAGCCGATGCAGAGCTCCTCAGAGATCAGGCTGACCTTCTTTTCGTCCAGGACGATGCACTCTTGGCCGTTGATGTTCACCGGGCACTCTTTGATGCACTCGAGTCCGCACTTCTTGCTCTGGCAGAGGTCGTCATCGACGACCGCTATTCTATGGACCATGTCGGAAGCCTATTGCTGTTGCAACCTCTTCGGGATTGGACAGAAGGAGCACACTGCGGGGTCTCCCCTCAGAGCGAGGGACTCGACGCTGTGGCGGGAGCGCATCGACTTCCACACCGCGCGCTCGCTCGCCACCCCCGATAGGTGAATTGCTTCGTGTTCCTTGATGATAGGGAGAAGCCTGCAGTTCACGCATATGGACTTCACGAAAGCGGTGGGTCGGAGCGCACTTCCGATGACGGCGATTCCTGCTGTCCCAAGGAACCAGAACGAAACAACTCCGCCCCAGAGCCCGGCGGTTCCAGCCAGTAGGACACCGACGAGGAGGCTCGAGGCGAGCAGCGCCAGACCGACGCCCAGTCCCAACCTTCCCGGGTAGAGGCTCAACCCCCTGGTGCTCTTGGAGAGGGAGGGGAGCAACAGAGCGGGTACAAGGAGTTGAAGGGGCGCAGTCAGCTTCACTACTCTGAGGTCTTTGAGTATCATTTCCCAACCTTTCCTTCCTTCGTCCTTTGCTGGTGCCTCCACGATGCTACTTGTCCTCGACTGAGTTCGGATGTCGCGGGCCCCTGAGCCTGTTCTGGACCCTGTCGCGGAAAGCCTTGAGGGGCTCGGTTATTGGCCCAGACATCCGCAGGACGAGTGGCGAAATTGAGACTTTCCTCTCCGTCGCCACTGCTTCTATGTCTGTGTCTGCCGGGAAGCGTGATAGCTTCTCCCCGAAGAGCCAGTAGTATGCCCTCCCCCTCGGATCTTTTCTCACCAGCACCTTGTCGGTGTACTTCCTCCTCCCCACGTGAGTCAAGACCAATGGCGTTGTGGGCTGTACCCTCGGCGGAAAGTTCACGTTCAGGATCTCGGCCCCTTCCGGCATTCCGTTCTCCAGCACGTCTCCTATGATTTCGCTCGCGATTATGCCGGCAGACCTGAAGTTCGGTTGATCGTACTCCAGGGCGAACATCGACTCTCCGGGGACCTCCATCGAGAAGGCGATGGCAGGAATACCTGTGAGAGCCGCCTCCAGCGCCGCAGCGACCGTCCCAGACGCCAGGATGTCCTGAAACGTGTTGTTGTCGCCGATGTTTATCCCCGAGACCACCAAGTCAGGGCGCCGTGGTAGTATCTTGTTCACCCCGATCATTACGCAGTCCCCCGGTGATCCGGAGACAGCGTAGCACTCGAACTTGTCACGGCGGACCTTGTTCACCCTCAAGGGCTTGTGAAAAGTCATGCTCAGGGCGGTGGCGCTCTGGGGCTGCTCGGGGGCGACGATGATGGCTTCCGCATGCTTTGCTGCTGCCCTCGCCAGCTCGATAATGCCGTTGCTCTGGACACTGTCATCATTTGTGACCATAACCAGCTTCTTACTTGCCGACATTATGTCTCGCCTTCGCCAGGGCTTTGTCTATAGACCTTCTGGCCTCCTTCATGCGTTGGATTCGCATTAGTACTCTTTCCGCGTCATCGGCTGTCTCTTCCGTAAAGGTCGTGAAAAGTATCAAACGTTCCTCATCAGTTAGCTCTAGGTCGTCTATTCCCTTGGTCAGCATCTCCTCATTTTCAACCAGTTCATCTATGGCCCTAGCCAACCTTTTTGCTTTCTCTCTAATACGTCTACGGCCAACAAATATGTCCATGGCGAGCGACTCGAGGTTTTGTGCGCCCTTCTCCGTCACAGTCATGCCCGTCGCGACTTTGAAAATCGAAAGATCTCCCACAGTGAAGTCTATAACTCTCATCCCTTTCAATGAATACAATTTCCGGGCTGGAAGCATTCTCACCCGTTTTTCTTGGATTAACCCGGCCTTGTTCATGGCCTCGATATGACGAAGGACACCCGGTACCGACAGTTCGGTGAGCCTCGCGAGTTCACGTAGTGTTCTTGGCCTCCTTGAAATTAGTTCAGCTATTCTGAGTCTCGTTGGTGATGAGAGGAGTGTTTCGTTTATCTTGGTCTTGACGGAAACAGTTTCGTTGACCTCACCTTCAAAGGTCCCGCCTTTGTTCGCCCGTTTATTTTCTGTCTTTGACAATGGCATTCACTTGTGAAGAGGACCACGTGGTTGCTTCGTGGAGACATCGTCGTCGACTGCTCCGCTTTTAGGCTCCCATTCGAGTGGGTGATTCGAGGGAGAGGGAATAACGCCGTGGGCAAGTACGGTATGGGGGTTGCCCGCAGATGGTTGTCGTCTCTGGAGCTGCAACTGGATAGGCACCACGCTTTCGTTACCAATCGAGTCCGACCGAGCCGCCCAGATTTCTTCGACCATTCGACTGGTATAGCATATTAGGTCAATACAGGCAGGCATTCTCTGAACATCCGGTCTATAGGCCAGATTATGGCGTATGAACAAGCGATAAAGACGCGACAGGCTAGTCTCATCGCATATCTGAACGTCGCCTTCGAGGGGAGAGTAGGCCTGGCCCCACGGTGCAGAGAGGAGCTCATGAAGAGAGGATTCCGGTTGCTCGTCCTGCGTTGAATGCGTCAAGTCTAATCAACTCCGAGCGGGTTTTCGCTAACTTAATAAAGGGTATGTTAATTAACACATCGTGAGTTTCGTGAGTGAAGACAAGCGCAAGACAATGAGGGACTTGATGGATGATCTAGACGATTATTTTGAAGACCTTGAGAGGGAGATTCAGGAAGTCGTGAAGAGAAATATCGACTCGGCGAAGCTGGACAAGCCATTCGTCTCCGGTTTTACCCTTAATGTGGGCCCGGAAGGCAAGCCCTCGATACAGATTTTCGGTGACAGTCCTGTCAGGCACGACGGTTTCAGGTCTCCGATAAACGAACAGGTTGTGGATTTGAAGGAAGGTCTCCTTAGAATCATCTTGGAGATGCCAGGGGTCGAAAAACAGGACATCAAGGTAGACGCTACGGAGAGTACTGCAGAGGTTACTGCAGAGAGAGAAGAGAAGAGATATCGGGCCCAACTAACTCTCAAGGCCCCTGTCGAACCAGATAGCGGAAAAGCAGAATACAAAAATGGAATGCTCGAAATTTCATTCTCATTGAAGGACAAGGCTAATAAGGGCTTCAAGAGGGTAAACGTTGTCTGAGAGTGGTGCAGGGATGAGCCAGCAGCAGGTACAGCTGAAGGTGCTCGAGGCCTACACACGCGACGTAGGCAGAGGGGTCGCAAGAATCGACTACGATGCCATGGACGCGCTGGACGCCTCCACCGGAGACGTGATCGAGATTAAAGGAAAGAGGAGGACCGTTGCAAAGTGCCTCCCACTCTATCCGTCGGACGAGGGGCGGGGTATTGTCAGAATTGACGGTCTCATACGCAACAACGCGGGCGTGGCAATCGGGGATGTCGTCGTCGTCAAGAAGGTGAAGGCTCCACCGGCGGAGAAAGTGGTCGTCGCTCCCCTCGAAGCCGTCCCGCCCATCGACGAGCGCTACCTGGCAGACGCCCTGGAGAGCGTCCCGGTCACCAAGGGTGACAACATCATGATTCCCTATTTCGGAGGGAGGTTGACCTTCCAAGTGGTCGGAGTGAGCCCCGTCGCCGACGCTGCCCTCATCACTCAGAGAACTGTTTTCGTAATCTCCGAGAAGGGGGAGGCCCTCCGCGGCGTCCCTCAAGTAACCTACGAAGACATCGGGGGCCTGAAGGACGAGATTCAGAAGGTGAGGGAGATGATCGAGCTCCCACTCAGGCACCCCGAGATATTCGAGAAGCTAGGCGTCGAAGCTCCCAAGGGAATTCTCCTCTACGGCCCCCCTGGGACAGGGAAGACCCTCCTTGCGAAGGCAGTGGCCACGGAAAGCAACGCGCACTTCATCCCCATAAGCGGTCCGGAAATAATGAGCAAGTTCTACGGGGAGAGCGAGGCCAGGCTCAGGGAGATATTCAAGGAAGCAAAGGAGAAGGCCCCCACTATAATATTCATCGACGAGATCGACTCCATCGCCCCCAAGAGGGAGGAGGTCACTGGCGAGGTCGAGCGCAGAGTAGTCAGCCAGCTTCTCTCTCTGATGGACGGGCTTGAGGCCAGAGGTAAGGTCATAGTCATAGCGGCGACGAACAGGCCAAACGCCATCGATCCAGCGCTCAGGAGGCCGGGTCGGTTCGACAGGGAGATAGAGATCAAGGTTCCAGACAAGAAAGGAAGGCTGGAGATTCTCCAGATTCACACGAGACACATGCCACTCGCCCAGAACGATGACAAGCACGGGGCCGCTGATAAGATAGTAGACCTAGAGAAGCTCGCCGCCGTTACCCACGGGTTCGTGGGCGCAGACCTCGAGTACCTATGCAAGGAGGCGGCCATGAAGACCCTGAGGCGGAACCTCCCGGATATCAAGCTGGAGGAGGACAGGTTGAGCCCCGAGACCCTGGACAAGCTGATCGTGACGATGGCGGACTTCGAAGACGCGCTGAGGGACGTGATGCCCTCCGCGATGCGCGAAGTCTACCTCGAGACTCCGGACGTGAAGTGGGCTGAGATAGGAGGTCTGGAAGGCGTGAAGAAGGAGCTGCAGGAGGCCGTGGAATGGCCACTGAAGTACCCGGACCTTTACGACAAGATAGGGTACAGCATGCCCAAGGGCATCATGCTCTACGGGCCGTCGGGCACAGGGAAGACTCTGCTCGCAAAAGCGGTGGCAACGGAAAGCGAGGCAAACTTCATCAGCGTGAGAGGCCCTGAGCTCCTCAGCAAGTGGGTGGGGGAGTCCGAGCGCGGCATAAGAGAGGTGTTCAGGCGCGCGAGGCAGGCTTCTCCGTGCGTGATATTCTTCGACGAGGTTGACGCCCTGGCGCCGACGAGGGGCATGGGCGGCGACAGCATGGTGACCGAAAGGGTCGTGAGTCAGCTCCTGACCGAGCTGGATGGAGTCCAGAGCCTGCAGGGGGTTGTCGTGTTGGCAGCGACAAACAGGATTGACATTGTAGACCCGGCTCTGCTCAGGGCAGGGAGGTTCGACAAGCTCGTCCTGATCCCGATGCCTGACAAGGCCGCAAGGAAGGAGATACTGAAGATACACACCAAAGGCGTCCCAATCGCGAAGGACGTGGACCTGGACAGGGTCGTCGACATGACAGAAGGATTCAGCGGCGCGGACATGGCGTCGCTCACAAACACTGCGGTTTCCATAGTCCTCCAGGGCTTCATCACGAAGTACCCGAAGCCCGACGACGCGAAGAAGCACGTAGAAGAGGCTATCGTCCAGATGGAGCACTTCGCGGACGCCATAAAGAAGGTCAGGTCGTCCAGGGAGGGGAAGCCCATGGAGAAGGTCGCAGTCCCCTACTACAGATGAGCTAAGGCTATTTACATCACGAAGGCAGCCTTCTCCCGAAGCTTGGAGCAGGTCAATATTATAGGGAGAGGCACTTGGCTCGACAAGGTCGCCAATGAGACGGTCGACCGAGAGAAGAGTCTTGGCAGGGACCTCTCGCTTGTCAGAGTGGAGAGCGGGCTCGGGGCATCAGGTCTCCCTCACATAGGAAGCGTAGGGGACGCGATAAGGAGCTACGGAGTCAAACTTGCGATGGAGAATCTCGGATACAAGTCTGAGCTCATCGCCTACTCCGATGACTTTGACGGCCTCAGGAAGGTCCCCTCGGGCTTCCCATCCTGGCTAAAGGACTACATTTCCCACCCCGTCTCGAGAATCCCTGACCCATTCGACTGCCACACGTCTTACGCCGGGCACGTAGGCTCTCTCCTGCGTGACTCTCTCGACAGGCTTGGGATTGAGTACACTTTCCAGAGCGGGACCGAGGCCTACAGCTCCGGGAAGCTCAACGAACAGATCAGGACGATACTATCGCACTCGAAGGCGATTGGGAAGAAGATCAACGAATTCGTGGGGCAGTCGAAGTACGAGGCCGCTCTCCCGTATACACCCGTCTGCAAGAACTGCGAGAGGATCTACGTCACCCATGCGATGTCGTTCCACCCGAAGAAGGACATCGTCCACTACAAGTGCAAAGGGACGAAGCTGGGAGAGAAGTTCGTGAAGGGGTGCGGTTTCGAAGGGGACGTGAAGATCTCTGACGGGGAAGGGAAGCTGATGTGGAAGGTGGAATTCGCCGCGAGGTGGGCCGCCTTCGACATACGCTTCGAAGCCTACGGGAAAGAACTCACCGATTCGGTGAAGATCAACGATTGGGTGGCCGAGAAGGTGCTACACTACCCTCCTCCATACCACGCGAGGTACGAACTCTTCCAAGACAAGTCGGGGCGGAAGATGTCGAAGTCCAGGGGGAACCTCGTGACCCCCCTCGAATGGCTGCAATACGCATCTCCGGAGAGTCTCCGTCTGCTGATGTACAAGCGGATTGTCGGGGCCAGGAACATTTCCGTGGACGACGTCCCCAACTATATGGACGAGTTCGACGACCTGGAGGAGTATTACTTTTCGAAGAGGAGGGACCCGAACCAGATGAAAGACGCCAGGCTGCGGGGACTCTACGAGTACACCATGCTGCTCAGAACCCCGAAATCAAATGGGGTTCACGTCCCATATCGCCTTCTGGCTCAGCTCTCTTCTGTCGCACCCGGAGGCGCCGTACAGGAGTTCGTCATCAAGCGCCTTGCGAGCTACGGCATGGTCTCTGAAACATCGGATGGCCTCGTACAGAGGATCGGGTGGGCATCGAAGTGGGCGCGGAGGGAGGGGAGGCGCGCCGTTGAGCTCCCTGATTTGATCGAACCCGCACGGAAGGCAGTGGTGGACTTCGCGAAGGCGCTCCCCCTGGCGAAAAACGCCGACGAGGTTCAGAACGCGGCCTTCAACTCGGCTAGGAAGAACGGTCTGAAGCCCGGCGAGTTCTTTCCCGCAGTGTACTCTATTCTCCTGGGGTCCGACCGGGGCCCGCGTCTTGGTCCATACGTCATCGACGCCGGGAGGGCCGAAGTGAGCAAGGCGCTCCTCGAAGCGGTAAAGGAATGAGTGGATCCGAGACAGGACGTGTATCCTATGCCGACGAGCTACGATTGAGGATCATTGAATGCAGACTCTGCCCCCGCCTCGTCGCATACAGAGGGAGGGTGAAACCAAGGGCTTCCTACGCCTCCCAGGAGTATTGGCGGAGGCCTGTCCCTGGCTTCGGTGACCTTTCGGGGAGGGTTCTGATACTTGGGCTGGCCCCGGCTAGTCACGGTGGCAACCGTACTGGGCGAATCTTCACGGGGGATGCCTCGAGCAGATTCCTAGTCAAAGCGCTGTACGCGGCGGGCTTCGCCAACCAGCCGATTTCCGAATTCCGAAATGATGGCCTAAGGTACTCTGACTGTTACGTTACGGCAGCCCTGAAGTGCTCCCCTCCCGGTGACAAACCAACAGCGAAGGAGTTCGCGAATTGCTCGCCCTACCTGGAACAAGAGATTTCGCTGCTGGTGAACCTGAGAGCGGTCATTGCACTGGGGGCCTTGGCGTTCAAGTCGTACCTAGACTACCTGGGCAGAAGGGGTGTCGATGTCAGAGGCGTGGACTTCTTACACGGCAGGTCATATAGTTTTGAAGGGTTGCCGAAACTTTACGCCAGCTATCACCCGAGCCCTCGGAACACGAACACAGGCAAGCTGACGCAGCGGATGTTGGTCGGGCTCTTCGAGAAGGTCAGAAGAGAACTCGCACAGACCGATCAGATGGTTGGTCAAGAACGCCCCATCAGACCAACCAGGAGGGGCAACTTAGGCCGTACTGATGCGCCGTCTCGCGGGGTTCATCGTTCTTGAACTGGCCAAGCCTTTAATCCCCTACCCCGGGCGTCGTCTCTGGGCCCGTAGCCTAGACATTTCAGGGGAAGCACGGATTAGGGCATCAGCCTGCGGAGCTGAGGATCGAGGGTTCAAATCCCTCCGGGCCCGCGTCCAATAAGCCCAGAATGAACTCTGTTTGACTCATGCAACGCAATCCGAACTATTCCGAGGCGACAATCGCCTCCGGCTTCCATACTTGGCCATGAGGCCTAGCTCGGGTCACACGGTGCGCCCGATTCAATAAGGAGAGCACCGAAGGGATGACACAAATCCGATGCACTTCGATCCTTCGATTTTCGTGTCCCTCGCCTTCCTCTTCGGAATCGCTGCCAACTTCAGGGCGATGGACGGCTACTCGTTTCTCCGAAGCCTGATTTCTATTCTCGAAAGAAGGCTAGGGGTTCTCTACGCTGTGGTGCTGGTAACAAGCCTCTTCTCCCCGATAGTTCTGAACGACGTCGTCGTCCTGATCCTAACCCCAGTGTTGGTGAGGTATGCAAAGCAGTTCAAAGTCGACATCGCTCCGCTCCTGGTCGCTGAGATTTCCTTCACCAACATCGCCAGCTCGTTGACCCCGTTCGGCAATCCCCAGAACCTTCTGCTGTGGCAGGCTTCGGGCATCTCAGCGAATCTATTCGTGCTCGGTACACTCCTCCCGTTGCTTGTCTCGGGAGCTGTGGTCGCTTGCGCGCTCTACGTGTTCAACAATCGTCTCGGGGGCGCTCGGGAGTTCTCCGCCCCGATGATACCTCGACTTCCGCTTGTCTATCTTGTCGTAGTAGGGTTGATTGTCTTCTTGCTCGATACTCTCGGAATCCCTGCCGTCCTGACGCTTGGTCTGGCCTTTGGATGTGGATGCCTCGCTACCTTCCGTTCTCCGCGCAGGCTTCTGAAGGAGTTCGACTACAGGAGTCTCCTGATTCTGTATCTATTGATTGGGTCAATAGCCGTCGTAGCGGCCATTGTCGAGCCTTTCTTGATTCAGTTCGTTGGCCCGGCCGCTGCCGGGACCCAGCCCTACTCTGCTGCGTTCGTCGGATTGACTTCAAACCTGATAAGCAATGTGCCCGCAACTCAACTCATTATCGGGACTGTGACCGTCACTCAGCACGCTGCGCCCGTCTTGGCCGTCGAGGCCGGCCTCGCAGGGAATATTACTCCAATCGGCTCCTTTGCGAACATCCTGGGCCTCTTGATGGTAAAGAGAGCGGGACTTCCGATCAGGAGAGCAATTCTCTTGCAGACGCTCATAGGGCTAATCTCGTTCATGCCCGCCTTTCTTTGAGCTTCAAAGGAATCGCATCCGGATTTGCTCAGTAGACACTGCGGCCACTCTGGCCCCACGTTTGGATTCGATTAGAAGATTAAGGGAATCCGAGTGTCGACGCTAGCAATAGGGCGAGGGAGCCAGGGTCCACAACTGAATCCGTCCCGGGTCTTCCTGAATCCTGCGCGAGTGATCTAATCAGGTAACCGCACCAGAACGAGCTCAAGACCGGGATCTAGAAGGGCAGCGCCCATTTAGACCCGGAATGGCCCTAACTGGTTTGGAGGCGCGGGCCGCGTTCTGGCTGCGGAAACCTGTAATAGAAACACGATGGTTCACGATTTCGCTCATGGCCGCGGAGGTGGCGCTCTCAAACAAGCTAGACCAAGCCGTCGAGTTGCTCCAGACCAACAAGCAAAGGTGGGCGGCTCTACCGGTAGAAAGGAAGATCGAGTTCGTTGAGGTGCTAGTCAGAGACATGCTCGAAGAATCGGACGACCTCGTGGCCAAGACTATGGAGGCGAAGGGGATAGCCGCCGGTTCTTCGGCGACGGGGGAGGAGTGGGAGCTAGGACCCGTCATCATCATTAGGTACTTGCGCTTGATTCGAGAGACGCTGCGGCAAATTTCTCAGTACGGCGCGCCGCGGATTCCTCCGAAAAAGCTGCGCGTCCGGAACAGCCAGGTGATTGTGGAGGTCATCCCAGCGTCTCCCTTTGACAGGTTGCTGTACCTAGGGGCGAGGGGCGAGGTTTGGATGCAACCGGACGTTACCCGGGAGAATCTACCGCAGAACGTTGCTTCCTTCTACCGCCAAAGACAACCCACCGGAAGGGTCGCCCTCCTGCTGGGGGCGGGGAACGTGGCCGCAATCGACTTCACCGACATAGTTCACGAACTGTTCGAGGAGGGAGAAGTCTGCATTCTGAAGCTCAACCCCGTTAACGACTACATTGGTCCCTGTGTCGAGAAGGTGTTCGCGTCACTGATTGCCGAAGGGTTCCTGCGACTCACGAAGGGCGGGGCAGAGGTGGGTGCGTACCTGTGCAACCATCCCGGGATTGAAAAGATACTCATTACGGGCAACTACAGGACCTACAACAACATCGTGTTCGGACAGGGAGACGAGGGAGAGGAGAGGAGGCGGCTAAAAAAGCCTAAGCTGCTGAAGCCAATCACGAGCGAGCTCGGCAATGTAGGGCCTGTGATAGTAGTGCCTGGCCCCTGGGGCCAGGGCGACCTGAGATTCCAGGCGGAAAACATAGCCACTCAGGTGGAGAACAATGCCGCGTTCAACTGCAATTCAGCGAGGGTACTGATAACCCACCAAGGCTGGTCCCAGAGGGGGGCGTTCGTCAATTCCGTGCGCGAGGTCCTGCGCACATCTTCGCCCAGGCGCGCGTACTATCCAGGAGCGTTCGAACGCTACAGGCGGATATTGGAGACGCATCCAGAAGCGGAACCCCTGGGTTCCAAGGGCGATGGGGTGATTCCGTGGACGTTGGTCGCGGGCCTCGACCCGTCGGTGAGCGCCGATGTCTGCTTTTCCGAGGAACCCTTCTGCGGTGTCCTGGCTGAAACAGGCTTGGAGGCCCGGGACGCCACTGAATTCCTGAAGAAAGCGGTTGCGTTCAGCAACGAAACGCTGTTTGGGAACCTGTCCGCCTGCATAATAGTTCATCCCAAGACCGCCTCCGAGCTCGGACCCCTGCTCGAAGAAGCCATTGCAGACCTGCGATATGGCACGGTCGGGATAAACTGCTGGCCAGCTCTCGGATACGGAATGGGTCTGCCCTGGGGAGCCTTCCCAGGAAATATCGCGGACGACATCCAAAGTGGTACTGGGTTCATGGTGAACTTCTCGATGTTCGACAGACCTCAGAAGAGCGTAGTCTATTGCCCGTTTAGGGCCCGCCCCAAACCAGCCTGGTTCGTCACCAGTAAGGCGGTTAATGCATTCCCAAAGCTTGCAAGGTTCGAGGCGAACCCCCGTTGGTCAGCACTACCATCCATATTGCTATCTGCTCTGGGTGCCTGACGTCTTCCTGGCGTTCATCGTCGAGGAGACTATTGATATCGCGGTGGGGGGATTTCCGCACGCGTTCCATTTCTTGTCCGCTCTCTCATGGTTCCCGGGTATGAGGAACTTGGCAACTCTTATTTTTCGCCGCGCTCCCTTCTGTGGGACGGTTCGTGAATAATGACAGTGTCAATGGTGGAGTGCTCCAAGTGCCATGACAGATTCAATTACGTGTGGGCTTGGGGCGCATCCGCGAGCTCGATAAAACTCGGTAACAGATGCATATTCAAATGCCCAAACTGCAGAGAGCTTAATTCGTTCAGCCTAGCCAATAGAGGTCGCGACCCAACACTTCCAACCTACAACGATCTGCAAGTCGGCGTTGGTGGGCGCATATGGGGGTTACTGCTTGGTCCCTTCCTTGGGCTCACAGCGACAGGTGTGGTACTCATCATTATGCTGACTGCGTCTCCGTATTTCCTTCTGTCTCTGGCCCCCTTTCTTGGAGGAATCGTCTGGCTGGCGGCGTATGTCTATTATCTGTTCAAAAGACTCGGCAAGTGATGCAACACCCCAATATGGTCGCGAGTTGCACCCTCGCCTTCAGACGATGAGTCCGTTCGGGACTCAACCTCGCAGGGCACACGTGCCGAGTCTTCAGGAGTCAGTCTAGGGCCCGAGAGCATTCTCACCAGGTCTCACCTTGCCGGGGACGAACCTCCTGACTCGAGCATCCGTGAAACATGATTCTGGAAGTCCTTGTCGTACATTCCTGTCGTCGCGGAGTGCAGCCTGGCGAAGTGCGGATGCATGGAAAGAGCCTTGAGCCAGGTGTTCCACTGCTCCCACGATTCCCTGTCGATCCAGCCCCTCTTGTAGAGCTCATAGGCCTCCTCTATTATGCCATAGGACAGTAGCAGGCGTCGGATTGTTGCAAGGTCCTTTGGGTCCACATCCTTATTCTCTGAGAATAGCCTAGCAAACAAGAGATCGTCCTCCCTGGTGCCTGACATCATCAGGTCGTTGTACCTTCCGAGGAGATTCTGGTAAGACGACTCCCTGATGGCTCTCTCTTGGCTCCTGAACTGGAAGATGAAGACAAGCAGTGTCAGGGTAATCACTACGGTCTGCACGACGGTCGCTAGAATTGTGAGAGTGGTCGCATCTACCAAGAAGGAGAACCGAGGCACCGGGTGAATATCTTCCTTTCTGAGCCTTCTGCAACGAGGGAGTAAGTGGACCCCGACGAATCTTCACCGCCACACAAACATCCTCCTCAGCAAGGGACTCCCAAGCACAGAAGTCCTGGCATTCCCTTGGGCGTGGTGGTGCCCTTGACATGGGGAGGAGTGATCCCGAGTCGACTAGCCGGAAATCGAACTCAGGGACGCATAGTTGACTACGCTTCCGAGCCCGACCAGGCTTTCATCGAACCCGCCCACGCAGTAGATGTTGTCCTGCATCGTTACGCACGAGGTGCCTGCGTTTCGCGGGTAGCTTGCCCCTTGCATCCAGGGGCCTATGCCGCTGCTCGATATCTGGGCAAAGTACACGAAGTTGGTGAACGTCGGAGACTCTCCCCCTACCGTTTCTCCACCGACGCAGTAGATATTGCCTGACGCAATTACGCAAGATGGACCCACCGAAGCGACGGGATAGGGTGTGGTCAGGGCCCAATGCCCCACTCCTAATGCTGTAAGCGGCGCAAAGTACGCAGTCCCCAAGGGATCCTCATTGCTGTCCGAGCCGTTGAGGCAGTAAGCGAACCCGCCCGTTGCGTAGCATGAGGGTACATAGATTCCAGAGGGGTACGGTGTGGTTCTGGTCCACCCTCCTATGCCTGACGAGTTAACGGGCGCGAACCAGGCGGTGCTGCTGGGCGTCACATTCGACTGGATACCACCCGTCTCGTTGTTCCCCCCGATACAGTAGATGTGCAGGGACCAGCCGACGCACGACTCCGAATCGATTGGAATCGGGTAAGGCGTGGTGGACTGCCAGGCGCCAAGGCTGCCGTTGGCGAGCAGCTTCGTGTAGTAGCTTGCCGACAGGTCGTCCCCTGATTTGTCGTGAATCCCTCCCACGCAGTAGAGGTATCCCGATATGGCGGCGCAAGCCTGCCCGCTAACGTTCTGTGGGTATGTGCTGACTCGGAGCCACCCGGTGACGTTCCCCGAAGCCGAGACCGTGGCAGCGTAAACGTCACTCTGCGGTCCGCCAGCGTCCACCCCTCCCATGCAATAGATATTCGCCGAGCTGACTTCGCACGGCTGCCCCGCCACCCCGACCGCCCCGCCCCCTTGGAGGGGGTAAGGGGCTGCACACTTCCATATCGACGTGCAGGATGGTTGGGGTGGAGAAAGAATCGAGTAGGCGGAAATCCCGGCAACAGCCACGGCAGCGATCACGACGAGCACAATTAGTGTCTTGGAGAATCTCAAGCCGAGTCCCTATTGTTCATCGAGTCGCGCGGCTCCTGAGCAAAGGTTGTCAAGCCGTTCCGCCCAAACCCTTAGAGCCCTATGATTGGGCAGGGTGAATAAGCGTTGTCGCCGGATGGACCCCAATGATGCGCGTCTCCCGTGGTACCTGGGCAGTGTTCAGCATCGTGACCCTGAACTCGGTGGGTTGGTCCGCCACCATGCCCTTCCTCGCAGTCTATCTCAGCGCCGTCAGGGGGGTGCCGCCGGCGACAATCGGGGCGGTCTACCTGTTCGCCGGACTACTAAGCCTAGGGAGTCAACTGCTCGGGGGGAGATTGACCGACTCCATGGGGCCGAAGCGCGTCATGCTGATTGGGTTCGTATTCTCAGTCGCCTCTGCTCTCGTCTTGAGTTACCTGATCGGAGTGGGAGCGGACGCTGCATCCATTCTAATAGCATACCCTGTGTTCAATTTTCTGAGGGGGCTGTCTAGCCCGGCTTCATTTGCCATCGTCGCAAACAGTGAGATTGGGAACCTTAAGACAGGCCTTTCCCTTCTTTCGATTGCCGGGAACCTTGGCTTTGCAATAGGTCCCGCCCTGGGCGGTGTACTGGCGCAGGCCTTCGACTATTCCAGCGTCTTCCTTCTTAGCGCCGCGGTCCCCGTCATTACTTCGCTGCTTACGGTGCTTTACGTTGCAGGGGGCAGACTCGCGGGCTACGACGAGGGTGCTGGGAGACGCTCTGCTGCGCTGAAGTGGGGAAGGGACAAGAACCTCATCATCTTCCTTTTCCTGGTGATAGGTGGATACCTCGCGATAGGCTACGAGATAGTCCCAATCTCTGTTTACGTTCAGAAATTCCTCAGCTTCTCATTGGAGCAAATCGGATACCTGTTCGCCACCAACGGTCTAGTGATAGTTCTCCTGCAGCTGCCTCTCTCGTCACTCTTCTCAAGAGCGAAAAAGCTGGCATACCCGCTCGTTGGGGCATGTTTCTTCGCTGGCCTGAGCTTCATCGCAGCCGGACTCTCCACAACCTTTGTCGACTTCGAAGGTGTGATGGTTGTTCTGACTCTGGGAGAGATTTTCATGACCGTGCCTTCACAGACAGTCTTCACGGTATTTTCAAGCGTCCGGACGAGGGGGACGTTCCAGGGATACTTTGCAGCTGCCTCCCTGGGAGGCAGGTCTCTCTCGCCTCTCGTCGGGCTATGGACCTTCCAAGTCTTCTCGGCGCTCCCCAGCCTCGGCTGGTACACGGCCGCTGCGTTCACAGCGGTGCTAGGAGTGGGTTTCTACGTCATAGCCGAGCCGCTACAGAGTGATTTCCGCCGTCTTGGCAACCGGCTTGAGGGACCTGACTCCGCAAACGGGGTCAGTTCTTAGCCGTGGGCCCGAGCATTTCTTGTCTGAGGAGTGAGCCGTCGCGGCTCATGTTCGCCGCCAGGGGGGCCGGGACCGAAGTCACGCGCTTACCTCCAACGGTCCGACTACCCGCTACCGGCCGTCACCGTGACGGTCCCGGTCATCCATGGGTGGTACAGGCAGTAGTAGTCATAGACGCCCGGAGCGGTGAAGGTGTAGGTGAACGTCCCTCCGGGGGGAATTGGCCCCGAGCCGAAAGTCCCTCCCCTGTCCGTTACGGTGTCGTAAGATATCGAACGGCTCACCCACGTCACCGTCGAGTTCACCCCGAGAACCACTTTCATCTCCTGGGGGGAGTACTGCCAGGAGACCGGAGTCTCCGAGATATACACTGTCGGGCCCCCGTTGGCCTGCTGGGGGTTGGCGAGGGCGTAGGCCGTCGCCGCGAAATAGCCAACCAAGGCGACCACTAGCACAACGCTGAGCAGGGGCGCGACCCAGCGGGGGACCTTCACCCTGTTGAGGAAGGTAGCTCTTCTGGCACTCTTGTCTCTCGCGGCGGCAGAGAACCCTCCCAACCAGTCCGGGTTCCTTGCTATGACGTAGGCGATGCCGATTACCAAGCTAGGCCCGGTCAAGAGGAGAACCCAACCGAGGGTCTGTTGGTCGGAGAGCGAGTAGAGGGCGTATACGCTTGTCCCCCAGGGGGAGATCAGGGCCACGGCGTAACCCATGTGCCCGAAGAACGCTGCCATCAGCGCCCCTATCTTACCAGAGTCCGATAGCAGGAGGAGCCATGATCCGCACAGGAAACCCACGGCAAAGAAGGAGAAGTGCTCGAGGGCGTGCTCGCCTGGATTGAGAACCGCATCGTCCCAGGGGACGGGGAAGTGCCAGAAGACGATGATTGCCATCGAAGCCAGGAGAGCGAGCCCAGGGAGCCATCCCCTGGTTCCCTTCTTCAGCAGCTTCCTCCCCAGGTGCGGATAGGCTATCATGATGCCA
>Ga0187771_10001294_pt1 | contig 16556 bp, 11 predicted proteins | sample 0116_SJ02_MP15_1_FD_133139 | JGI IMG/M metagenome (GOLD analysis project Ga0187771, IMG submission 133139) | Tropical peat soil microbial communities from peatlands in Department of Meta, Colombia - 0116_SJ02_MP15_10_MG | ecosystem: Environmental > Terrestrial > Soil > Wetlands > Peat | place...
AGTGGGACTCATTCCAATTGTAATCGAGCAAAGCAGCCGCGGTGAGCGGGCATGGGACATCTACTCCAGACTGCTGAGGGACCGGATCGTCTTCCTTGGGACGGCAATCAGCGACGATATTGCCAACGTCATTATCGCCCAGATGCTCTTCCTCGAATCCGAAGACCCGGACAAGGACATTCATTTCTATATCAACTCTCCGGGCGGCCTGGTTACCGCCGGCCTGGCGATTTACGACACGATGCAGTACATAAAACCCAAAGTTGAAACACTGTGCATGGGACAGGCCGCCAGCATGGCGGCGATCCTGCTGGCTGCCGGACAAAAGGGCAAAAGATTCGCGCTCCCCCACGCCCGCATAATGCTGCACCAGCCGATGGGCGGCTTCCAGGGGCAGGCGACCGACGTCGATATCCAGGCCAAGGAAATCTTGAGGCTCCGCGAAGACCTCAACCAGATACTGGTAAATCACACGGGTAGGCCCGTCGATCAGATACAGCGGGATACCGACAGGGACTTCTACATGTCCGGAGCACAGGCCAAAGAATACGGACTCATCGACGAGGTCATCCTGGAAAGAGGCGCCGAACGGCCCTTGAAGCCGGTTTGATACGGGCTCCCTTTCGAGAGTGTGTCGACAGTGACGATAGGCTCTCCAGCCGTCGTTGTGCTCCCTCTAACGATCCTGAAGGGAAGATTAAATTCGCTGCATCGGTAAGTCCCAATTGAATCTTGAAATCCTGGAAGTATTGCAGATCACCGTCACGCTGCTTGCGAACATGGCGAAGGCGGCGATCAGCGGATTCAGGGCCCCGACAGCCGCAAGCGGAATCCCAAGGATGTTATAGAAGAAGGAAAAAACAAGGTTCTGCCTGGTGATTCTGAAAGAAAAGCGGGAAAGTTCGAGCAGTTCGGCTACCTTTACCAGACTGTCTCCCAGCACCGCCGCATCGGAGCATTCCCTGATAAGATTTGCGCCTGCCCCAAACGTTATTCCAATGTCTGCGCGGGCAAGCGCTGCAGCATCGTTTATCCCGTCACCGACCATTGCAACCCGTTTCCCCTGCGCCTGTAAGCCTTCAATTATTAGTGCCTTTTCCTGCGGGCGCCTTTGACCGGCGAAATTATCGGCCCCCGCCTGCAAAGCGAGGGTCCGGGTAGTTTGCTCCGAATCTCCCGAAACCACCCATACCGAGATTCCCTCGGAGTGAAGTCTGGATACGATTTCGGCAGCACTGTCTCTGAGCCTGTCGCCAAAGACAAAAAAACCTCTTACTGCATTATCCCAGGCGAAGAAGACGATTGTAGAGCCGGCGGCCTCCAGAGCCTGCGCCCGGTTACGCAACTCATCGGGGATTTCAAGACCACGGTCCGCCACAAGCTCTTGTGAGCCCGCAACCACCTCGCCCGACCCCGTTAAAGCCATTATTCCCATCCCTTCCCTGGCCTCGAAAGAAAGTACTTCCTCGAGTTCGATCGACCTTTCGCGCGCAACCTTTACGATCTCACGGGCCAGGAAATGATCCGACTTTACTTCGGCCGAGGCGACCCGTCGAAGGGCTTCATCAACATCAGCGCCCTCTCCTGCCACTGTCTGGCGAAGGATGTAGCTGCCCTCGGTCAATGTCCCGGTTTTATCGAAAATCACTACGTCAAGCCGTCCCGCCCCTTCCAGGGCGGCGGGATTGCGAATGAGCATGGCCGAAGCGCGCGCCTTGGCGATCTCAGCCACCCGGGCAAGAGGCGTGGCTATTCCCAGAGCGCAGGGGCATGTTATTACAAGCACGGCCAGGGCCCGCAAAAGGGCTTCTTCCGGCGGTGTGGACCAGTAGAGAGCAAAGATGAAGATCGAAGCGGAAAACGCCAGCACAGCCGGGACCAGCACCCGCATGAGACGGTCCGCGAAAAGTTCCAGCCGGTTCTTGGTGGAAAGAGCCTCTTGGATAAGCGTAATTATCTGGGTCAGAGAACTCTCGCTGCCTGGACGGTCGGCCTCGAACTTCGCATCTCCATCGACCATCAGAGAACCGGCGCAGACCTCGGCGCCGGCTGCTTTCCTGACGGGACGCGATTCCCCGCTTATTACGGACTCGTCAAAAACAGCCTCCCCGGAAACGATGCGTCCGTCGACTGGCACGCGCTCGCCGGGCGAAACGAGGAATAAATCACCTTTTGAAACTTTCTCGGATGCCGTCCAGTTTTGCCTGCCCTCCCTCACGATTCGGACCTTCCCGGTAGTTGCGTGAAAAAGAGCGGTGATAGCGCCCGAGATTCTTTCTTTAGCCCGGCTCTCGATGAACCTTCCCAGCAAAACGAGAGTGACAAGCATCGAGGCTGTGTCGAAATATATATAGAGGCTTCCCCGCAACATGGCTGCAACGCTGTAGAGATAGGCGGCGAGCACTCCTGTGCCGATAAGCGTATCCATTGTTGCGGTCCGATGCCTTATGCTCCAAAATCCACCCCTGAGAATGGGCCAGCCCCCATAGAAGACGACCGGCGAGGCAATTACCCAGAGGGTATAGGAAAAAAGGGCTGCGCCCTCCTGCCCTATCTGCCCGAAAAAACCGGCCCACAGAGCAAACGAGATCATCATGATGTTCATGCTGAGGATCGCAGAAATCCCTAAACGCACAACCAGCTTTCCGCTTTGGCCCGAATCCAGTGCGGACTCTGCCTCAGAGGCCCTGTAGCCCAGCCGTGATATGGTCTCCATGATGGTTTTGGGCTCGACGAGGTGGGGCATGTACCTGATGCGGGCTATGTCCGAAAAAAAGAAGATGTTTGCGCTCAATACTCCATCCATTTTGACTACAAGCTGCTCGATCAGCCAGGAGCAGGCGACGCACCACATTCCTTCGATCCGGATGGAAAGTTCCTGCGATAGGCGCGCCTCGATGTCGGGGTCCGGGATCGCGGTTCCCTGCCCCTTCGGGGAGGCACGGTCGGAGGTCGCATATCGGATAGCGGAGCCGGGATTCTCCGCTTCTGCCGATGGAATGAGGCCCGCGGTGACGCAGGCCTTATAGAGTTCGGTTTCTCGATAATCTTCTGTGATCCCTTCAGGTCTGTTGCACAAAATTTGAAACACATACATGCAGCCGAGGCAGCAAAAATGAGCCGTACTGCCCGAAACCTGCTGGGAGATATTCGAACTCCCCACTGGAAGACCGCACAGGCGGCAGAAGGTGTCTGATTGCAGCCCAGGCAAATGTGTCTTTCACCTCGCTAATATTTAAGGAATTTCAATCCGGCCTCATCCCTGAGTCCCTGGCCATTGATTGCACAAATCGAGACTGAAGGCAAACGCAACGCTCAAGGAAAACCTGATGAAATTATGATGCACCTGGCTTTTGATGGTAAAAAGTCAGGCGGGAAGTGTTGGCGCGATGGGACTACCCGGACTTCCTGGGCCTTTATCGCGTCTTATACCGGGTTGCGTTCAATTCGTTACCTTCGGGAGGGCGTAAAGCCCTCCCTTACGTAGCGGCGGGGTTCATCCCCGCCCGATATTGAAAGCAACTCCGTATTAGGGGATTAAACTGGTGACCGACCGGCCGGGCACTCACTGTCGACCGCGCAAAATTCCATTGTCAGATCGATGGCCTTTGCCGAGTGGGTAAGTGAGCCGCAGCTCACGAAATCGACCCCTGTTTGCGCTATGCTGCGAACGGTTTCGAGGTTGACACCGCCGGATGCCTCAAGCAGGACGCGGCCCCTGGCGACCGCGACGGCCTCTTTGAGCCTGTCGGGCGTAAAATTATCGAGAAGCACTACGTCGGCCCCTGCAGCGATAGCCTCATCGAGCTGCTCGATGTTTTCCACTTCGACCTCGATGCGAAGAGTATGGGGAGCGTTTTGGCGCGCGAGGCGAACCGATTCCTTCAAACCCCCCGCTGCCGCGATGTGGTTGTCCTTGATGAGGATGCCGTCGGCCAGGCCGAACCGGTGATTCTTCCCGCCCCCATGCCGCACGGCCTCTTTTTCCAGGCTTCGCAAAAGAGGGGTTGTCTTTCGTGTATCCAGCAGCCTGCATCCGGTTCCCCTTAAGGCATCCACCATTTTCCGTGTCATTGTGGCAATCCCGCACAACCGCTGGGCGAAATTTAGGGCAGTCCTCTCCGCCGTCAAAAGAGTGCGCACCTTGCCCTCGATCCTGAACACCGCAACATCGGGACCGACTTGTTGCCCATCTTCGAACAGGCAGTTTACACTGATTTGCGGGTCCAGGAGTTCGAATACCCTGCGGAACGGTTTTGAACCCGACAGAACGAAAGGTTCGCGCCCGAAAACGACTGCGCTTCCATGCAGGTCGGCGGGGATGACACACAACGTCGTTACATCCCCGCTCCCGATGTCTTCGGCAAGCGCCTGGCGGAGCAGTTCATCCATTTGCATCCCTCGTCCGCTCACCCTGCCCGGCTTTCCCGCAACCCATTCATGATCTCGAGTCTGCGGTTCAATTTGTCGATCTTTTCGCCAAGCCGCACGTTCTTTTCGCGTTCCTTTTCGATTACCTCATGGGGGGCTTTCTGGAGAAAATCATCGTTGGACAGCTTCCTGTGGGTCAGTCCCAGTTCTTTTTCCAGTTTGGCCAGCTCTTTTTGGAGCCTGCTTGACTCGCTGTCGAAATCCAGGATATCTTTGAGCACGACAAAAACTTCCATGTTCCTGACCACCGCCCCCGCCGCGTACCTCGGTTTGGCTATCTTGCCGGCCTTGGCGATCGTGAGCTTCGAGACTTTGCCCAGGTCGGCGATAGTGCTCTGGTGAACTTTGAGGAGATCCAATTCCGCGTCCTGCACACACAGGCACGCCACCTCCACCTTGAGCGCCGGGGAAACGTTCATCTCGCCGCGGATATTGCGGATTGCAACGATGACCGCCATAAGTGTTTCCATCTGCTCCTCGGCTTCGGGATCGATCCATTCGGCCTGGGCTTCCGGAAAGGCCGCTTTCATGATGGTCATGCCGGAAGTGTGAGGCAGCCTGTGCCAGACCTCTTCGGTTATGAAAGGCATCACCGGATGCAGAAGGATCAGGATTTTTTCCAGAACCACTGCCGCAACAGACCTCGCAAGGTCTCCAGCATCCGCGCCCCTGCCGTAGAGGTCTGGCTTGATTATTTCCAGGTACCAGTCACAGTACTCGTGCCACAGGAACTGATAGAGGACCTGAGCATATTGATTGAAATAATAGTTGTCCAAAGACTCGACGGTTTCTGCGGCAACCCTTTGAAGGCGGCTAAGAATCCAGCGGTGGGCAAGTCCCAGAACCTCGCCCCCCCGGTCCTTTTCCCAAGGCTTGGCGGGAGCTTCCGGGAGCCGCACCGGCCCTTCGAAGTCTGCAAGGTTCATTAGAACAAGCCGGGCAGCGTTCCATATCTTGTTAACAAAATGTTTGTAACCTTCGATTCGTTCCTCCGAAAGCCTGATGTCCCTGCCCTGGGCCGCGAAGGCCGTTAGGGCGAACCGCAAAGCGTCGGTCCCGTATTTGTCCATCATGAGGAGCGGGTCGATTACATTTCCCCTGGATTTGCTCATCTTCTGCCCCTCCGCATCCCGAACTAGGGCATGAACATAGACCTGCCGGAATGGGACTTCCTTCATGAACTCAAGTCCCATCATCATCATTCGGGCGACCCAGAAGAACAAAATGTCGAAGGCCGTGACCAGAACGGAAGTGGGGTAGAATTTCTCCAGATCCAATGTCTTGTCGGGCCATCCCAGGATCGAAAAGGGCCACAGGCTTGAGCTCAACCACGTATCCAGAACGTCCGGATCCTGTTCGACCGCCGCGCCCGGGCAGTTGGGGCATTCCTTTGGAGCTTCCATTGAGACTATAACGTCATTACACTTCGGGCAGTACCAGGCCGGGATGCGATGGCCCCACCATATCTGGCGGCTTATGCACCAGTCTTCGAGGTTTTCCAGCCAGTTGAAATAATCTTTTTCCCACTTGGCGGGGATGATCCTGGTTTTACCCTCTTTGACCGCTTCGATTGCAGCTTGGGCAAGTCCTCTGGTGGCCACGAACCACTGGAGCGAAAGCATCGGTTCTACCACGTTATGGCAGCGGTAACAGTGCCCGACGCGGTGCTTGTACGGCTCTGTCTTTACAAGGTGACCTGACTTATTGAGGTCTTTTAAAATCTGTTTGCGGCAGGCAAAACGGTCCATTCCGGCGTAGGGGCGGCCTGCCTGTTCGGTCATTATTCCGCGCTCGTCTATGACCTGAACCAGTTCCAGATGGTGCTTCCCGCACAGCTCGAAATCGTTGAAATCGTGTGCGGGGGTCACCTTGAGCGCCCCGGTCCCGAACTCGCGCTCGACATAAGGGTCGCCGATAACTGGAATGTTGCGGCCCACTATGGGCAGAATCACCTTTTGCCCTATGTAGGCCCTGTACCGGTGGTCTTCAGGGTTTACGGCCACAGCAGTGTCACCCAGCATAGTTTCGGGTCTGGTGGTGGCCACCACCAGCGATCCCTTTCCGCTTGGCAGGGGGTAGCGAATATAGTAAAGAAAGCTGTCCAGTTCCTCACCGTCGACCTCGATGTTGGCAAGCGCGGTCATGCAGCGAGGGCACCAGTTGATCATGCGCCTGCCGCGATAGATAAGACCCGCCTCATAGAGCGATACAAAAACCTGGCGCACAGCCGTCGAAAGACCTTCGTCCATGGTAAATCGCTCGCGGGACCAATCGCAGGACGCCCCAAGCCGCTTCAACTGGTTTATTATAATCCCGCCATACCTTGCCTTCCATTCCCATACACGCTGGACAAAGGCTTCACGGCCTACCCCGTGCCTGGTTAAACCTTCAGCCCCAAGCTGCCTCTCGACGACATTCTGAGTGGCGATTCCGGCGTGGTCCGTCCCCGGCGCCCAAAGGACCTCGAAGCCTCTGAGCCTTTTGTACCGGCAAAGTATGTCCTGCAAAGTGTTGTTAAGAGCGTGCCCTATGTGGAGTTGACCCGTTACGTTCGGAGGAGGGATGACTATGGAGTAAGGGAGTTTTTGACCCATCGCGTCGGCGCGGAAAAGACTTTCTTTTTCCCAGTGGTTGTACCAATGCGATTCGACCTCGGCAAATTCATACCCTTTAGGCAGAGCGCCTTCGCTCATAAAATCCGTTCCCCTGTTAGACCAAGCTCTTTCTTAAGCTTCTCGATTTCGTCAAGCAATATCGACCTGACTAGGTCAGGCAGCCTTGACGCCACCTCCGCCCGTATATGTTCCTCCAACCGGGACTCGATTCCACCTATAAGTTCTTCAACCGTTTCTGAAAGCTCGGCGGCTGACGCGATGGACGCTCTCGCCGGGGCCTCGGCCGTTGGCTCCGAGATTTCAGCTTCAGGTTCAACGTAGGGGATACGGGTTTGCTCCCTGATCTTTAATGCCTCAGCCGGCCCCGCTTCCCGTTCTTCGGCATCCATCCCTTTCCCGGGCGCGGGAGGCTTTTCCATGAACTCATCCAGGAAAGATTCCTCGTCTTCATCGAAAAACGGCGGTTCGCCCCCGCTCACGGTCGGCTCCCCAGGTTCCCCGGTTTTAGCAGGCTCGAAAAGAACCTCTTCTTCCTCCGGCTCCTCCTCAATCAGTTTGAGCAGGTCTTCCTCTTCGGGACCCAGACCCTGAGGTTGTTGTTCGACAATAGACTGTTCGGCCTCGCCCGGCGCGGGTTCCAGGTCCGACCCCTCATAAAGAATCCCGACGTCCAGGTCTAAGTCCTCATCTTCATCTATAGGACTGTCGGGCATCTCGATGATGTCCTCAAGATCGATTACGTCACTATCATCATCCGGGCTCTCGATGTCGACATTGAGGTCCCCCATCAGATCGTCTTTATCCTCATAGGGACCTGTTTGCTTGGGTTTCTTCATTGGCGCCTCTTATATAATGTTTGTAATCCCTGCCGCCCACCTTAACTTAATCTACACTGATCTGCCAACCCAAACCGATACCATGCATGAAATCACCCTGTCAAGCTTTTATAACTTACGGATTTAACTTAGAGAAGCAATATTTAACCTGACCTGTGAATATGGCAGGGTGAGGAAAGGCGCGCTGACTCCTTTCGGAGGAAATGGCCGAACTGCTGCATTGGATTAAACTTTCTTCTGCTTTCAGCACCCGCTAAGGCGTGCACTTGATATCGAGCAGCGGAGTGCCGTCAACGGCGTCAAGGCCGACTACGTCGATAATGGTGTTCTGTATGCCGGTTACTTCAACGGTATCGACTGATATGGGGTTTGGCCGCTGGGGGCTGCGTGTAGTAAAAACGCCTCGCAGCGGCCGGGAACGATCGCCCCTGGGGTGGACCTGAAGCATATCGCGTTCGGCAAGGTGCATCCAGTAGAGAATGACTATCCTGTCGCCCCTTTGCAGGCCCAATAGTGCGTCCCTGTATTGTTCATCGACAATTAATTTGCCGGCGACCCCGGATTCGCTCCCCTGCCGGGGACCCTCGCCCGGATGGGCTATCGGGCTGCGGATTATGCCGATGGGCCTCAAGATTATTTCCGGCGTACTCTCCCCGTTGTCTTTCATCATCTCCTCGCTATTTTACTTTTCACCCTTGAGGGCTTTTATGAAATCTTCAGGCAAAAGAGTCGGCTGGCCGGTGAACCGGATGCAAACCATGCTCAATTGGACCTCCGTGCAGAGTTCCAGTGTCGGGGTTTTCATTTCGCGCTTCGAAGAGGGCTCCGCCCGTTTGTAAATAAGTTGAGAAAAAGAGACGCTGCGTCTTCCCAGCGAAGTTATTGCAGTATGTATCTCGATTTCATCGTCATAGCGCAAGGCCTTACGGTATTTGCAGCGGGATTCGACAATAGTCAGGTGAAGCTGCCGGTTCATGAATTCTCTGTATGGGAAGTTGATTTCCCTGAGGAAATCTTCACGAGCCAGTTCGAATATGTGATAATAATTGCCGTGATAGACCCCCTGACCTGCATCGACTTCAAAAAGCGGAATCCGCAGGCTCGTCGTGTGATAGCCAACAGCATTCGAAGTCTGTGCCCGCGCGTGGGCGATGGTCTTTTTTGATGAAGGCTCGTCCATTGAAAAACTCCTTATTATAATAAAAAGATGTATGTGATATATTTTTAAATCTTTGACATAAGAGGTCGTCTTTGGCAATCTTTCCGCAAATGAATAATTCCCCTGACAAACCAGGTCGTCCCAGACGTCACGGACGCCAATTCTCGATTGAATCCCCGGCTCGTCCCTTCACTTTTAAAATCTATGGAAGTCTTCGGCCCGTCTTGGACCGAATAGGGACTCCCAAACCCGTCGCTTTCACGCCGGACCCTTTCCAGGTTGAAGCCCTGAGCGCAATTGAGTCATCGGACGTGCTTGTGACCGCTCCGACCGGCGCCGGAAAAACTTATATCGCAATTGAAGCTATTGACAAAGTTTTTCACAGGGGCGGCAAAAGCTGGTATGCCTCGCCGCTCAAGGCCCTGTCAAACGCAAAGTATCAGGAATTCGGCGAAATCTTCGGCCCCCAAAACGTCGGCATACTCACCGGAGACAGGAAAGAAAATTCCCATGCCCCGATAATCGTGGGCACCACCGAAATCCTGCGCAACCAGCTGTACGACACGATGCACCTGGGAGAGGACATCGACATTGACCTGGTGGTTCTGGACGAAGCCCATTATCTGGGCGATGTCGATAGGGGCGTCGTGTGGGAGGAGGTGCTCATTTATCTTCCGCCCCGTGTTCGGCTCCTGCTGCTTTCAGCTACAATACTTAATGGCGGTGAAATCGGCAAATGGCTCACCTGGATGCGGGGCTCCGAGTGTCGGTGGGTGGCCGCTTACGAGCGTCCCGTCCCGCTTTTCCCGCTTTTCCTTTTCCCCGGTGGAGAGCTTGCCCCGCTGCGGACGCGTAGAGGTCTGCTTCCCAGAATTGAAAAGATCGATTCCAGATCGATTCCTCGAAGCGAACTTGCCGAGATCCCTAGGGTGCTGGAGGTGCTGCGGAATGCCAACCTGTTGCCAGCCATATTTTTTCTAAAATCCAGGGCCGACTGCGACAAGGCGGTTGGATTCTGCCAGCCGGCGCTTAGCCCAAAAGATCAGCAGGATACTCGACTTCCTGAGACCTTCGAAGAGTTGTTCGACCTGTACCCTTTTCTCAGAACGCATCAGCACCTCTCGGCACTGAAGGCCTGCCGGGTGGGTTCTCATCACGGCGGACAACTTCCGCACTGGAAACTGGTTTTGGAGAAGATGATGCAGGCCGGGCGCATGGACGCCATCTTCTCGACTTCCACCATCGCTGCGGGAGTCAATTTCCCGGCTCGCTCAGTGGTTATTTTTCAAAGCGATCGCTTTAATGGCAAGGATTTCGTGCCGCTCAGCGCAACCGACCTCCTGCAGATGACGGGCAGGGCCGGGCGCCGCGGGATGGACGAAATCGGCTTCGTGCTCGTCGTTCCCGGTCAGCATCAGGACCCGCGGCTCGTTAACGATCTGCTAAAGTCACCCCCCGACCCGATCCAGAGCCAGATTCGAGTTAACTTCTCGATGGTTTTGAACCTGTTGCTGTCCCATAGCCCGGAGGAAATTAGAAACCTCTTCACCGCGTCTTTAGCCACTTTTCAAAACATGAGCCGCGACGTTCACTCGATTAAAAGGCTCGATGCCGTGCGCGCTGAACTCGAACAATATCGGGATCAGATGGGCTGCGGCTCCGTCGATGTGCTCTCAGACGTTCGGCCCGCATACTCGACTGCTTTTGAGCAGTTGCGGAAAATGCGCAGGTCGCTCAAACGCAGACCCGGATTCGGCAAGCTTGTCGACCGGCTGGGCCCCGGCAGGATCTTTATCACCCAGAGAGGCACACCCTATCTTTGCGTAGCCTCTCCAGATTTTGAATACGGCAACGTTGAAGCCGTCCGGCTGGCCAATCCGGCCCGCAAACGGCGCGGGCGCATGAGGACTCATCGGGTGGCGTTTCAGCGCGTGCGTGGTTTGAGTGTCTTGCTTGACGCCTTTCCGGCTCTGGATGATCGGCAAGCGTGGGAAACCCTGATCGCGCGCGCCGCCAATGGTGAGTTCACGGCGATCGAGCCGCAGAGCCCCGCCGGGATCTCCCAAGACCTTGCATCCAGAGACCTGGCGGCAATGGCCCAAAGACTGCAATCCTATCCATGTGAAAAATGCACCCTTTTCGGGCCCTGCCAAAAAGAGACGGCTCATCCCTTCTCTTCGGCCCTTAGGCGGTACTTTCATCTATTCGCAAAGGTCGATTCGATCCAGGAACAGCTTTGGCGTTCATTTCTCAAACACTGCCGGTTGCTCCAGGCTGAAGGTTATGTGGATGAAGACGGCAAGTTGACCCCCGACGGCATGTGGGCCTCAAAACTCCGGCTCGACCAGCCCCTGCTCATTTCCGATGGAATCCGCGCAAACGTTTTCCCAAAAGATAAGCCCGAGTTGCTGGCCTCGCTCATCGCTCCCTTTGTAACGGACCGGGACAGAAAAGGCGATCTGCAACTGGCCTCTTTTGTATGGAAATATCCGGACATCGCCAAACCCTTTTTCCAGATGTTGAAATATCTCCAAAGGATCAGGGAACGATTGCAGGCTGAAGGCTTCGAGACTCCGCCTCTCCCATTCTGGGCTGTGGTGACCGTTTACCATTGGGCGCAGGGCCTTTCGTGGGACCAGGTTCGCGAGATTTCCGGCATGGATGAAGGAGACCTTGCAATGATTATCCTGCGCACAGCCGATCACCTTCGACAGATTGAGGCCCTTAGCGACACGCATCCCCGCCTTGCAGCCACTGCCTCGGAAGCAATTCGCCTGCTGCTGCGCGAACCTGTGCTCCCGTGAAGCCATCAGGCCGAATGCGAGGAGCGGAACGCAGCAACATGTCAGGTTTCTTCCTGCTTGTTGCTCGCTCCGGAATGAAGAGAATTTTCTCAGAAATAGCTTGACAGGGCGCCTCCGATTTGCATATATAATGCAATTCAAATATTTCCCCTTGCAAGGAGGCGCCGTGATGGTAAAAAGCCCTTGTATCAACTGTGCCAGAGCCAACGAGGACAAAAACAAATGCCTGGATAAATGTGAAAGGCTCAGGGAATACCAGGAGATGATTCTCAAACAGGGAATCTACGCCACGATGTAGTTGCAGGCGTTCAACCATTGATGAGCGGCCAGGTTGGTGGCCGCTTTTTTTATAGGATGCCTTACAGGAGGATTTAAACCTGTGTACGCCATCTTCAGGTCCGGCGGGAGACAATACGAAGCCCGGCCCGGACATGTGGTCAGAATAGAAAAGATTTCCGGCGAAGTCGGGGAAAATGTCACCATCGATCAGGTGCTTTTGTTTTCCGACGGCGCTCAGTTGCGCATTGGCCGCCCTGTTGTAGAAGGCGCCAAGGTTCATGCCACCATAGTTGAGCAGGGGCGTCTGCCCAAAATCGAGATGTTCAAGCATAAAAGACGTAAGGACTATCGAAAAAGACAGGGACACAGACAGGCTTACACGGCTATGCGGGTGGAAAATATCGATAGCGGATAGCATGGAGCAGGTACATGGAAAAGACTGGCTTTATTGCAGATCCTTGTTGCTCGCTTCATATTGGAGAAATCTCATGGCACACAAAAAAGCAGGCGGAAGCTCCCGAAATGGTCGGGACAGCGCCGGTCAGCGCAGAGGCGTAAAGAAATTCGGCGGTGAATTCGTGCGCGCTGGCAACATCATAGTTCGCCAGCTCGGCACCCACTTCCATCCCGGCAACAATGTCGGCATGGGCAGGGACTATACTCTCTTCGCGCTTTCCGACGGCCTGGTCACCTTCGAATACATGGACAAAATCCGCCAAAAGATCAGCGTCTATCCCGTTGAAACCCAATAGGGCTGTAAAACTTATAGGCCCCTTCAGGGCTATGAGGTGTATAGGTTAAGGGCGTCCCGTCGGGCCCTGCGGACCCGACGGGCTCCAGGTTCACAGGCCTTGAAATTCATAGATGAAGTGACAATCACCGTTGTGGCTGGCAAGGGCGGCGATGGCTGCCTCAGTTTCAGGCGCGAGAAGTATGTGCCTCAAGGTGGGCCCGATGGGGGGGACGGCGGCCAGGGAGGCAGCGTCGTTTTGGAGGCCTCGGAGCGAAAGCGCAGCCTGCTTGACTTCAGGTATCGAAACCTCTTCCGCGCTGAGCCCGGCCAGGGCGGGTCCGGCGGGAACAGGCATGGACGAAGCGCAGAGGACCTCCTTGTGGAAGTGCCGGTTGGCACCGTGGTGAAAGACCCCCTCAATGGAGAAACTCTTGCCGATCTGACAAGGGCCGGGCAGAAGAGCATAGCTGCCAAAGGGGGAAAAGGCGGAAAAGGAAATGCTCATTTCGTCACCTCGACTCACAGGACGCCCCGTTTTGCCCAGCAAGGCCAGCAAGGGGAACAACGCATCCTCAGGCTTGAGCTAAAACTCATTGCCGACGTTGGTCTGGTAGGCCTTCCAAACGCTGGCAAATCCACCCTCGTTTCCGGAGTCTCCGCAGCGCGTCCCAAAATAGCGGACTACCCCTTTACCACTCTTACGCCTAATCTTGGGGTCGTACAGTACGAAGATGCCCCCCCCTTTGTAATGGCCGATGTGCCGGGGCTTATCGAGGGCGCCCATCAGGGCGCGGGACTGGGAGTCAGGTTCTTGAAACACATTGAGAGGACACGGCTGCTGGTTCACGTGATCGACCTGTCACGGCTGCCTCCTGATAACCTGCTTGAGCCGTTCAAACAGATTGAACACGAACTGGAGACTTATTCGGAGGAGTTGAGGAAAAAACCGCGAATAATCGTTCTGAACAAGACCGACCTCGTCAAAGACACCCATGAACTGAACAGGATCGAGAAATGCTACCGTGAACTGGGATACCCCGTGCTTCTGGTATCTTCGCTCAAAAAGGAAGGTCTTCGAGAATTGGTGCGGTTTCTTAATCAATCTCTCAATTCGCTTCAAATCTTATGATTGAACAAATCCACCGAATTCATTATATTAGGCGCGGTTTTGCGCTGGGGCGTCCCTGCCCCGATGTGAAAGTCTAGATTAATTGAGGGGCTTGAGTAATGAATTATGACGTTGGGGTTGATGTCGGGTCGGTCAGCATCAACTGCATTATTCTGGACGAAAACCGCAGAGTTGTCCTGGAGACTGCATACCTGAGACATTTTGGCCTGATCTACGAAGAAACCCACAGGATTTTGAAGGATATCACACGACAATTCCAGGCCGAGGGCTCCGGCGTTCTCAGATCGGTGAGCTTTACCGGTGTCCACGGAGAGATGCTTGCCGAAAAGCTCGCCGCTCCATTCGAAGTGGAAACAATCGCCCAGGTGCTTGGCGCCGGGCACGTAGTCCCTGGTGTACGCTCGATCATTACGGTGGGGGGCCAGGATGCGGCAGTCTTCCAGTTGGCGTACAGCGGTGATGAGTGGCGGTTGGAATCTTTCAACATGAACGGTCCATGCGCCTCGGGAACAGGGTCTTTCATCGACCAGCAGGCTGAAAGGCTTGCTCAGTCGATTTACGGGCCCGATTTTTCCATGGACCAGGAAAAGCTCCAGCAGACCCTGGACGACTTTATCGGGCTGGGTCTGAAGAGTACCTTTCCAGCGCCGGTCGCCTGCCGTTGCACGGTTTTTACCAAGTCTGACATGATTCATCTTCAGAACAAGGGTGAGAGTCTGCCTAACATTATAGCAGGACTCCATTTCGGCAATGCCGCCAATTATATGAGCACCATAATAGCCAACCGGCAACTGCTGGACCCCATCGTTTTCATTGGCGGAATGGCCTCCAATCGCTTGCAGGTCAAAGCATTCAAACATTATTTCCCCTCTCTGATCGTCCCGGCATACCATACCTCAATTGGCGCTCTTGGTGCGGCCATTCAAGCCCAGAAACAAATGTGGCGAAATGAGGTGGACCTCTCGGTGCTCATCTATGCAGGCTCCCAAACGGTCTACAGCTTTCCGAGGGCCGAGCGGCTGGAACTTTCGTTAACCCGTTTTGAGCCGGAAAACGATCTGAAGCCGTGGAGAAAGAAAAAGGGAGAACCGCTCGAAGCCTACCTGGGGGTAGATGTAGGCTCGACTACCACCAAGTACGCTTTAGTAGGAAAAAACGCCCAGATTCTTCATAAGTGCTACGTGGCCACCCAGGGCAAACCAATCGAGGTTACCCAGCGGCTTCTGCGCAAATTGCAGGAAGAGGTCGGACAGAGGGTCAAACTCATGGCGATCGCCACAACGGGGTCGGGCCGCAACGTTGTCGGGGACTTTCTCAGTGCGGACCTGGTCATAGATGAGATCACGGCGCACGCCCGCGGAGCGGTTGAAATCGATCCTGAAGTGGACACAATATTCGAAATTGGCGGCCAGGACTCAAAGTACATCATGATAGAAAACACCTATCCGCTTGATTTCGATATGAACAAGGTCTGTGCGGCAGGCACGGGAAGCTTTCTCCACGAGCTTGCAAACAAGATGAAGATCAATATTGTCGGAGAGTTCCAGGAAATAGCCCTTTGCTCCAACAGTCCGATCCATCTTGCCGAGCGGTGCACGGTATTCATGGAATCCGACCTGGCGAGCTGCCTGCAGAAAGGCGGACAGCGACAGGACCTCATTGCAGGACTTTGCTATGCCATCGTCTATAACTATCTGAACCGGGTGGTGGAAAAAAGACGCATCGGCAAACGCGTCATGTTCCTGGGCGGACCTTCGTTAAACAAAGGAATCGTCGCCGCTTTCGAAAAAGTGCTCAAGCGCGAGGTGATTGTCCCAAAACATCGTGAGGTGATGGGCGCCTTCGGCGCCGCCCTGTCTGCAATGGAGCTTTTCAAAGAGCAGGCGGATCGATACCGCAGGCGAGACCTGGACCAGCTTGCTTCCATGGAGGTGAACTTTACCGAAAGCATCTGCAACGCGGACAAGAAATGCCATAATGAGTGCAAGCTCAAGATCTATAATTTCGGAGAAAGAAAAAGCGTATGGGGGGGCGATTGCGGCCGCTACGAGACCAGGACGGGGACAGGCGGTGAAACGGACTTTTTTCAGGTCAGGCGGTCCATTTTCGAGCAAGCCCTCATGGAAGCGGGCAACCTGCTCGCTGAAGCTGACGCGGCGCGTCATCCAAGGCCGGTGGTTGGAATACCCCTTGCCCTGCATTCGCTTGAGTGGGGGGTTTTCTGGGCACACCTTTTTTCCGAGCTCGACTTTCCGGTGCTGCTCAGCCCCAGGACCACCAACAAGCTGGCTTTCATCGGCGTTGAAAATGTGGTCTCCGAGGTCTGCTTTCCGGTCAAGGTTTTCCACGGCCACATCCGCTACCTTATGGACAGGGCCGAATTGCTGTTCCTACCCAATGCCGTCAATGCGCCTGTGCCGCAGCCCGATGAAATAGGCTACTTCTGTCCGTTGCTCCAGAGTTCTCAGTTCATGAGCCGGTCTGCTCTAAACATCCCCGACAGCAGGATCATTCGGCCTTCCCTCTATTTGAAGGAAGAACCGGCAAATCTGGTCTTCGCTTTCGAAAAG
>Ga0187771_10001295_pt1 | contig 16553 bp, 15 predicted proteins | sample 0116_SJ02_MP15_1_FD_133139 | JGI IMG/M metagenome (GOLD analysis project Ga0187771, IMG submission 133139) | Tropical peat soil microbial communities from peatlands in Department of Meta, Colombia - 0116_SJ02_MP15_10_MG | ecosystem: Environmental > Terrestrial > Soil > Wetlands > Peat | place...
ACGTCTTGGATTCCTTGTCCGGCGTTGTAGCAGCCTTTGAAGACGCCTCCGGTTGCGGCACAGGCTCCAATCGCGATTACATATTTCGGTGCGGGCAGTTGCTCGTAGACTCGTTTCAGCCGATCTTTGGTTTGAGCGTTCACGACCCCCGTCACGATCAATACGTCGGCGTGCTTGGGGCTGGGGACGAGGACCGCGCCGAACCTCTCAATATCATATCGAGGGGTAAGGCTGGCTACGAGTTCGATATCGCAGCCGTTACATGAGGATGCGTTGATGTGGAATACCCATGGCGACCGTTTTCTGGACCAGTTGACGAGTTTCTCAAGCACAGAAGTTATCCTCCTTCAGTGTTGTTTCGAAAAAGTTTGAAATTGAAAAGGCAGCCTCGAAGACTGTGGGCGAGAGACCTTCATTTAACCCCATCCGAAACGGTTGGATGGCCAGAATTGATGTCTCGACGGATGGTAGTAGATTGGTCGCGAGAAGCTTCAAAGGGATACCATGGGTTGTAAAGAAGGGATAATCCGTTTCAGCGAGGGGTATCAGAGCGATCTCGCCGGGGGGGGCATTCATCTCGCACGCGTCCGCGATGATTAAATGCCTAGGGTCAGGTTCCTGAATCCTCGACATAATCCACTCAATGCCGTCCTCTGCATCAAAGAGAACCAATTTTGCGGTCGGAATCTTCTTTTTCATCAGGTCTTTGACAATGAAGCTGCCAACGAAGTCGTCGCCCCGCATTGGGTGCCCGACGCCGACCAGAGCGACCTTTTGTGTTGAAGTGGTTCCCGCGAGGATCCTTCTCAGCTGAGGTTGCCAGTTAGCATGTGTTGAGAGCGTCTTCTCGTACGTCCGCTCCAACTCAGCCATTTTTCGATGAACCTCAAATCGTTGAGTGGCCTTTGTTGCGAGGGTACTTAAGCGGTCACCGTAGTTACCGCAGGTGAAAAGGGCTCGAAGGTAAGGAGATTATATTCGCTCGCGAATAATTCTCAAAATATGAGTATGAGGCCGATTTCGGTTCTGTTCATGCGGAGGAGAAATTACTTATTATCGGCTCGTATGATGACTCAGTGAAGTCTCGGCGCGCGGGGGAAGAGCGAGTTTGTCATCTGAAGTCAGTAGCACGACTTTCGTAAATCGCATCTTCCAAAATTTCGAGAAAGTTAGCCGCGCTGAGATCGAGGCGCTCTATCATGACATAATGGGTGCCGGCGTCATTCTGCCCTCAGGTGAGGGTCGCTCCAAGGGAGCTCTAAGCATAGCGTGCAGTGAGATGGCGAAGATGCGGGGCGGCAAGTTGGTTCTGGATAGAGGGGACATCGGGTTCCCGGGAAGGACCATGATTGAAGCAGCCCCTATTCTGAAACAACGGTTCGGGCAGGTCTGCCTACTCATCAATTCCGGAAGCGGAAAGTCGATGATGCCTCTTCTGGACGCTCAACAGTTAGCTATGTACATCGCTGATCATGGCAATCCTCGAGATTTCCGCATCGATGTTCTAACGTCGGAACGGGACTCACCTATCGGGAAACTTGGCACAAAGTACGGAAATGTGCTCGTTCTGAAGGGCCGTGAACCCGACGAAGCGCCGACAGAGTCTAAGGAATTTCGCACGGCGGGAATTCTTGAAGACCTGTTCATCCTTGGGACGGGAGTGCTGTTTCAAGCTATAGCCGAAACCCTGCATGAAGAGGCCTCGGCTGACACGGTCATCCATCGGTGTAAACAACTCTTCACTGAAATTGGATCCCTAGTGGACCAGATCGTCGCTTCGGATTTCTTCAAGTCTCTCGTCGACTCACTTGAACAGAGACACTCTTGTTTCTTCGTCGGCTTAGGGAGTGGAAGGGAAGTAGCACGCATGACCGCCGTCAGGGTCGGGCATGTTAAGAGGGCTATGGGCGACCAAATCTACGTCGCGGGAGAGTCAAATACGCCCGCGCCCAGAGCGGGGGACGTTTTGCTTGTTATATCAAACAGTGGCGAAACCGAGATCGTAGCCGGTTGGTGCAAGAACTTCAAACGCATGGGAGCCATGGTCGCTTCGGTAGTCGGTAACCCCGACAGCACAATCGCCGCATCATCAGACCTAAGCTTCACCGTGAAAGGAGACGGGCTTGAAGGCAAACCGAACAGCTTCTACATCAAAACCGCCTTTGCCCTCAGCCCACTCCCAATCTATCTGGTCGAGAGAGTCGGGGAACGAGGACTCAGACTACCAGAGTATATCCTCCGATGGCATCACTCCGTAACCTCCTGAATTAATTGAGCGGTACGGACTTAGTCGAGCTAACGTGAAATCGTCGCGCCGCGAATAGTGGATGTCGTTCCCTAATCAATTTAGGGAGGTAAGGAGCACCGATGGGTCGGTTATGAAGCGTTCAGGCCGGGTACGTTCGACAATGTCCTTGCCGCCTTCACGCTTCTCACAACAGCGCTCGCAATACACCTAGCTCCCGTATATCCGATGATGTCTACGACACGTTCTCGTCCACGCATTCCACTTATCTTGCCGGTTGAGGCCGCGAAGAGTGTGTCCCCGTCTGTGGACATATGCACTGGTCTGATCGACATCGCTAAGCCGTCGTGCGCCAACCGCGCTACCTTGATCAATTGTTCGTGAGATAAGTCGACGTTTGTGGCAACTACTCCAATTGTCGTATTGCGGGCGCTGGTATCCCGAAGGTAGTCAATCATTATTTCCTCGAATTCGCGAAAACCGCCTTCAAGTCTTCTGACGCCCGCTATCGTCCCTCCGTCCGAGCCGTAGATGTTACCTACGGCGTTCGTCACAACCAGTGCGCCAACGATTATATCGTTAGGTAGTTGAACTGCGCTGCTTCCGCATCCGCCTTTAGAAGCAAATTTCAGGCCCGATAATTTTCCGACCGTTGCGCCTATCCCTGCCCCGACATTTCCCTCCTTGACAGGATCTGTGGAGGCATTTTGGCATGCTTGGTAACCTAGGTCGGGATAGTCCGCTTCCTGGAGCAATGCAAATTCGACATCGTAAATGTTCGCCCCAACGATCCCAGGAAGTTTCCCGGCCCCGGCCCGTGACGCTAATTTCTTTTCGAGTAGGTAGCGTCTTACGCCAATCGCGGTGTCGAAGCCAAAGACGTCGCCTCCGGTTAAGAACACCGCTTGTTTCTTCACGAACGTCTTAGTGACATCTATCGAATGTGTGTCGTAAGTTCCAGGCCAGCCGCCCCGGGCTTCACAGGCCACATCGGCTTCGGGCTCGAATAGTACGATCGTACATCCGGTCCGCGCGTGGTCATTCTGCGCGTGCCCTACTCTGAGGCCTTGGACCGCCGTCAGTGTTTCATTGAAAACCATCTGCATTCGTCCCCTACAATCACTTCCTTGTTCTCATTTCTCGCTTATCGTGATTACTCTCCGAAGTGTCCTTAGACGCATAATTCAACAATGAATCCGCGAGTTAATCTAGGCATTCTAACGGGCGTCTCAGAATCAAGATATTTTGCGAAAACAACAAACAACCCTTATACCCTCAGAAAGCCGCGTTAGCTCGCGGCAGGGAGAGACTGGACTTGACCGATTTCAACATACGGAGTGTTCATGCGAGAGAAATTCTGGACAGTAGGGGTGATCCTACGATAGAGGTTGATGTAGTTACTGAAGGCGGCGTGCTTGGACGCGCGGACGCACCGGCGGGCCGTTCAAGAGGATCACATGAAGCCTTCGAATTGAGAGACAAGGGCCAAAGATATCATGGGTTGGGCGTGAAAAAGGCCGTAAGCACCGTGAACCGCATAGTTAACCCCTTACTCAAAGGGGTGGACGTGAGAGAGCAGAGGAAGATCGACCAAGCGATGGTAAACCGCGATGGCACAAGGAACAAGTCAAAGATCGGCGGAAACGCAATCACAGCCACATCTTGGGCCGTTGCGAAGGCCGCCGCAAATTCTCTCTCGCTTCCAATTTACCGGTACATCGGTGGCTCAAACGCGCACGTTTTGCCGGTACCAATGTTCCTGTACATATGCGGGGGAAAGCTGGCGGCTACCGACTTTGATTTTCAAGAGTTCAATGCTATGCCCGTCGGAGCAGACAGTTTCGCTGAAGCTATGCGCATGGGTTCTGAGGTCTATCACACCTTAGGCGGAATCTTGGCGAAGAAGTACGGCAAGTACTCGCTCAATACTGGAGATGAGGGGTCCTTTTCACCGCCCGGGCCTAGAGATCCCAGAGAAGCCTATGATGTGATCTTGAAGGCGATTGAGGAGGAAGGATACGAGAGGCATTTCATTCTAGCGATGGACGCTGCCGCAACACACCTATACAATCCGAGAACCAGAAGATACAGCTACATGGGAAAGAAAATCACGCGGGAGAAACTAGCAGACGTTTACGAACAACTCGTGAAAACATATCCACTGAGGTCGATAGAGGATCCCTTTCAGGAGGACGACTTCGAAGCGTTCGCTGAGCTTACGAAGAGACTTCGAATCCAAATAGTGGGAGACGACTTCTTCGTTTCAAATGTTGAACGCCTCACCAAGGGAATCCGGATGGGCGCCGCAAACACAGTGCTCCTAAAGGTGAATCAGGTAGGAACTCTGACTGAAGCTATGGATACCGCGTCATGTGCGACTAGGGGGGGATATGCTGTGCTAGTATCGGAGAGGTCTGCGCAAACCGAGGACACATGGCTGGCCGATCTTACGGTAGGGATAAACGCAGGCCAGATTAAGAATGGCGCACCGGTTCGGAGCGAAAGGGTAGCACAGTTCAACCAACTCCTCAGAATAGAAGAAGAGCTGGGCAATTCAGCGAAATACGCCGGAAGAGACTTCAGAAGACCCTAACATACGATGCCGTAGCTCGCTGATATAATCACCCGCTTCCTCTCTTCAAGTCGCGATACTAGTCGGGACGCCAAGTGGCATTACGGGCGTAAGATCGTGGCCATCCAACTCTGGTTTGTCTTGGCGCATGAGAAATTGCATCGAACGCAAATCGTTGCTCTTAGTTTCATTTTACTCGGTCTGATTGTAATCAGGTTCAACAGCTAACTGAGCTGCAATCGTCCCATTCATTTCATGATATGGACGACGTCTCCATAGTTGAAGAGCGCCGATTGGGTCGCCTAAGGCAAAGTGTGGAGGATTTCTTAGATTATCGGTCTATCGGAGGGTTCTAGAGAATTGTGAGTAAATAGGGGGGAGCGTCCGGTTGTTCTCGCTCAGAAGACTCTCCGCGTAGTGGGCATTTGTGACGACGTTTGTAACAGGCTTGGGGACAACACTTGAATTCGAGCTGTCACGGCCGTTCCTGAAGACGGGCTAGGCCCTTTCTCGATTTCATAGTAATAGTACCCATCCATTTCTGGGTTGTAGTTTTCGAGGCCGGACGAGATGGAAGCGTTCGGTCGCTCGTGTAACCAGGATCGAGAGACTGTGTATGTGGACCCCGTTTGTAGCCATATGTATTGCCAGTCTTGATTCACTAAGTTCTCGATTTGTTTGATGACTTGCAGTCGTTGAGTGGGATCGGATATTGAAGCTTGTTCCTGGACCAGTTTGGTAACTTGTGTATTAAACTCAGCCTGAGCTTACCGTGAGTCCAGTGGCAGAAGAGAAGTTGATGATACAGGAAGTGATCATCGTTGCGTGCCGCTATTCCCAGTTGGTACGCGATCAAGGGTCACTGGGTGCGCTGGACTGAAAGCGTTCGCGGGCGTCAGGAGATGTGCTCCAGCGTCTAACAAGAGTGATTCGGCTGTGGCAGGGTCGAAAGGCGTAGGTTGAATGGACGGGTCAAAGCCAAACATTGAGGGTGGAATGATGAGTACCTGGAGCTGAAGTCATATAACACGTTCTGCAAGTATGACGTTCGCTTGAAGCATAGGGTGAACGCTTTCCGAATTCTTATCTTGCAGTTGCACTCGGGCTTAGTTGCCTTTTCTAAGTGCTTCGGGGTTTACAGGGTTCGGGGGCATTTCGCCTTTCAAGCCTGCGATAAGGTTGTCCGCGGCCATGAGTGCCATTTTCGTTCTTGTAGCTACGGAGGCGCTCGCTATGTGGGGAACAACTATCACGTTGTCGAGTGTCAGCAACGGGTGGTCTGCAGGGATTGGCTCGGGTTCCGTTACGTCCAGCGCGGCGTAGGCAATGGTTCCGTCTCGCAGCGCTTCATAAAGAGCATGGCAATCCACTATGGGTCCTCGTGAAGTGTTGACGAGAATGGCCGTCTTCTTCATCTTTCTGAATTGGTCGCGGCCAATCAGATGGTGAGTCTCGGGGGTTAGGTTAGTGTGTAAGGTGATGAAGTCTGACTGTTCCAGTAGCGCATTCATGTCAACAAACTGGATTCCCAACTCCTTTTCTGCCTGGGTGTTTCTCACAACATCGTGGTAGAGTAACTTCATCCCGAAGCCTTTCGCGCGTTTCGCCACGGCAACACCAATCCTACCCAGCCCCATGATTCCGAGCGTAGCGTCGTGGATGTCTTGGCCCAAGAGAAGCATTGGCCCCCAGGTCTTCCATTTGCCCGCACGAACAAACTTATCGCCTTCAACCACACGCCTCGCCGCTGAAAGCATTAATGTGAAAGCGAAATCCGCGGTCGTATCAGTAAGAACGCCGGGAGTATTTCCGACGATGATATTGCGTCTTGTCGCCTCCGCCACGTCGATATTATCAAAGCCAACCGCGTAATTGCTGATAACCCGCAATCCGGACGCTTGGCTCATGAGTTCGGCGTCGATCCGATCGGTAAGCAGAGAAAGTAATCCTTCGATACTTTTTACTTCCTTCAGCAGAACGTTCCTAGGGGGCGGTAGGTCGCCGTCCCAGACTTTCGCATCACAGTATGAATTAACTCTGTCCATAGCCTCCTTCGGTAGGAGACGTGTCACGTAGACTCTTGTTTTCATTCTAACCCCTTCCATATCGCCGCAGGCTATAGCAGGCTCCAGGCTTTCCGCCAAGCTCTTTTTCCGTTCGCGATGACCGCTTCAGGTTTCTCGCCCGGAAGAGGTTTCAGTTCGAAACCAATTACAGGGGATACATCAATTGGTTTTGAAGGTACGTAACCTATGTCAACCAATGCCCGCAGGAATCTGACAAGTTGAGGTACATCGTTCTCTCCACCCGCCACGCCGAAACGTGGATGTTGATCCCCATACGCCTGAAGACCGGGCTTCTTAACGCAATTACCCACATGGACATGAACCAGATGGTCCTTTAGGAGTCTCAGCGAGGCGGCAGGGTCCTCATCCAACAGTGGAGCATGGCCCATGTCGTACATGAGGCCGAAGTCCGGATATTCTTTCCTCACCGCTTTCGAGATCATCAACGCCTCATCTGAGGGGCCGATTAGGCTTTTTTTCTCTACGGTGCGGTCAAAGGATTCAAGCGTGACGCCTATGTTCCTCTCTTTACCGTACGCGCAGAGTTCGAGCATGGATTGTATGAGTAGTTCTTTTGCTGCCGCTCTCCGGTCTTCGCCAGGATCAGGGCCGCTCATAACTGCGAATCGGTTAGCACCCAGCTCACGTGCTTCGTCCATTCTCTGCATCATGATAGCTAGGGCCTCCTTGCGCTTGTCGCCGTCAAAAGAGTTCAAGTCTAGTTTCTTTCCTAGAAGAGTTGATTGAGCACCAAAGGCGATCCTCACATGTGATGTGGCAATAGTTTCCGCGACCTGTTTTCGAATCGCCGGGTCTTCAATGTGCCCGATTTCAATCATTGAGAAAAAGTCGTCATTTACAATCCTTGAGACTGTTTCTAATATTGGCCCTGAGCCCGAAACGGTTTCGGGATATATCATGAAGTGGACTATGCTTAAATCAACCAGACATTCCCACGATTCTCTCAAATACACTCACCTTGTTTTCCAAGTGGTCGAAAAGACTCCAGTCCCATATTTATGCGGCTCGGCTGCACTAATCCGTATAACCTCCCGAAAATCGCGTTTAAGAGAAGTTACTCTCGTTGAGAGCCCAACAAAAGGCATATAACGTGTTGAACAACGTCCAATTCCGTTGATGAAATATGGCACAGGCAACGAGTGTTATTGAGAAAAAGGAGATCCCTGTTATTCGCAATTATGTTAACGGTGAATGGGTCGCATCCAAGTCTACTAAAACGTTAGATATTGTTAATCCAGCGACAACCGAAATCCTTGCACGAGTTCCAATGTCCACGAAGGAGGAAGTGGATGAGGCCATTTCGCTCGCCCAGGAGGCATACGAAGAATGGAAGGAAACGCCTCCGCTGACTCGGGCTAGGTACATGTTTACGCTCAAGGGCTTGATGGAGGACCACTTCGAAGAGGCGTCCCAAATTTTAACGAAAGAACATGGCAAGACAATAGATGAATCTCGAGGCGAGATACGTCGGGCGATTGAATGCGTTGAGCATGCCGCCGGCATACCAACGCTAATGATGGGCTATAACTTGGAGACGATTGCGCCGGGACTTGACGAGGAGTGCGTGCTTCAGCCGCTAGGGGTTTTCGCGTGCCTTCCTCCCTCTAATTTCCCCGGTATGATTCCGTTCTGGTTCCTGCCATATGCCGTAGCATGTGGGAATACCTACATTGTGAAGCCTTCTAGCGAAGTGCCGCTCACTATGAATAAGCTGGGGGAACTGATGGATGAAGCGGGGTTTCCACCGGGCGTGGTCAATATCGTTAATGGGTCAAGAGATGTTTCGGACGCGCTTCTGAAAAACCCGCTCGTGAAAGGAGTTTCATTCGTTGGCTCCACGCCTGTTGCCAGGTATGTGTACAGTACCGCCACTGCCGGAGGGAAGCGTGCTCAATGTCAGGGAGGCGCAAAGAACTTCCTGCTGGTTATGCCAGACGCTGACTTAGACAAGATAATGCCGGCGGTGATGAACTCCGTATACGGATGTGCGGGCCAACGTTGCCTAGCGGGCGCGAACGTTGTTGCTGTCGGTGACGACGCCTTCTATGAGCGACTGAAGGCGAAACTCAAGGCTTCGGCTGAAGCTCTGAAGACTGGTTATGGGGTTGACGAATCAGTCCAGATGGGCCCGCTCAGATCGAAGGCGGCGATGGATAAGGTTCTTTCCTACATCGATACTGGCCTCAAGGAAGGCGCTAAACTGATTCTGGACGGAAGAGGCATAAAAGTAACCGGGTTTGAAAAAGGATACTTCATCGGCCCAACGATCTTCGACAATGTAAATCCAAAAAGTAAGATTGGAAGCGAGGAAATCTTCGGGCCAGTCATGTGCTTGATTAGAGCCAAGAACTTCGATGAGGCTCTGAAAATTATCCATGAAAACCCATACGGCAACGCGGCTTCGATATTCACATCGAGCGGGAAATGGGCAAGAGACTTCAAGCATCGTGTTCAGGCAGGAGATGTCGGAGTGAACATAGGCATCGCGGCCCCAGTTGCCTTCTTCCCCTTCAGCGGATGGAAGGATTCGTTCTTTGGCGACCTGCACGGACAAGGCTTTGACGCCATTAACTTCTTCACCGACCGCAAAGTCGTCATCTCACGATGGTTCTGAAGCAACACATTCCAACTGGACAACCACGTGGCGAACCCAATGGAACTTACGACGTTCAGTATGGTGCTTCGCTACACATTACAATTGGAAGATCAGACCGCGCAATTCTACCGCAGCCTAGCCGCGAACAACACACTCACTCAAGCAAGAGATCTCTTCACTAAATTCGCTAGCGATAGCGACAAACGGAAAAAAGATCTTGAAAGAACCGCCCGCGAGAGCGTCGATCATTCATTACTCGAGCCCGTTTCAGGCCTTCTTGAGGAAACATACACCTTGAACACAGCGATACCCGACGGAGCGAAGACCTCGGATGTTATCTCAGCGGCCAGAAGCCTCGAAGAGACGATGACAAAGTTCTATACGGATGCTGGCGACAAGATCAAATTCATCTCGAACGTAAGCCGATTGTATAGGCGCTACTCGCAAGACAGGCAAAAAGCACTGGCGGCACTACAAGACTTCGCGTAGCCATCTCCAAGAAACCTTAGGAGGAGGCTAGCGAAGTTCATTGGCAAATATCGCACAGCCTTATGTGAACTATTGTCTTGACTGCGCGAAATGCTGTGTTACACATCCATGCGCTCTGGAACCTGAGGATCTAGGCAAGATTGCAAACTACCTGAACCTACCCGAAGACGAATTGTTCGCACGATTTCTGGTACTCGATTACGTTGAGTCTGAAGGAGGTAAGCAGTACTATGTGTGCCCCGCTCGAAAAGGTGACGTCACGGGTACTGTCGTCGATCGGAATTGGACATTTTCCGATTCCGCCTGTATCTTTCTGCATAACGGCCGCTGCTCAATTCAGCAAGTGAAACCGAAAGGAGGCAGAACATATTACTGCAGTTTGCTGACAAACACAGGGCACGTTGCCGTTGGTTATGACAAGAAAGTATCCGCGAATGATTGGTCGGGAAGCCCGGGCCTGAGAAGGCTCCTGGCAGTGACAGTTGAAAACAAGCAGCATGGGTAGAGTTAGGTTTCCAGAGGTTAGCCCGTTGCCAAGCCGATCCTAGTTTTCTTTTGGAAGGAGGAAAATAATTACTCTTCAAATACCCTTCAAAGCAATTACGAAATGTAGAAGAATGAAGTTCAATAAATTGAGTAGCAAGGTGACTGTTTTGGATACCACCGATAAGTTGCTTTTGAGAATCATACAGCAAGATTCACGCATTCCGCTCCAGAAAATCGCACGTAAATTGGGAGTGCCAAAGTCTACGGTGCACTACAGAATTGGAAGACTCGAACGCGAGAATATAATTGAGGGGTATTACGCGAAGCTTAACGCTAGCAGGTTAGGATACGATTACATGGCCGTCATACTGGTAAGGGCCAAATACGGTCCACAATATCATAAAAAAGTCGGGTTGAAGCTGTCTAAGGTGCCCGGTGTTTGGGCCGTATACTACGTTTTAGGAGACTATGACTTCATAGTGCTGCTGCGGGCAATCGACAGGGAGGATTACATGCAGAAGCTCGAGAGGCTCAGCAACATGACTGATATCGAAAGAACTAGCACTCAAGTCGTCGGTAGGGTGTTAAAAGAAGATCCGAGAATAGACACGTGAACGCGAGCAGCGTAGTACGAAGGGTGCGCAAGTGCCGGAAGAAGCACTGCCCATAACGAGCCATGCACTCAATTCAATGGGCAATACGGCCATCGTGGATGAATCTGGCCGTCACACCTACAAGTCGCTGCTGGAAGCCTCGGCGAGGGTGGCTTCCGGTTTACTGGGTGGGCAACCGGATCTAAGCGAGGCGAGGGTGTGTGCGCTTGTGCCCGCAAACTTCGATTACGTAGCCGTGCAGTGGGGCATCTGGCGGGCCGGAGGCGTATTCGTCCTGCTTTGCACGACTCACCCGCTGCCTGAAATTGAATACGCAATTAATGATTCCGACTCTGCGATTGTTATCTATCATCCTCAATTCAAGCAATTCCTGAACCCGGTTATCCAAAATAACAAGGCTAGGAAGATCCTACCAACCGTCGATTTGTTGAGCTCGTCCACGGCATCTTTGCCCGCCGTAGGTCAAGAACGATGGGCCATGATGCTGTATACAAGCGGAACTACGAGTAGGCCCAAAGGGGTCGTCTTAACTCATCTGAACATATCGTCCAGTATCCTTTCGCTTGTAGAAGCGTGGGATTGGTCTAGTTCCGATCGTATCCTCAATGTTTTGCCGTTGCATCATGTTCACGGAATCATAAACGTTCTCAGTTGTGCATTATGGTCAGGCGCCGAGTGCGAGATGCTTCCTAAGTTCGACGCTGCGACAGTATGGGAAAATTTCGTGACAAAGAAGTTCACGCTCTTTATGGCAGTGCCAACCATTTACCGCAACCTAATCGCATATTGGAAAGGAGCAACTGAGCAAGAGCAACTGAAAATGTCGGAAGCGTGTCGAAAGTTCAGATTAATGGTTTCTGGCTCAGCCGCTCTTCCCGTCAGCGTCTTGGATGAGTGGAAGAAAATCTCTGGCCATACCCTCCTAGAAAGGTATGGGATGACCGAGATCGGGATGGCGCTATCGAACCCCCTTCACGGGGAAAGAAAGCCTGGTTACGTTGGTACACCTTTGCCGAATGTCCAAGTGAAACTAGTCGATGACGAAGGGAATGATATTCCTCCATATTCAGGGAGACCTGGAGAAATATACGTTAAAGGGCCCGGAGTCTTTCTCGAATACTGGAGACAACCTGAGGCCACTGAAAGTTCGTTTGCAGATGGGTGGTTCAAAACAGGCGATGTCGCAGTACAGGATGAGGCAGACGGGTACTACAAGATTCTGGGCAGGCTATCAATTGATATAATCAAGACCGGCGGATACAAAGTCTCGGCCCTTGAGATTGAGGAAGTTTTGAGAACTCAACCTGCGGTTAAGGAATGCGCAGTTGTTGGCGTTGAGGATGAATACTGGGGCGAATGTGTCTGCGCGGCAGTGGTATTGCGTGCGAACAAGCACGTGAGCGTGCAGGAGCTATCCGAATGGGCGAAGTTTAGACTTGCCCGGTACAAGGTACCGAAGCAGATTCAGATCGTCGCTGACCTGCCACGGAACGCGATGGGCAAAGTGGTCAAGCCTGAATTGAGGAAAGCGTTTTTGCCCGCAAACAAGTCGCAATAGGTCGACAACGACATCAGAGTCTACATTCCGATATTCGTAGAAGAATGCAGGGTGCTCGATAATCTCCGGACGAAAGCCGTGAGGGAACAGTGGTTTCAGATTGTATCGATATGGTCGGCTCGGAAGCCTAGCCTGACGAGCTCATCCTTGATGTGAATACGGTGATCGCCTTGGAGAAGCAGTTCATTGTCCTTTGTGGTTCCTCCCGCTCCGAACTTGCGTTTGAGTTCCCGAGCAATCTCGTCCAGCCGATTGCTGGGTAGGCCTTGAATGATGGTGACGGGTTTTCTGAAACGTCTGAACTCAAGTTTGACGACAACATGGGCTTCACTACGATCAAGTTCCTCTAACGGGTTAAAGTCAATATCATCCGGATCCGGCAAGCGAGCTCTAGTGAGGAAACAGAGGCCGCGGAATATGGAGATTTCCGTACTTGGCCTCGTATGACAGGTAAGCGTGACTAAGTAGAGGTTGTTAGAACGTTCGAGGCTTGGTTTGTAGTGACCGGCCACTATTCAAGGTTCGTGCGATCATCACGGCTCGGTGGACATGACACCACGACAAACTCTGTATCATTGTTCGAGTTGTTATGCGCCTGATGCACCGCCCCTGGCCCAATCTCTAAGCCCTCACCTTCGCGCATTCGCAACGCCTCTCCTGCAAGTTCTATCGTTAATTCACCGCGGAGGACATAGAAGAACTGCCTCGAACGTTTGTGGTAGTGCGGCTTCTCTGCCGTTCCCGCGGGCATTCGCTCTTGGATCACATGCATGTCTTCCTCTTTCAACAGAAACCACCCGTCGCATCGAGCTCCCCACGTATAGTGCTCGGCGTTCTGAATCGAGACTATGTTTGCCTTGACGTTCCCCAGTTTCAAGCTACCCCTAGGTATCTAACTTGTTTACCGTGCTAATCAATCAGGTGTAACTAAGCAACCAGCTTCAGCATCAACCGATTTTCAACAGTCGTTCTTTAGACCAAAACGACCGAAGACTTGGCGTTACATGAAATATTGTTCTTCCTAGGTCAGTCCCAGAAAGTCGATTTCACTGCTGATTTCCTGCAAGGCACTTTAATGTGCGTCCAGCTTTGTCTTCTTAGAATCAGGTTGGTATCCGGGGCGAGCATAGACAATGGTTGAAATCAGTCGAGCCAAAGTGGAAGCAGCCTTAGAACGAGAAGAACGTGAGTTTGCAAAGCGCCATCCACGTTCGAGGAGAATGTTTGAGCGCGCTCGAAAATCCATGATCGGAGGAGTACCGATGAACTGGATGATTGAATGGCCCGGATCTTTTCCCATCTTCGCCAAGAGGGCGAAGGGCTCGAGGATTACCGATGTTGATGGGCTTTCGTACGTGGACTTTTGTTTGGGTGATACGGGCGCGATGTTCGGCCACGGCCCGGAGGCGACGGTGGAGGCGGTTAAGGTACAGGTCCGGAAGGGCATCACGACCATGCTGCCCACAGAGGACTCGATATGGGTCGGAGAGGAGCTGGCGCGTCGTTTTGGGTTACCGTATTGGCAGGTGGCGATGACGGCGACAGACGCGAACCGCTTCGCCCTTCGGATAGCACGAGAGGCCACGGGACGGGTGAAGGTGCTCGTGTTCAACGGTTGCTACCACGGAACCGTCGACGAGGCGCTGGTTCGACTCGTGAATGGGCGGGTCGCGCCGCGCGAAGGCTCTATGCCTCCCCCCGTCGACCCAGAAATCACGACCAAAGTTATTGAGTTCAACGATCTCATCGTATTAGAGGAGGCTCTCGCACCAAGAGACGTGGCCGCAGTCCTGATGGAACCCGCGATGACAAACTGCGGAATCATACTGCCAGCAGAGGGCTACTTGGACGGCGTGCGCGAGATCACGCAGAAAACCGGAACAGTCTGGATTATCGACGAAACTCACACCTGGTGTGCCGGCCCAGGAGGCTACACAAGCGCTTACCGCCTCAAACCAGACATGATCACCCTCGGAAAACCGATCGCCGGCGGTATCCCAGCCGCCGCCTTCGGCCTAAGCCAGGAACTTTATGAGAAAACAATTGACAACATGCTCGCAGCAACCACGGGAGTGAACGGCCTCGGAGGGACCCTCACGGGCAACGCGCTCGCACTCGCGGCAATGCGCGGTACACTGGAGAAAGTCATAACCCCAAAAGCCTACAACCATGTGATCCCATTAGCAAGGAAGTTCAACGCGGACATCGAACGGACGATTCATGAATACGGCCTGCCCTGGCATTCAGTTCAACTCGGAGCTCGAGTCGAATACCGGTTCCGCGCTATCCAGCCTAGAAACGGAGCGGAAGCAATCGCCGCCAAGGATCCCTTACTGAACAAGTACGTGCATCTCTACGACCTGAATAGAGGCATCCTCCTAACTCCCTTCCACAACATGGCCCTGATGTCCCCCTACACCACAAGAAGAGACGTGGAACTCCACGGTCGCGTATTCAGAGATTCCGTGAAGGAAATTCTGAGCTAGAGTGAAGAAGAACACGTCCGCAGCAGTTGATCGACCGGCTTTTTCAGCCTCGCCCAGCCTTTGTCGGCTCTACTCACTGCTCCGATATGTCCGCCGTGATGGCCTTGGTTAATTTCAAGACGTCTTCAGTTCTCAGCTCGAGAAGCCTACCCCTGGTCCCTCCTCCGCAGAACATCGTCTCATGCGTCAACACGTCCTTGTCCACTACGACATCCAAGGCTGTTTTGTGGTGGACCGATGGGGTTCCGCCGGGAGGATAGCCACTAACTTCCTCAGCTTCACGAAAACCAAGCAATTGAACATTCTTGACATTCAAGGCTTGGGCAGCCCTCTGAAGGCTCACCCGTCGGTCCCCTGGAATTACAAGAAGAGCGTATCGTCCCGTTGAGGTTTTAGAAACAAGATTCTTTGTGATCCTATTCAGCTCGATGCCGGTGGCATTTGACGCGTCCGCGGTGTGAACAGTTTCAGCTTTCTCCACGAAGCGATGCCAAACACCCGAAGCAGATAGATACGCCTCCAGATCCATCACGTCACCCACACTCACAACAGCCGATGAACGGATGAAAGTGAGATAAAACAGAATTGCCCGGCCCAGCCACACCACACGAACACATTGGTTTGGTGGAATGACCCCGATTAGGCGAGAGAATGCCTGACACTTTTGGTTAGATTCGATATACTCTTAACTTCGGCGGTTTTTCATCACGAAAAATTCCTTGAGTGATAGGAAGCAGGTCTATTCAAATTGCGCGGGCACGAACCAGCGTTCAGGGATCTTGCTATGAAAGTCATTGCGACTTCCGACCATCATTTGGGGTACGCGAATTGCGATAAGGCGGCTTTCAACGCGTTCCTTGATGAACTTGCTCAAGAAAATGATGTCACACACCTGATTCTGCTCGGCGATGTTGTGGATATGTGGCGGCGAGATGCGTCGGGCGTATTCTTGGAGGCTCACGATACAGTTGCGAAAGTCCTCGCGCTGAGAGCCAAAGGCGTTCAGGTATTTTACGTGGCGGGAAACCATGACTACCACGTCCTAGACCTTGACAACTCAAAATACCCAATTCAGTTTAGCAAAAACCTCACTTTAACGGACGGCCCGGTCACTTACAGATTCGTTCACGGCTACGAGTTCGATCCGGACCAGAAGGAGCCATTCATGGCATTCCTATGCCGAGTCCTGTCCGACTCGGGCGGCGCCCTGGAGAACCACTTATGGACGGACTTCAACAGCCTCAACAATATCTTCTCCAAAATGGAACCATCTTTCGTTAAGACCGACATAGCTGCAGTCTGCGAAAAACTTCAACATCGTCCCGAAGATAGGCTGCAGGGCTCCGTAGGCAAAATCAACTCTACAGCATGCCAGAACGTTAAACCGGGCGAGGTCCTCGTCTTCGGCCACACGCATGTG
>Ga0187771_10001297_pt1 | contig 16534 bp, 18 predicted proteins | sample 0116_SJ02_MP15_1_FD_133139 | JGI IMG/M metagenome (GOLD analysis project Ga0187771, IMG submission 133139) | Tropical peat soil microbial communities from peatlands in Department of Meta, Colombia - 0116_SJ02_MP15_10_MG | ecosystem: Environmental > Terrestrial > Soil > Wetlands > Peat | place...
CCCCCTGTCCGGCCGGTGTGCAGTGCATGGGCGGCATTACTGCCGACGAGGTGTTTAGCGCAGTAACGACCCTGCTGGCCTCCACCGGTTGTGCCGCAATGTTGAAAAAAACAAGGTTGTTCAAAAATAGTCAGATCGTCGCACCCGCAGAAAGCCCCGAGGAGGCGTAGCAGCGCTACGCCGCGCGAAGGGGCTTTCGAGGACGGCGGCGAGATGGCTGTTTTTCAACAACCGCTTAGTCCTCAATGGGCGCCGGTTCACAGAGGTTCTCGGCACAATTGGCCTCGGCGGCACAGGTAAAACAGTAGAATTTGGGATCGGTGGTGATGCGGGCGATCTCTTCCGTTTTACCGCTGCTTCTGAGCATGCACATGTGACTGTGGCCGCTCTTGCCGCAATGGCAGGTCTCTGATGCCATGGTCTTCTCCTTTCAGTCGGAATTTTATCATGTTATATACCAACTTCATCATCGAGGCAAGCGCCGGGCCGGACCCTTGTCCCGCGCACGTTTTTTGTTCGCAGACAGCATGCAAATATGATACATTTTCCTGATTCTTATTTCTATCCCCGGAGGGAGTGCCGTCGAGATGCCATTCAAACCGACTTCGATTCTTGTGACCGGTGGGGCGGGTTTTATCGGTTCCAATTTCATCCATTCGTTCATTGCCGCCAATCCGGGCTGCGATGTAACCAATCTGGACTGCCTGACCTATGCCGGTAACCTGAAGAATCTGGTTGCGGTCGAAAACAACCCTTGCTACCGCTTCGTCAAGGGCGATATCTGCGATGCCCCGCTCGTGGCGTCCATTCTGAAGGAACAGTCAATTGATGCGGTAGTCCATTTCGCGGCCGAATCCCACGTGGACCGTTCCATTACCGGACCGGAGATCTTCGTGCGCACCAACGTGCTGGGGACGCAGGTCCTGCTGGAGGAAAGCCGCCGGCATTGGCAGTCCGGGGCAATCGCCGATTTCCGCTATCTCCAGATATCCACGGACGAGGTTTACGGCAGTCTCGGTGAAACAGGCTATTTCACGGAAGAAACGCCCCTGGCCGCCAATTCTCCCTATTCGGCCAGCAAGGCCGGCGCCGACCTGCTGGTACGGGCCTATCATGAAACCTACGGCATGCCGACCCTCAACACGCGCTGCTCCAACAACTACGGCCCCTATCATTTTCCCGAAAAACTGATCCCGCTCATGATCCACAATATCATCACCCAAAAGCCGTTGCCGGTCTATGGCGACGGCCTCAACGTGCGCGACTGGCTGCATGTGCGCGATCATGCCGTAGCGGTGGAAACGATCCTGAAAACTGCGGTGCCCGGTTCGGTCTACAACATCGGCGGCAACAACGAATGGAAGAACATCGATATCGTCAAGCTGGTGTGCGACCTGCTGGATGCGCGGCTCGGCCGTCCTGCCGGGAAAAACCGCCAATTGATAACCTTTGTCAAGGACCGCCCCGGCCACGACCGCCGGTATGCCATCGATGCCTCGCGATTGAAGCGCGATCTGGGCTGGGAACCGGCCTATACCTTCGAACAGGGCATTGCCGAGACCATTGACTGGTATCTCGCCAATCAGGAGTGGGTTGCCGGGGTCACCTCCGGCGCGTATCGCGAGTATTATCAGAAACAATATGGGGGTAAGCCATGATCCTGGTAATCGGAGCCAACGGTATGCTGGGCCGGGATATTATGGATCTGCTCGGCGACCGCGGGCGGGGTGTGGATATCGATGGGATCGACATCACGTCTCTGGAATATACCGAACGCGTTCTCACGGCCATACGGCCGTCCGTGGTCGTCAATTGCGCCGCATACACCGATGTGGACGGTTGCGAAAGCAACCGGGAAACCGCGATGCAAGTCAACGGCGAAGGGGTAGCACATCTTGCCATGGCAACCCGTACGATCGGTGCGCGCCTGGTCCAGGTCAGCACGGACTATGTTTTTGACGGCGCCAAGGGAACGCCCTACCTGGAAGACGACGCTCCCCATCCCCTCAGTGTCTATGGGGAGTCCAAGCTGGCTGGCGAGATGAATGCGATATTCAATCCGGACCATCTAATTGTCCGCACCCAGTGGCTGTATGGCCTGCACGGCAAGAACTTCGTCGAGACCATGCTGCGCCTCGGCGCGGAGCGGAACGAACTCTCGGTGGTTGACGACCAGATCGGTTCGCCCACCTGGACCGTGGACCTGGCCCATGCGATCCTGGCTCTGATTGAAAAAGGGTGCCACGGCGTCTACCATGCCGCCAATGAGGGATATTGCTCGTGGAATGCATTTGCCCAGGCTATCTTTCAGGAGACCGGGATGCCGGTAACGGTCAACGCCATGACCACCGAGCAACTGAACCGGCCGGCGCGACGGCCGCTTCTGTCGCCGCTGGATTGCGGGAAGCTGGCGCGCGATTGCGGCTATCGGCCGCAACCGTGGCGGGATGCGTTGCGGTCATACCTGGGATTGAGAAAATAATAACGGGGAGAAGACATGGAACGGGGAGAGCGCCCTTGGGGGTCATATGTTGTGCTGGACGAGAATGCCAGCTATAAGATCAAGCGCATCGAAGTCATGCCGGGACAGCGCCTGTCGCTGCAGAAACACCACCACCGCAGCGAACACTGGATCGTGGTGTCCGGCATTGCCAAGGTAACCTGCGGCGAGGAAGAATTTTTTGTCAATGTCAATGAATCGACCTTCATTCCTATCGGGCAGAATCATCGCCTGGAAAATCCGGGCAAGATTCCCCTGGTAATCATCGAGGTGCAAAGCGGCGAATACCTGGGTGAAGACGATATCGTCCGTTTCGATGATGATTACAATCGGTGCGCCCGGTCGAATGTTTCTTAAAGCTTTTCAGCGGGTGTACATGTTAAAGTATACAAAATATAGTGCTATTTTAATTGTGATGCTGTTGTTGTCGGCCTGCGCTTCCACATCCTCGACGGTCGTGGACGAGGAGGTCGTTACCAACAAGCAACCGATGGCAAACTATAAATTCCTGGTAGTCCGCAACTTCGAACTGAGCCGCGATCTGTACACCAGCGTCCCGGAAGCGCGCATGAACGAGCGCGAACGCGTCTACGCCCGGATGCCCGACGAGCTGGCCGAACAGATAGTACGCTATGTGCTTGCCAGGCACATTTACCAGGATGTGACCCGCGACGGCCTCATTACCGGGACCACGCTCGTGTTGAAAGGCCGCTTCACACGGATTGGACGTTTCCGGGTCTCCATCACGGCAACACTTCACGACGGCGCCACAGGCCAGGAGGTCGCCTATTTCCGGCAGACGCTGTGGGATGTCTTCGATACCAGCCAGACGCTCGGCAAATTGGCCCGTGAAGTCGCCGACTTCATAGATCAGATCCAATACAAGTAGGGGAGAAGCTACAGGTGTATATCGTGATCCTTGCCGGCGGTTCCGGCACCCGTTTCTGGCCCTTGTCGCGAGTCGCGCGTCCTAAACAGCTCATCTCCATCACCGGCGACAGAACCATGCTCCAGCGGACGGTCGAGCGGGTGCTGCCGCTCAACCCCAAACGCATCCTGGTGATCACCAACCGGGTTCAGGCGGAAGAAACCGAGCTTCAGCTCGCCGGTTTCCGGGGCGTGCCCATCAATATCATCGCAGAGCCGTCTGCCCGGAACACCGCTCCGGCCATTGGACTGGCCGCCGCTATCATTGCCGCCCATGACCCGGCCGGGATCATGGCGGTCCTGCCGGCCGACCATTTCATCAAGGACGAAGAAGCATTGCGCACCACCCTGGTCAAAGCCCGCCATGCGGCCCATAACGGCTATCTGGTAACGCTGGGCGTCATGCCGTCCCGTCCCGAGACCGGCTACGGCTATATTGAGGCCGATATGGAACTGCGCGGCGACGGGCCGTTTCCAGTGCGCCGTTTTGTGGAGAAGCCGCCGCTGGAACAGGCTGTCCGTTATCTGGAAGAGGGGAATTTCTTCTGGAACAGCGGGATGTTCATATGGCGCTGCGATACCATCCTGAACGAGATAACCCGCTACCGGCCCGACTTGGGGCGGGCCCTGGCGGACATCTCGTTTTCCGGCGATGTGTGGCAGCTCTCGGACCTGTCAACGCAGATCGAAGCGATGTACGACTCCATTGCGAGCGATTCCATAGATTACGCCGTCATGGAGAAATCGTCCAGGGTGCAGGTGGTGCCGGTTGAAATGGGGTGGAGCGACGTGGGGAGTTGGAGCGCCCTGCCCGAGGTGGTTGCGCCGGATGCCGCCGGCACCGTATGTATCAACGCCTCCGGCCACGTGGCGATCGATTCGTCCGATTGCCTCATCTATGCAGACGGCAAGGTGGTGGCAACGGTCGGGGTATCGGGACTGGTGGTGGTCTCGACCCCAGATGCCCTGTTGGTGTGTGGCCGGGACCGTGCCCAAGACGTGAAGAAGGTTGTCGAACAACTGTCCGCCCGCGGTCTTGAGCGTTGTCTGTAGCAGTCTGTTGAAATACAGCCGCACGGCAGGGGCGCCGAGGCGGCGGTTTTTTTGTCACAATTGTTAACCCGAGATGCAGCCTGAGTTGACCATTGGAGGGGTTGTGAAAGGTATTATACAGCAGGAGTTGGAACAGATTCGCGAGCAGGGGTTATACCGCGGAACACGCCTTATTCGGGGACGCCAGTCGACATGGGTGGAGATGGCCGGCAAAAGGGTGTTGCTGCTCTGTTCCAACAACTATCTGGGGCTTGCCGGCCATCCGGCCCTGATCGAGGCGGCGGTCAACGCTGCGACGCAGTTCGGCGTTTCAAGCGGAGCCTCGCGGCTCGTTTCCGGCACCATGGAGCTGCATGAGCGCCTGGAGGCCGCCATTGCCCGCTTCAAGCAAACCGAGGCGGCGCTTCTCTTCAACAGCGGCTATGCTGCCAATACCGGCATCATCCCGGCGCTGGCGGGCCGAGGCGATGTGATTTTCTCCGACCGGCTCAACCACGCCAGCATCGTGGACGGCGCCCTCCTGTCCAGGGCCCGGCTGGTGCGGTATCCCCATAACGATCCCGACGCCTTGGCCCGGTTGCTGGAAATGCATCGAGGGGCGGGACGCGCCCTGATCGTCACAGACGGCGTCTTCAGCATGGACGGCGATATTGCTCCGCTCCGGGAGATTGTCAGGCTTAAAACAGAGCACAAGGCGTTTTTGATGGTAGATGACGCCCACGGCAGCGGTGTGCTCGGGGAACAGGGAAGGGGGACTGCCGAGATGCTCGGCGTCGAGGAGGGCATCGATATCCGGATGGGGACCCTGGGCAAGGCGTTTGGCAGCTACGGCGCCTATGCGGCCGTATCGGAGGAGTTGCGGGAACTGCTGCTCAATCGTGCGCGCAGTTTCATCTTTTCCACTTCCCTGCCGCCGGCGGTTCTGGCGGCGTCCCTGGCGGCAGTCGAACTGGTCGGTTCGGAGGAAGGGGCACGCCTGCGGAATCAGCTTCGATGCAATGGCGACCAATTCAGAAACAGTTTGCGTGGGGCCGGATTCTCGCTCCCCGATGGCACTACCCAGATTGTGCCGCTCATGACCGGAGAGGCCGGCACGACCATGAGGTTTTCGGAACTGCTGCTGGATGAGGGACTGTACGTCCAGGGAATCCGGCCTCCCACTGTGCCTGCCGGCAAATGCCGTCTCCGTTGTACCCTCATGGCGACCCACGGGCATGACGACCTGGCCTGGGCAACAGAACGGATCGTCGCGGTGGGACGGCGGATGGGGGTTGTCTGATGCCGTGGTATGAAGCCTCAAACGGCGATCGTCTCTGGTTCCGGGAACAGGGAGAGGGTCCGGCGCTGGTGCTCGTTCACGGCTGGTGCATGTCCTCTGAAATCTGGCGCTTGCAGCTTGAACGGCTGTCCGGCGGATTCCGCGTGATAACCCCGGACCTGCGCGGCCATGGAAACTCCCCGCAGGGTTCGTGCGAGTGTGGCATCGAGACGTTTGCCGACGATATGGACGCTCTTTTTCATCACCTGGATCTGCACGACGCCATCCTGGCGGGGTGGTCCCTGGGCAGCCTGGTGGCGATAACCGCTCTGCCCCTGCTGGAGGAGCGGGTAAAGGGTCTTGTGCTGATCTGCGGAACGCCGCGGTTTGCCTCCGGCGAGGATTTTTCCCACGGGCTGGCCCAGGTGGAGGTTGACGGCATGGCGCTCAAGGTGCGCCGCAACCTGCAACGGGCGCTTGAGGGTTTTGTTGCCCGCATGTTTGTCCCCGGAGAACTGGCTGGTGAAAGCCGGGCGGACGAGGTGCGGGCCATCCTGGCGGCGGTGCCTGTTCCGGCGACGGAAACGGCGCTGCAATCCCTGGCTTCGCTCGCAGAGGCCGACGTGCGCAAACAGCTCCCAACCATAGGCCGGCCGACCCTTGTGATCAGCGGCGAATGCGATCCGGTCTGTCCTTCTCCGGCCTCGTCCTACATGGCTGCACGGATTCAGGATTGCCGCCATGTGGTTTTTGCAGGTTGCGGCCACGCCCCCTTTCTGACCCGTTTTGAAGAGGTAAACGCCTGTCTGGCGAATTTCAGCCGGGAGGTGCGGGATACCCATGATTGACAGGCGCAAGGTGGGCAGGACATTTCACCGGCATGCCGACGCATACGACCGGTTGGCCGCCGTGCAGCAGCGGGTGGTGCTCCGTCTCATGTCATTGCTGGAATCGTGTGTTGGGTCGGAACCCCTCACAGCCCTGGATATCGGCTGCGGCACCGGGGCGTTGTCGTCCGTACTCAAGCGGCGCTATCCGCAAGCGCTCTGCTGCGGGCTCGACCTGGCGTTCAACATGGTTCGCCTGGCCAGCGCCAAATACGGCCGGGAGTGCCGGTTTTTCAACGGGGACGCGGAGCAGATACCCTTTCGGGGGAATTCGTTCGATCTGGTAATTTCCGCCTCCGCCATGCAATGGCTCGATTCACTGGATGGTAGTCTCGAAGAGTGCCTGAGGGTCGTAAAAAAGGATGGTTTGATCGCCATGGCTTTTTTTGGCGGTTCCACATTGTGGGAGTTGCAGGAAAGCTACCGTGAAGCGCTTGCCCGGAGGGCGCCGGGGGATGATCCCCGCTTCGAGCGGTTGCACCGGTTCATGCCGGTCGAGGCGGTTCGGCAGGCAGTGGACCGCCTTGGCGCCGGACATGCGCAGGTGACAAGCGAAATCGAGATGGATTTTCATCGGGATGTGAAGGGGCTGCTCGCATCGATCAAGGGTATCGGCGCCGGCACGGCGTCGCGGGGCGGAGCAGGGGGGCTTGGATGGCGGGGTATTCTGAACGATATGTCCGAGACATACCGGCGGCGTTTCCAGGCGGAAGGGGTGATCCCGGCAACCTATGAGGTGATCTACCTCATCATCAGGCCGGCCTGACTTTCGCCCTTCAAAGGGAGGCGATGATCTTTTTGGCCAGGGGATGAATGACGCTGTAGTGCACCTCGACCCCTTCCCGTTTGCCTTCGATGATCCCCTTGTGCTTCAACAGGGCCAGATGCTGGGACACCGTGGCTTGCGGCAGGTTGAGGCATTCCCAGATGTGTTTTACATTGCACTCCTGGGTGCAGAGACCGGCCACGATCTTGAGTCTGATCGGGTGCCCCAATACCTTCAGTACCTCTGCCTCGTCGGTAAATTGCCTATTAACGTTGAATTCCATGTATCAACCCCGTATTAGTTACTATAAAAAAATATATATATTGATTACTAGGGTGTCAAGGGGAAAAGGGGCGCGTGGGGGAAGGGTGCGGGACCCCGTCAATCTCTGCGGCATCGCCGCTGGTGCGTGCTTCCGGAAGCTGCGGTGATTGATGCTCAGGGGGAGTAGATGTTATTGCTCAGATGACATGCTGCAAACTGGCCGATCCGTTTCTCTTCCAGCGGCGGCTGGGTGGTACGGCATATGTCTGCGGCATAGCGGCAGCGGGGATGGAAGCGGCAACCGCCGGGAATGGCCAGGGGCGACGGGAGGTCGCCGGACAGGGGGGCCGCTGCGTGCCGATGTTCTCCGGTTATGCGCGGGATGGCCGCGATCAGCGCTTCGGTGTAGGGATGCCGGAAGTGCTGGAAGACCTGGTCAGCCGGCGCACTCTCGACGATTACCCCCAGATACATGACCAGCACACGGTCGCACACATGCCTCAAGACCGAAAGATCATGGGATATGATGGCCATGGTCAGGCGGTGTTCTGTCTTCATGGTCTGAAGAAGATTGATGATTTGGGCCTGGATGGAGATGTCGAGGGACGAGACCGGTTCATCGGCGATAATGATCTCGGGTGATGAGGCCAGGGCGCGTGCAATGCCGATGCGCTGGCGCTGGCCACCGGAGAATTCGTCGGGAAAGCGGTCGATGTGCTTCGGCTCCAGTCCGACCGCTTCCAGGATCCCGAACATCGCAGCGCGTATTTCCTCCCCTGACCTGCTGCCGGCAATGACCATCGGTTCGGCAATGGAGTCGCCGATGCGCATGCGCGGATTCAAGGAAGAATAAGGGTCCTGGAAGATCATCTGCGTCCGCTGCCGGAATCGGGCCCGTTCCGCCGCAGGGAGGGTTTGGATCGCCTTGCCGCAGTAGCGGACCTCGCCGCCGTCAGGGGGCAGCAAGCCGGCCAGAAGTTTCCCCAGGGTTGATTTTCCGCACCCGGACTCTCCGGCGATGCCGACGGTTTCCCCCTTGCGTATCTCGATGTCGATCCCGTCGACCGAAGTAAGCACTCCTGTCTGTGAGGCAGGGCCGGCGCCGACACGGAACCGTTTCAGGAGATTGATGCCGCTGAGAAGTGGCGAACTCGAAGTCATAGGCGTTTCCAGCAGCGAACGTAATGGCTGGAGGAGATTTCCTCCAGCGGGGGGACCTGGGTTCGGCAGGGAGGTTCGGCGAAGGGGCAGCGTTCGCAAAATCCGCACCCGGACTGTTGGTTCGTCAGGCCGGGAGGCTGTCCCGGCAGGGTGGCAAGCGGTTTTCCCGGTTGCGCATTTTGGGGAAGGGAGGCCAACAGCGCGGCGGTATAGGGGTGCCGGGGAGTGCCGAGAAGTTCAGTTGTCGGGGCCGATTCCACGATGCGGCCGGCGTACATGACGCAGGTCTGTTCCGAGCGTTCGGCCACAATGCCCAGATCGTGCGTGATCAGCAGGATGCCCATCTCTTCGGTCCGCCTAAGGGAGTCGATCAGTTCAAGAATCTGGGCCTGGATGGTGACATCCAGCGCGGTGGTCGGTTCGTCGGCTATCAGGAGCGCCGGGCTGCAGGCCAGGGCCATGGCGATCATTACCCGCTGGCGCATGCCGCCGCTCAACTGGTGGGGATAGTCGCGCATACGGTCGCCAGCCGACGGTATTCCCACCTTCCGCAGCAACTCCGAACCGTAGTCGGAAGCCTCGCGGCGCGACATGCCGCGGTGCATCAGGAGCGGTTCCGCAACCTGCTCCCCGATGCGCAGAACCGGATTCAGGGAGGTCATGGGTTCCTGGAACACCATGGATATCCTGCGGCCCCGGATGGAACGCATGGCGTCCTCCGGGAGGGCAACGAGATCGTCGCCGTCGAAATTGATTTCGCCGGAGCTGATGAAACCGGGAGAAGGGACGAGCCGCATGATGGACAGCGCCGTCAACGATTTGCCCGATCCCGATTCGCCCACAAGGGCGACGGTACTCCCCCGTTCAACCTCCAGGCTGACGTCGTTGACCGCTGCCAGGATCCCTTGGGGGGTCCTGAAGCAGGTGCTCAGGTTTTTGATCGAGAGCAAGGCGCTCACTGCCGTACCGTGCCGGGATGGTCGTGGGGCCGCGACAACGGAGAGGGCGCTATGTCAGTATCGGGCCGAGTCATTGTGCCAGCAGTGTACCCAGTCTCCTGCCACATTTCAATGGTAAACTTGGAATCCGCTCCCGGTGAAGACCTCGGTGGCCGGATGTTAAAACAAATTGACAGGCAGCCTGTTTCTGTGGTCTTATCATAAAGTTTTGCGGCATATAGTGATACGCATATTTCTGGTCGGATTTTTGATGGTGGCGGCCATTGCCGTTTCAGCGGGGCGCAGGAGCTGTGCTGCGCTTCCGGCTGATACGATCAGGGTCGCGATCGTCAAGAATGCCGCTGGAATCACCGTGGATGGTGACGGTCTCCTGGCGTTGCGGGATGACGGCGCCGCCGTTGTCCTGAAAACTCCCGTACTTCTCAAACCGGTCCGCGACCAGGTGTCGGTGGACGGCATTCCCTGCCGCCGGCTGGTGTTCTCGGCTGCGTCGGCCGTCTACGTCAACGGGAAACCGTACCACGGGATCATGGAGATAAGCTTTCTCGACAAAGGGTTGCTGGCCGTCAACGATTTGCCCCTTGAAGACTATCTTGTCGGTCTGATCAATTGCGAGATATCCTCCGCCTGGCCGATCGAGGCGATCAAGGCCCAGGCGGTGATCGCCAGGACGTACGCCGTCAACCGTCGTGAAGCCCGGCGCAATGCTCTCTATCATCTTGAGTCGTCAGTTATGGACCAGGTCTACAACGGCTGCGAAATCGAAGACAGCCGCGCCCGGCGCGGGGTTTCCGAGACGGCCGGAGAGGTGCTGACCTACAACGGCGGCGTCATTCAGGCATTTTACCACTCCAGTTGCGGCGGCAAAACCGAGTCGGCGGAGAATGTGTGGGGGACGAACATCCCCTATCTCAAGGGTGTCGATTGCCGCTACTGCCAGTTGTCGCCGTCCAGCGCCTGGGACCAGAAGCTGCCCCTGAAGGAACTGGAAGAGCGGCTTAGAGCCGCCGGCTTCAAGGCAACGCCCCTGGTGGATATCCGGGCCGGGATCCGCAACAACCGCGGCAGGCTGAAAAACGTCGTCGCCGTGACCCCCCGGGGCGAGCTTGCCATACCCGGCGACCAGTTCCGCAAGGCGGTCGGTTACGGGGTTATCAAGAGCACCAATTTCACCGTCAGGGTGGCAAACGGCGACGCGTTCTTCTCGGGCCTCGGCAATGGCCACGGTGTGGGGCTCTGCCAGTGGGGCGCAAAACAACGGGCCCTGGAAGGTTTTTCGTACACCGAGATACTTTCCTACTATTATCCCGGTACAGAACTGAAACAGCTCTCTGAAATTCGCTGAACGGTCGTTCTGGTATGCTTGTCACGGAATTCAATTACCACCTGCCCAACGAGCTGATTGCCCGCTATCCGGCTCCAGAGCGCGATGCGTCGCGCCTGATGCTGCTGGACCGCTGCGCCAGAACGATCGGTGAGGACGTTTTCGCCCATCTGGGACGCCATCTGCTCCCCGGCGACCTGCTGGTGATGAACGATACGCGGGTTATTCCCGCCCGGCTGTTCGGCGCCAAGGAAACCGGCGGAAGGGTCGAGCTGTTCCTGGTGAAGCGGCTGCCCGGCGACGGGTGCGAGTGGGAATGCCTGTTGCGCGGCTCGAAACGTTTCCGCTCAGGACAGCCTATCCTGTTCGGTTCAGGCATGACGGCACGGGTGATCGGCCGCCAAGGTCCGGAGTCGTGGCGGGTCGGTTTTTCGAGTGAGGAACCCTTCGATGCGTGGCTTGAGCGGGAGGGGCACATTCCGCTTCCCCCCTATCTCCTGCGCGATGACGACGCACGGGACCGGGAACGCTACCAGACCGTGATCGCCTCTGTTGACGGGGCTGTGGCCGCGCCCACGGCGGGTCTCCATTTCACCGGGGAACTGCTGTCTTCCCTGGCGGCGAAAGGGATCGACAGCGCGCGCTTGACCCTGCATACCGGACTGGGCACCTTTCAGCCGGTGCGGGTGGAGAGGGTGGAAGAACACCGCATCCACCGTGAATGGTACACAATCCCCGCTGAAACCGCGGATGCCGTCCGTACCGCGAAAGAGCGGGGGGGCAGGGTGGTTGCGGTCGGGACTACCAGTGCTCGGGCGCTGGAATTTGCCGCCGACGATGGCGGCCGGGTAAAGGCCGGTACCGGTGAGGCCGATATTTTCATCTATCCCGGTTATCGTTTCCGGGTGGTGGACGGCCTGATAACCAATTTTCACCTCCCGGAGTCGACGCTGCTCATGCTGGTGGCGGCTTTTGCCGGCCGGGAATTCGTTCTTGACGCCTACCGGGAGGCGGTTGCCCGCGGTTTCAGGTTTTACAGCTACGGCGACGCAATGTTACTTGTCTAAGCAGGAGAGGACGCGTGTCCGGTCATTTTTCGGTTGTTCACCGAGACACTTCATGTGGGGCGCGTCTCGGTTCTTTGAAAACGCTCCATGGCGAGATAGAAACCCCGATCTTCATGCCGGTGGGCACCAATGCCACCGTCAAGGCCATGACGCCCGAGGATCTGCAGGCGGTTCATGCCAGGATCATCCTGGCAAACACCTACCATTTGTACCTGCGTCCCGGCCACCGGCTGGTGGAATCCCTTGGCGGCCTGCACCGTTTCATGAACTGGCAGGGACCGATCCTCACCGACAGCGGTGGTTTCCAGGTCTTCAGCCTGGGGGAACTGCGCAAGATCAGCGAGGAGGGGGTAAAGTTCCAATCGCACCTGGACGGTTCCTACCACATGCTGACCCCGGAGCTTTCCATCAGGATCCAGGAGGCGCTGGGCGCGGACATCATCATGTGCTTTGACGAGTGTCCGGCGGCTGAGGCCGATTACGACTACGTCAGTCGTTCCCTGGAGATGACGACCCGTTGGGCGCTGCGCTGCAAGGAGGCCCATCGCCGGGAGGGGCAGCAACTGTTCGGTATCATCCAGGGGGGTATGCATTACGACCTGCGCGCCCGCAGTCTGAATGATATCTGTGCCATCGATTTCGACGGCTATGCCTTGGGCGGGCTTTCGGTGGGGGAGGAGAAGGAGCAGATGTACGGGGTGATGGAGTGCTGCGCCCCGCTCATGCCGTGGGAGGCTCCCCGGTACATCATGGGGATCGGTGCTCCGGAAGATCTTGTGGAGGCGGTCTGGCACGGTTTCGACATGTTCGATTGCGTCATGCCGACCCGTAATGCCAGAAACGGCATGCTCTTCACCAGCGAGGGACGGATCAACATCAAGGCCAAGTCGTACGAGGATGATGCGGGGCCGCTTGACCCGGCGTGCGACTGCCATGTCTGCCGCACCTATTCCCGCGCTTACCTGCGGCACCTTTACCGGGCCGGCGAGATTTTGGCCTCCCAGTTAAACACCTATCACAACCTGCATTATTATCTCGACCTTATGCGCCGGATGCGCGAAGCGATCAGGGAAAACCGGTTCAGCGAATTTCGCCGGGAGTTTTACGGCAGTCAAACGAATAGATACGCTCAACAAAAGGAGGATAGCTAGATGTTAGGATTAGCGTTTGCAATGGCAGGCCCCCCGGGGGGAGGAACAGGACAGGCAGGCGGAGTGGCAGCCTTTCAACAACTGATTCCGCTGGTTTTGATGTTCGCCATTTTTTATTTTCTGCTGATCCGCCCGCAACAGAAGAAGGCCAAGGAGCACAAGTCGCTGCTGGATGCGCTCAAAAAGGGCGATCTGGTGATAACGGCCGGCGGAATGCACGGCAAGGTTACGTCCGTCGACGATACGGTTGTGACCCTGGAAATTGCACCCGGTGTCAACATCAAGATCACCAAGAGTTATGTCGCTTCCGTCAGGAAGGACTAGTATTTTGTAACACGTTATAGTGCGTTCCCCCTCCTTGATAAGGAGGGGGGCAAAACTACTACTGTCCAGTGCGGCAAGCCCGCCGAACCTGCCGCACTGGACGCGATTGCAATGTATGCGCACCGCGCGGTGTACAATGTCATTACTTCGAAGGGAGAGTGAGCCTCATGCCGAAGGGAATTGGCTGGCGTCTTGGCCTTATAGGCATTTTCATCCTGTTGTCGTTTCTCTACCTGACCCCGACCCTGGTTTCCAAACTGCCTTCCTGGTGGAGCGGGCTGCTTCCCAAGGACAAGATCCACCTGGGCCTTGACCTGCAGGGGGGGACGTATCTTGTGTTGGAGGTGGAGACCCAGAAGGCGGTCGAAGGCACCCTGGATATCGTAGCTACCGACCTGGAGGATACGCTGACCGGCAAAAACCTCCACTTCAAGCGAATCAGCCGGACCGGTTCCGACCGGGTTACGCTGGCCCTTTACGAAAAGGGGACTGCCGGTGAGGTGCAGAAGCTGCTCAAGGACAAGTACCCCTCCTATGAACAGACCCCCCTGCACGACGAAGGCGGTTTTGTCGCCCTGGATCTCCTGATGAACGAAAAGGATGTGCAGGACCGCAAGGACAAGGCGGTTCAGCAGGCCCTGGAAACCATCAGGAACAGGATAGACCAGTTCGGCGTCTCCGAGCCGGTTATCCAGCGGGAAGGCATCGATCATATCGTCGTGCAACTCCCCGGCATCAAGGACCCGCAACGGGCCATCGAACTGATCGGTCGTACGGCGCGTCTTGAGTTCAAAATGGTCAGGGAAGATATCCAGCCGTCCGCAGCCGCGCTCCCCGACGATGCCGAGATTTTGAAAGAGAAAACCGTTGACCCGGCAACCGGCGCTGTCAGCGAGACGCCGTTCGTCGTTCAGAAGAAATCGCTCATCACCGGCGATCTTTTGACCGACGCTCAGGTGCGTATCGATTCCCAGTTCAACCAGCCGTATGTGGCCATCGAGTTCAACTCCCTGGGGGCCAAGCTGTTCGATCAGATTACCGCCGCCAATGTGGGCAAGCGTTTTGCGATCGTGTTGGACAACAACGTCTATTCCGCTCCGGTCATCCGGGAACGTATATCCGGCGGCAGCGCGCAGATATCGGGCAGTTTCACCGAGAAAACCGCTTCCGACCTGGCGATCGTGCTTCGCGCTGGGGCGCTTCCCGCGCCGGTCAAGATCATCCAGAATGTGACCGTCGGCCCGTCCCTGGGACAGGACTCCATCAACAAAGGGCTGATGGCAGGCCTGATCGGGGTAATCCTGGTGGTGGTCTTCATGACGATCTACTACCAGTTGTCCGGCCTGGTGGCCAACCTGGGCATGGTGCTGAACGTAATCTATCTGATGGGATCGCTGGCGGCCCTGGGCGCAACCCTGACCCTGCCGGGCATCGCCGCTATCGTACTGTTGATCGGTATGTCGGTTGACTCCAACGTTCTGATCTTCGAGCGGATACGCGAGGAGCTCAAGTTGGGCAAGAGCCCCAAGGCAGCCCTCGATGCCGGCTATGACAAGGCTTTCCTGACCATCATGGACTCCCACATCACCACCCTGATCACGGCGGCGGTGCTGTTCCAGTTCGGCACCGGTCCGGTCAAGGGATTTGCCGTTTCACTCAGTCTGGGTGTCATCATCAACCTGTTTACCTCGCTGATCGGCACCAAGGTTACCTTCGACCTGTTCCTGAACAAGGGGACTGTCAAGAAATTGAGCATATAGGGGGAGCACATGGAACTTCTGGGCAAGACCAATATAGATTTCATCGGCAAACGGAACATTTCGTTCGTTGTGTCGTCGATCATCGCCTTGCTGGGTATCATCGGCATTATCCAGATCTCCCGCGGAGCGGCCAATATGGGGATCGACTTTTCAGGCGGCACCTCCATGCAGCTCAAGTTCGCCAAGCCGATAGCGCTGGCGGATGCGCGTTCGGCGCTTCACAAGCACGGCATTGCCAGGGTCGATCTGCAGGAGATCAAGGAAGGCAACAAACTCCTGGTCAAGATCGACAGGAATGCCGGGGCTGCCGTCGGCAAGTCGGCCGATGCGGTCAAGACCTCATTTACCAGCGAATTTGCCGGTAATCCTTTTATCGTAGAGAGCACCACCGAAATCGGCCCCTCCATTGGCGACAAGCTGCGCAAGGACACGCTGGTGGCGGTTGTCATTTCACTTCTAGGCATCATCCTGTACATCGCCTGGCGTTTTGACTTTAAATTCGGCATCGGCGCCATTGTGGCAACGGTCCATGACTGTCTGGCAATGTTTGCGGTCTTTTTCCTTTTCAACAAGGAGATCAACCTGCTGTTCATCACGGCCGTGCTTACCATTGCCGGTTATTCGCTGACCGACACGGTGGTCGTATTCGACCGTATCCGCGAGAATCTGCACAAGAATCTCAAAGGGGCGATGCATACCATATTCAACAACAGCATCAACGAGGTGCTGTCCCGGACCATTGTCACCTCGCTGACTGTTTTTCTTGCCGCAGCCTCTCTCTTCCTGTTCGGCGGCGAAGTGATTCACGACTTCTCGTTTGCCCTGCTGGTCGGTGTTCTTGTCGGCACCTATTCATCGGTCTTCGTTGCGAGCCCGATCGTGGTGCTGCTTGAAAACCGCGCTCTGGCCAAGCATGGCGACAAGGCCTGACAGACATAAGAAACGAAACCAGGAAGGAGAAACAGCCATTGAAAAACGAAACGATTCTCATAGCTGTTGTAGCGCTGATTGTTGGTCTTTTGGGCGGGTATCTCGTGTTCAGCATCAGTTCGGGGAATAAGGAACGGCAGGCTGTGCCCGCTATCCCGGCTGGTTCCGGCACACCTAACGATTATGCCCGGCGCATAGCCGAA
>Ga0187771_10001298_pt1 | contig 16520 bp, 13 predicted proteins | sample 0116_SJ02_MP15_1_FD_133139 | JGI IMG/M metagenome (GOLD analysis project Ga0187771, IMG submission 133139) | Tropical peat soil microbial communities from peatlands in Department of Meta, Colombia - 0116_SJ02_MP15_10_MG | ecosystem: Environmental > Terrestrial > Soil > Wetlands > Peat | place...
CAGGGGACTACGCGGCAAGGCGCGGACCTGATCCTGCGGCACGGCAAGATCTGGACGGGCGAGGCGTCAGTACGCGGGAAATTCGCCGAAGCCGTGGCCATTTTCGGGGGCCGCATTCTCGACGTGGGGACGGACAAGGAAATCCTGGCCTACGCGGGGCCCAAGACCGAAGTGATCGATCTCCATGGGCGCCTGGTGGTTCCGGGTCTCATTGATGGTCACGCGCACTTCATTCAGGGCGGCTTCCAACTTTTGCAGATTGATTTGAAGAATACCCGCAGCGAAGAGGAATTTGCGCAGCACGTTGGCGAGAAGGCCAAGACGCTCGCCCCCGGCCGCTGGCTGCTGGGAGGCGACTGGGACGAGGAGGCGTGGCCCTCCACAAAATTGCCCACGCGCTGGCTAATCGATCCGCTGACGCCTGCGAACCCCGTGTTGCTCAGCCGCTACGATGGGCACTCGGAATTGGCGAATTCCGTCGCCCTCAAACTGGCGGGCATCACCAAGGACACGCCGGACCCGCCGGGGGGCGTCATCGTGCGCGATCCTGCGACGGGTGAGCCTACGGGGGTCTTGAAGGACGGTGCCGAGGCTTTGGTGGATCGCGTCGTGCCTCGGCCCACCGAAGCCGAGATGGAAGAGGCGCTGCGGGCGGCGCTCCGGGAGGCGGCGCGGCACGGCGTCACTTCGGTTCAAGACATTACTGTGGGCGCAGATTCGTTCAACGGCAGCTTCAGCGGGGAGATTGAGCTGCTGCGGCGGGCGGAGCAGGAAGGCTGGCTCACCTGCCGCATGTACGAAATCAGCCCCATCTCCGATTGGCAGAAGCTCGCGCAAGCGGGCCTCTCGCATGATATGGGGAGTGACTTTCTGAAGTTGGGGGCGGTCAAAGCTTTTGCCGACGGCTCATTGGGCTCGCGCACCGCCTGGATGTTCGAACCTTTTGCGGACGACCCGGCAAACCGCGGCTTGCCCACCGAGCTTATGAATCCACCCTCCACGATGGAAGGGCTGGCGCGCGGCGCGGACGGTGCGGGCATCCAGCTTTGCGTGCACGCCATCGGCGACCGAGCCATCTCCGAGATGCTCGACCTTTATGCGCGGCTGGGTGGAGACCATCCCGCTGCGCACCGCTTTCGCATCGAGCATGCCCAGCACGTCCGCGCCCAAGACTTCGCGCGTGTCGGAAAGCTGGGTGTTGTGGCCTCCATGCAACCCTATCATTGTATTGATGACGGGCGCTGGGCCGAAAAGCGCATCGGGCATGGCCGGGCGCGCGGTAGCTACGCTTGGCGCTCCATGCTGGAGGCGGGCGCGCCTCTCGCGTTCGGGTCGGATTGGCCGGTCGCTCCGCTTGACCCGATTCTCGGCATTTACGCTGCCGTGACCCGCGCCACGCTCGACGGCAAATATCCGGAGGGCTGGTTTCCCGAACAGCGCCTGAGCGTCGAGGAGGCCTTGCGCGCCTACACCATGGGCTGCGCCTACGCGGCATTCGAGGAAAACGAGAAGGGAAGCATCGTGCGGGGAAAACTCGCCGACCTCGTGGTGCTCTCGGACGACCTCTTCGCCATTCCTCCCGAAAGGATTAAGGACGTGAGCGTGGTGATGACTATTGTCGGCGGCAAGACGGTTTTCGAGGCGCGGAGCCGGTAGGGCGCGATCAATGAGCCCTGAGTCCCATCCCGCCGCGATGTCGAAACCAACCAGCTCGCCCGGGCATTACAAGCTCACGGTGTTTCTAGGCGCCTTCTTACTGTTCGAGGTAGAGGTGCTGCTAGCCAAGTATTTCCTGCCGTGGTTCGGGGGCGTGCCAGCCGTGTGGACCACGTGCATGCTTTTCTTTCAAACCCTCCTTCTGGCAGGCTATGCCTACGCGCACGGTCTTGCGAATTTGCGTCGCCCGCGGGCGCAGAGTGCCTTGCACTTGTTCCTTCTGCTGGCGTCACTGGCCGTCCTGGTTTGCCTGGCATTGGTGTGGCCTTCACCCATCACGCCGGGCGCGGGATGGAAACCCCACGAGGGCGACCAGCCGATCTGGGGCTTAATTGTGCTTCTGACCGTCAGCGTCGGGCTGCCCTATTTCGTTCTCTCGACGACGGGGCCGCTCCTCCAGGCGTGGTTCGCGCGCACTCAGGCGGGTGGATCTCCTTACCGGCTTTACGCCGTGTCAAATCTTGGCTCGTTCCTCGCGCTTCTGAGCTATCCGGTCCTGGTGGAGCCCTGGATGACGCTAAAGACCCAGGCCCGCCTCTGGACGCTGGGCTTTCTTGTTTACGCGGCGGGGTGCGGATACTGCGCTCTGCAAGCCGGACAGAGCGGAACTTCGGACGACCCATCAATCCCGCGCAATCGCAAGCCCGAACCCGGCGACGAAAGCGGTTCGGACACGAGCCCCCCCAGCGCCGGAAGCTATGCGCTTTGGCTTGGCCTGGCTGGGTGCGGCTCGGTCATGTTTCTTGCCTCCACGAACCAGATCTGCCAGGACATCACCGTCGTGCCTTTCCTCTGGATCCTCCCGCTCAGCCTGTATCTGCTTTCCTTCGTAATCTGCTTCGAAAAACCGTCTTGGTACTCGCGAGGCGCTTTTCACACCGCATTTGCGGCGGCGCTGTTCGCGACTTGTTATGCGCTTAACGCAGGCAAGTTCCACAGCATTCTCGTTCCGGTCGCAATCTACGCCCTCACTTTGTTTTTGGCCTGCATGGTGTGCCATGGCGAACTGTATCGGTCCAGACCGAGCCCGCGTTTTCTGACTACGTTCTATCTGCTGGTCGCCATGGGCGGGGCTCTGGGAGGCGTCTTTGTCGCGCTTTTCGCGCCTTACTTTTTCACGTCATTCTGGGAGTTCCCGCTTGGCTTGTGGGGGACGGCGTCGCTCAAGCTTTTCATCCTCATGCGGGATAAGGGTTCCTGGCTGTACTGCAGCAGGTTTGGAATGGCCGCTCTCGCCATGGGGGCGGCGTTCCTGCCGGCCTGCGCCACCCTGGCCTCGCCCAACAAGTTGCCCCTCTCGGACTTGATCCCCTTGGTTGCGGTGTCAATCGCGGTGATCCTGCTGGTGCGAAGGAGTCAAAGCGGCTTCGACGCCACGCGGGCTCGGGCGGTTCCGCTCTACTGTGGCGCCTCATTGATTGTACTCGGCGGGGTCCTCTTCTTCATCGCGAGCAACCAAGTGCAGAGCCGAGTTCTGGTGGCCCGAAACTTCTACGGCGTCCTCACGGTTCGCGACTGGGATGCCAACCAACCCGACCGGGAGGCGTACCAACTAGTCCACGGTCGCGTATCGCATGGATTCCAGTTTCGTTCGGCCGCCAAACGCGACCTGCCCACGAGCTACTACGCCCTCAGCAGCGGCGTGGGCCAAGCGTTAACGGGCCTTCGGCAGCGGTCATCCCAGTCGGCAGATGCGAAGGGCCTTCGGATCGGAGTCGTCGGTTTGGGCGTGGGTACGCTGGCTGCTTACGGTAAAGCAGGAGATTACTTTCGTTTCTACGAAATCAACCCCGAGGTGGTGCGGATCGCGAGGGACACGCGGTACTTCAGCTACTTGCGGGATTGTCCCGCCCAGCTCGACGTGATCCTGGGCGACGCTCGCCTCTCGATGGAAGATGAACTCAAGCGGAATGGGCCCCAGCGATTCGATTTGTTGGCCGTTGACGCGTTTACAGGCGACGCCATCCCTGTCCACCTTCTTACCCAGGAAGCTTTCCGGATTTATCTGAACGAAATTAGAAAGCCCCAGGGGGTGCTGGCCATTCACATCAGCAACGATTACCTCGACTTGAGTCCTGTGCTCGCGGGGGTTGCCAGGCAGTTTGGCCTCGGGTATCTCTCGATCCACACAAACGGGGACGGAATGGTGGCGAGCGAAAGTGATTGGGGCCTACTTTCCCTGGATCGAGAATTTCTCAACTCGCTTGCAAGTTCGAAGCAAGCCAGTGTGCACGAAATCCCTCGCCGTGCCGTTCGCCTCTGGACCGATGATTACAGCAATCTCTTTCAGATTTTGAAATGGTAAGGCCGAGGCCCGAGTTCGTACCATCTCCGGAACTCAAAACCTGATTAGGGGCCTAACCCACATGCCGATTGCACTGGCGCTCTTGACGAGGTAAGATTCTCCTCCCCGGAGCTGGCTGGAGAGACAAATTGCGCCCATAGTTCCGGCGGCAACGGAGCTCGTCATGTGGTGGGAAAAGGAAAAGAAGGCCCCGGCGGCCACGCTCCAGGTCACCAAGCCCAGCGTCGCTCCGCCCGAGGCTTCAGAATCGGAACAAGCTATGACGGAAACGACACCGAGAGTATCCAATCTTGCGGCTTCCGCGTCCTCGCAAACTGTCCTGGGAAAGTCAACCGTGGTGCGAGGGCAATTATCCGGGAATGAGGACCTGCTCGTCGAAGGGCAGTTCGAGGGCAATATCTCACTCCCCGACCACTGCCTGACCGTCGGCGCCGACGGTCAGGTGAAGGCGGAGATCCAGGCCCGGCAGGCTGTCATCCTGGGTTCGGTAACCGGAAACATTACGGCCCGCGAGAAGATTACGCTCCGGCGGAGCGGGCACGTGGTGGGTGATTTGGTGGCTGCGGCCGTAGCCATCGAGGAAGGCGCTTTTTTCAAGGGCAGCATCGAGATCCTGCGAGAAGAGCCGCAAGAAGAGGCCGGCTCCGTGCCCGCGGACAGGGCTTTCGCCAGCCCGCCGGCAGCCGGATGACACTGAGGCGCGGGGATCGTTCTTTAACTTCGCGGGTCTTGATTCCATACCAACAGTAATCCTGCAGCCTTCCAGCAGCCGTGGACGCTGCCTGGCCCGCGCGATCCGCCACCCGCCCCTTACCTACGCACACTGAAACGAAAGGGTCAGACACGACCGCGCGGCTTGAGATGTCACCTACCAAAAACCCGGCGACGCCCACTCGTCCCGGCCCCGCCTCTTCGGCGGGAGCAAGCCCAGCGCTCGAATGGTTGTGGCGGTACCTTCGGGATGTCCCCAATCCTCACATTCTCGATTGTGGGCCTGTCTCGCAAGTCACTTTGGATGTCTTTCTCCGGCGCGGGGCGAAGGTCTACGTGGCTGACTTGCTCACGCTCCTGCAAAGCAGCGACGAGGCATTCTGGGACCGCTCCGGAAAGATTTCGGTGTTCCTCCAGGAGAAATTCCTCGCGCAACTCCCGCCGATCGCCCCCGAGTCCCTTTCCGTGGTCTTCTGCTGGCACCTTCTCGATTTGCTTCCGCGCGCGGCACTGGCCGGAGTAGTGGGGCGGCTGGGGTCTTACCTTCGGCCGGGAGGAGCATTCTTGTGCTTGCTGCGCGAAGCAAGCTTGGCTGAAGGCACAGAAACTACTTGGTCGTTTGAGACGTTGACAGTGCTGAGCCAGGGCCCGGAGCGGCGCGGGCGGTTCACATATCCCCCGCTCACTAACCGCGAAGTGGAAAAGCTGATGCCGGGAGGGAACGTTAAGACGTTCCTTACCCGCGCCGGACGCAGGGAAGTGCTGGCGCTCAAGTAATGTTCATCGGTCACTTTGGAGTTGGCTTCGGAGCCAAAGCCGCTGCCCCGAAGGTTTCTCTGGGCGCCCTCTTTCTGTCCGCGCAGTTTGTTGACCTCTTGTGGCCTACACTCCTCCTGCTCGGGATCGAGCGGGTGCGAATTGACCCCACCGCCACAAAAGTAACGCCCCTTGACTTCGAATACTATCCTATTTCGCACAGTTTGCTTGCAGTCCTCGTCTGGGCCGCGTTGGCTGCAATGTCTTACCAACTTATTCGGCGCTACCGCCGCGGCGCTTTCGTAGTTGGCGTGGCCGTAGTCAGCCATTGGGTGCTCGACGCGCTCGTTCATCGGCCCGACTTGCCCCTGTACCCGGGGAGCACATACCGGGTGGGTCTCAACCTTTGGTCATCGCTCGGCGCCACCCTTGTCACGGAGTTCTTGATTCTCGGCTTGGGGGTATGGCTGTACTTGCGAGTAACGAGCCCTTCCGATTCGGTGGGAAAGTGGGCACTCTGGGCTTTGGTCGGTTTTTTGGCGGCGATTTATTTGGCCAACCTGTTTGGCTCTCCGCCGCCGAATGTCACGGCGCTGGCATGGGTGGGGCAAGCTCAATGGCTCTTGGTCGCGTGGGGATATTGGATAGACGGGCATCGCCGCCTGGCGCCGACGCTTCCCGGCGTCTAGCAATCAGTATCCCTCCGCGTCCGAAAGGAAGTGATATTCGCCATCCACAACGCCTGAAGCTGCTCCCGCTTTGGCCGCCTCGGGATTGCTAATGAACTCGCGGGCCTTGCCGATGTCTGCGACCTCGAAGACGAAAAAGATGTTGTTCGGCTCTTCGATCTTGCGCCAGAGATTGACAAGCCGGAGCCCGGCGTCCCGATGGGCTCGGGCGTGAGAATCAAAGACGGCCTTCCAACGCGCGAAATCCGCGACTCTATTGCGACACAGCAAGTAAGTCATCGGCAGCTCCCGTTTCCTGGATTTGCCGGAGAGTTGAGCTCCGCATTATTGGCCCAGAGAACTCTCAGTCTGCGTATTTCCATTCCATGTTCCTCAAGCCCCTTCTACTTGCTCCCTACTCGCTACTGCCGTTCTTCTCCCCCGCGCTACCTGCCAGTATATTTGAGAGATTTTTGAGAATCCGTTCCGCATGGGAGCCGCGCCAGTAAATGTGGCCACAGCCGGCGCATTGATAGAATTCCTCGTAAAGCTGAAAGACCCTTGGTTCAAGCTGAGACTCTATCGTAGCCCTATCCGCCTTCACGATGAGCGCGTTGCATAGGGTGCAGCGCGTCCACAGTCCTGCGCGGGTATCCAACTGAAACCTCCCCACCACCTCGCGGAATTGCTCGGTGGGGTACTCGCTTTTCAAGCTGATGACATTCGGGATCCCCGGGAATCGTTTCTGTGGATCGCCCCGCGTGAGGATGACCCGTTTGCTCTGGCGAGCGATTTCCAGGAGTTGGGGGGTGGTTGTCTGCGGGTTATAGAGCGTGTCGTACCCGAGCAGGCGAAGCATGCGCGCCAAGCGCCCCAACATGCGGTCGGCGGCAAACGAAATGTTCGACGTATCCATCTGAAAAAGGATAGACCCGTCCGGCTCAGGGCTTATCAGGCAGGATTGTGGGGTTGCTATATAAGGTCCCGGACGGGTCGGTGGGCTTGTTGGTAGCCTTACTTCCTCCTGAGCACGGGGGTGGGGTCGCCCTCTTCCCCATGCTCCTACCTAAACTTTGGTCATTCGGGATCCTGCCGCCAGGAGTCTAGCGCTCGTAGCGCGCGCCCCTGTTTCTTTCTGCCTGTTTCCGGGCGCCTTGTTGCGCTCCGAGTCCGCCCTTGCCGTCCTGGGGCACCATGCTTTCAGCCGCCCCTTGCGGCCCGTTGCTTTCGCTGGTGTCGTCGCTGCGGCCACACTAGCCATTCGACCGGCAGGACCCCGAGACACCTTTACTTTCCAAATCAACTCCTCTCTGTAACGGTCGTACACCTTCACTTACCAACATACAGAACTTTACGAAAGTGTCAAGGCAGAGGCCATCTCTTAAGTTGTTTTATTACATTTGTGTTAATATAGGACCCTGTGAGTGCATGAAAGGGAGGCTGCCATGAGCCTTGGGACCCGGGTTATGCAAGTTCGCACACAAAAGGGGTTGACCCAGCGAAGGGTGAGTGAACGGAGCGGAATCGCCAGCTCCTACCTCTCGCGGATAGAGAACCGCCACCTGGAACCCAGCCCCAAAACCCTGCGAAAGATAGCCGACGCTTTGGGCGTACCGGTGAGCGATTTCTTTCAGGAGAGGCCGGGGGCTCGGCCTGAGTCAATCCAGTGCGTCATCACAACCTCCGGCCACTGCGTGATGGATCTGCTGCGGGCCCGGCGAGGGAGGCCGCCTCTGCCCGGCACCGAAAGTTATAACCCGCGGCAGCTTCAACTCCTGCGCATGGCCGGCTACTTGATCGGTGGCGGCGACGGGCGTCTGCTCGACGCGCTGGAAGTCATGTTCGAAGCCATGCTGAACGCAGGTCGTAAGACGAAGCCACATCCGCTGGCAGGCGCGGCCGAAAGTCCCCGGGCCCAACCTGCGCCCTGAACCGGCTCTTGCTTCAAAATCCCTCGTGAGCATCCTTCTGCGACGGGCAGGCGGTCCGTCAGGCGTTGGCTCGCCACACTTCGCCCTACCCTTTGCTGGTGATCGTGCCGGGGAGTTTAGACGGCCTGGCAGGCGAGCCCGGAGAGCCTAGTTATAAGGAAGGCTGCGGAGGAGATCTTCATTCGGCCCCTTGCTTGGCCCGGTCTGGCCACCCTCACGAGGGAAAAACGCCTGGCACATCCCTATGGGGTCGGCATTGTCTGCGCCGCCCGAGACTGTGACAATCGAGTCTGCATCCAGACCGAGCGCTGCGACATAATCAGGCGCTTCCCAGGGCTTAATCGAGTTCGCTGTGTAAGCTCTCAGGCGGTTTGCGAGTTCATCGATTATCGCAGGCTGTCGATCGGCCAAGTTAATCCTCTCGGTTGGGTCGCTGACCCAATCGTAGAGTTCCCTGCGTCCGGTCGAGTCCCCCACGTAGTGCCATCGGCCGGCAAAAAGGCTGAGGTAGTTCATGGGCGGGGTGTCTCGGGTGAGCAACTCTGAGATCAGGGCGCCTCGATTGGGGTTGGGTTTTTCATGCAGCGTCCAGAGTGAGCGGAGGCTGTGGCGCGCAAACGGTTCAGTTCCTCCCATAATTAGGTCGAGGACCGTGGCAAAGAGTCTGCGCGTGCCGACGACAGGTTCAATCCTCGAACCGGCCGGGACACCCGGGCCCAGCACGACGAGCGGGACGTGGAGGACTTCCCGATACAGGTTAAAACCGTGGCCATAGCTTCGGTGCTCGCCCAACGCCTCGCCATGGTCTGCCGTGATGATGACAAATGTGTTCGACCACTCCGGCTGCCTGGAAAGGAATGTCAACAGCCCGTTCAGTTCGTTGTCGAGTGACGCCAAGCAGTTGTCGTAGGAAGCGATGAATGATTGACGTTCCGCGTCGGAAAGTTTCTGGCCTGAATCTCGTCCTTCCGTCAGCTCGGATGCCTTGTCGATGAGTTCGTCCGAGGCGTGTCCGAAGCGCTGGTCGTATGGAGCCGGGGCTATGAATGGCTCATGGGCGTCGAAGTAATTAACAAAGAGGAAGTAGGGGCTTGCAGGCTTGTGCTGAAACCAACGGAAGACGTCCTGATTCACTTGCTTGGCACTGCGGCGATCCAGCCGATCAGGATGGACCCACAGATAATAAGATGTCTGAATCAGGTTTTGACCGGCTAAGGTCAAGACGAGGTTGTGGCGAATGGAGGAGCTATCGTCATCGTAGATTTCGAAGCCAGGGTGCAGCCCCCAGCCGGCATAGCCGTAGTACAGATTGGCGTTGAACCCCGCAGTTTCATAGCCCTTCGAGCGCAGAATCGCCGGCAGAGTCCAGGGATTTCCCCGCACGGGACTTTTCCAGTTGGCCCCGTGCTGGTGCGGGAGCAACCCGGTCATGATGGAGGCGTGCGATGCGAGAGTCCAAGAGGAGGGGGCGATGGCGTTCTCAAACACCACTCCTTGCCGAGCCCAGCGCTCCAGGTTTGGAGCCGTCGGCCTCGCGTAGCCGTAAAGGGAAAGATGATCGGCGCGAGCGGTGTCGAGAGTGATCAGGACGATGTTGGGTCGGTCGCCGGGAAGATCCGCATTAGCCCTAACGGTCGTGGGTGGAATCGACCGGTTGATCCTGTCAGCAAGCAAACCGCAAAGTAGGATCGTGACGCTCAGCAGGAGCACTCCTACAGCGCGTTTGAAGTGGAGCAGCGATCCGTTCTGGATGAGCGAGAGAATCCGATCGCGTCGAAAGCAGCAGGCAACGAGGAGGCTCGCGAACGCCACGAGGCACCAGAGCGGGGCATTGCGTAAGGCGACCCCATGCCTCCAGGCTTGGAGAGCCTCGATGCCGATCGTCCCTACCACCCACAGCATGACCGTACTGAGCAGGGCCGCGATCAGCCCCCCCAGGTGCCGCGAGATCCCTCGTAGGTGCTGCTCCGCGACAACCAACCCCAGCACAAGCCCCAGAAACGCGGCAAAGCCCAAGTCAGTCAGTGGCGCCACAAACCAGATCACATAACCAACGTCTGGTTTGAGCAGCGGCCAACTGGGGCTCAGATAAAGCCATGCAGATTCCCCAAGGCCGAACAGCAATCCAATCAGCGCGAACAGAGTGGTGAAGTGGGCGACGCAGATCCACGGCTGCTCCTCTCGTGGGCCGGTCATCTCAGGAGAACCCCTTCTCCCCGGCATTGGCTATCTCCCAAGCGTACAAGAGTAATATGAGCTACAGGCCTGCCCCCTTTTCAAAGGCACCTTCAGGACCTGTTCTTACCTACGCGCGAGTCTCCCCAAACACTCAATAACCCGTTGATTGTTGCGCAATCACCATGCCAGACCGGCCAGTCTAAAGGATTCACGGCATGTGCTTTGGCATCAACAAGTTAGATGTCCTGGCCGCGGTCGGAATGCTATTCGTGCTGTCAAAAACTGTTAACCCTCGTAGAATGAGTTTGCAGCATTTGGTCAACGATTTTCACCACCCGCCGCTATATCCGGCTTGAGTCTATCCTTCACCATCTCCAACGACAGTGGAGAGTGGTTCGTGAAATCTGGAGACTCCAAGGCCCCCGGCTGGCAACTCGGAACGACCCTCGACGGCGAGCTCACCTCGTCGAGTGACGGCTTTAGGCGGCGGCCGCCGGCCGTTCGAGAACTTCGATTCCAGGTAGGCTACAGGGATATCGTAAAGCAACACTTTGGGGGAGTCGCGCAAGCTGTCATGGATGAAGCAGACATGCGTGCACCAGCACTGGTCGCGGACGATATGGTCAAGCTCCTCCCGGCGCGTCCAGCTTTCCCAGAATTTGCCAAAATCGCAACCGTAGTCGCGCAGGTTGCCTAGCTTGCCCCGCAGCTCACAAGCCCGGACGTCGCCGTTGTAGTCGATGACGATTGAGGTTGCCCCCGCCGTGCAGGGCATGGGCCAGGGATGCGGGGCCTCGATGTTCTCGAGCTGGATTTGGTTGTGCAGCGCCAACGTGCCCTGGTAGTACACCTCCGCGATGCGCCGCCCCAGCCCGTCTCGGCGCCGGATGACCGAATCGGCGTAATGGGCGTAGACCTTCTGGATCTCCTTGTACAGGGCGGGCAGGCGTTCGGTGGGGACCCGCTTGAGCGACGCGTCTTTGGCGCTGCCGCGGATGATGTTGAAGTAGTGGCCGTCCACAGCGCAGCGGGCCTTGACGAAGTCCGCAATCTCGAGCACATGGTCGAAGTTTTCCGCGCAGATCACGGTGTTGATGTTGACGCGCAGCTTGGGAAACTCCCGGCGGCAAGGTTGCAGGGCCTCGAGCGTCTGGAGCGTCTTTTGGAAATTGCCGGGGACGGCTCGAATGGAGTCCTGCATCTCGAAGAGCCCGTCCATGGCGATGTTGAGGTCGAGCCAGAGCGCAGGATTCTCCGTGCAGATGCGCGCCGCCCATTGCGCAGTCCGCTCGGGCAGCAGCCCGTTGGTCGGCAAATTTACCCAGCGCACCCCGTTATTCGCGACGAACAGGTGGATGATATCCGTGAGTTCGCGCCGGAGCAGCGGCTCGCCGCCTGACAGCCACAAATCGCTGAAGGGGGGCAAGGTTTCGGAGAGCCGGCGGATTTCATCCCAGCTCAGGTCCCCGCGCTGGTTCAGCTCTTCCCAGTAGAAGCAGGTCCGGCACTTGGCGTTGCAGGCGGAGGTGACGAAGAAGATCACCAGCCCCAGGTCCTTCTTGCGGCCAAGGGAGTGGTAGATCTTGATCAGGTCGGACGGAGCGTTCATGCCATCCACTTGTGCGCTAGCCCTGAGCGTATCGCCATTGTACCAAAACGTAGTCGACGGTGCATGGTCAAATGTCGAGTGTTGGACAGGGGGGCATCTTGAGCGGGCGGGTGTCGCGGGTATGGCGGAGGGTTAATAAACGATGTCGAGTGACATGTCGTAGAAGCGGTGTTGGAAGCCTTCCAGGTGGCCGTAGAAAGGAGAGGTCACGTTGTTATACACGTCGCGAAAATTGCCGTGGTTGGTGATATTGAAAATCCGCAATTCCCCGCGAAATAGGTGCTTCTTGAGCCAGGAGGGAAGCAGCGGCAGGTGAAAGTCCTTGGCCAGATGCAGATCCAGGGAGGCGAAGGTTGGAAAACGGTATTGGTTGGGAGTCCCCACGTAGTTTTGATACACGTCTATGGCCGAGTAGGGGAAGCCGCTGTGAATATCCAGGAGCGGCGTGGCGGTGATCTTCCACGGGATCTTGATGTTGCCCCAGGTGACCACCCGTTGAGGGACGTTGGTCGGTAAGGTGCCGATATAGTTGGGCACGATGACGGGCTGTTCAAAGGGGACGTAAATTGTCGATAAGGTATTCAAATCACCGCGCGCCGTGCTGTGCACATAGGAGACATTGAAGTCCGCGGACTCGTGCACTCGCGCGCGCAGCGTCGTTTCCAGTTCATGGTAGCGGGATCCCCCGATGTTACTCAGCAGGAGCGTCGGCCCGGCCGGAGCCTGTGGGAGCGGGTTGATGATAAACACGTCGTACGTTCGGCTGGCCAGGTAATTCACGCGCGCCACGACGTTGGGGCGAATTTCTTGGTCCGCTTCTACGTTCCAGGTCAGGTTGGAAGGCGTGCTGCCGAGACGATTCTTGGAGGGAACCACCTTGCCGTCGTTTACCCTCTGGTAAGCGTTGTGATACACCAGGGGTGGTCCCAGAGGGTCTCCTGAAGTGTCGAACAGCGTGACTGAGCGGTCGGGGTTTTCGGTGAAGTCGCCGGCTAGAAGCGGGACCCGATCGTAGAAAAGGCCCAATCCGGACCGCAGCACGGTCCTTCCCTCCCGCCACGGAGAGTAGAGCAAACCAACCCGCGGGGCGATGGCCGCGCGCTCTCCGATGGTCTGGCCGGAGAAGCGGGTGCCATAGTCGAGAGCAACTTGGTCGTTGAAAGCCCAATGGTCCTGCGCGTAGAGAGCCAGCTCGGTGTCCTCCGCTGCCAGGCGAGCCTGAGGCCCGAAGTCAATTTCCTCGGCCAGGGTCCCGTCCGGCCGCAGCAGGCGCACCGGGCGTGATAGGCTGGTCCCAGTATAGGAGCGGTGGACGAAATCTCCCCCTAATTTGGCGTCGTGCCGGCCGTGCCAATCTTTGTGCGGGGCTTGAAGATTCTGAAGGAACTCCTGCTGGTTGCTCTCTCGCGTCCAGGTGTTGAAGAAATTGCCTCCCCAGCCGTTGGGCGTGACGAGCATATCCGCGGCTCCCTGACCGTGTGCGTAGCTGGAGAAATCCGTGTCCTGGAAGAGCGTGGTCAGCACGGCGCCGGAAGTGAACAGGTAGCGGTCGGTGGCACCTAGGGAGTAACCGCTCTGGCCGTAATCCGAGGACGCCGTTTGCGGGACGAGCGAGTTGATGTCCGCAAACTGCCTTCGTGTCGGGAATAGCTTCAAGTTGGCTGAGACCAGGTGCTGAGGCGAGAGGATGTAGTAAAGGTCCGTAAAGGAATCGAACCCCTGCTTTTTGATCTCGTTGTGGGGGTAGGCGAGGCCGCGCACCGGCTGCTTATTCAAGTCATAGATGAAGTATTCGGAGAAGTTCAACTTGTTCTCCCACAACGGTCCGGTGAAAGTGAGGCGAGGTGAGTCGTCCTCGATGCCGATGATGTGCCCCCCCTTGATGCGAGGACTAGGGAGGAAATCGTTGAGTGCAAAGTCCCAGTGGTCCAAGGGGGCCTTTGTATGCACGCTGGTGAGGCCGCCGGAAAAGCGGCCATACTCGGCTCGGTAAGCAGTCTTGTAAACATTTACGGACTCGACCGCGTCAATGGGCACTTCGATGGAAAAACTCCCCGTAACCGGATCCACCGTCTCGGCGGAATCGACCAGCAGCATGCCCTGGTTCTCGAGCACGCCCTTGATACTGATTCGGCCGTCCGGCGTCCGAACTACGCCCGGAACAAGCGGCAATGCCGCCTTGAATTTTTGCTCAACCAGGGGGAGCTGTTGTAATTGCGGAGAGTTGAGCGTGGCAGGCGGAGCGGTGCTCCCTTGCACGAGTTTCGGGGCTTCGGCGGTTACTTGGATCTCTTTGCGCAGGATGACCTCTTGCGGCAATTCCACCTGCACGAAGGGCGGCTCCTCGCCTTCGGGCACCTCCAAATCTGGCTTCAGAATGGCCTGGTATCCGAAGGCAGCGCACCGCAAGGCGTATGTCCCAGGCAGGAGGCCAACGAAACTGAATCTTGCCCGCTCGTCGGCCGTTACGGTGATTCCCACGTCAGGGAGAAGGTTCCCGGAAAGCGTGCAACTCGCGCCGGGAATCGGCTTATTGTCCTGGGTTACCACTTCGCCTTTGAGGTCGCGAGCTTCGGGGCGGGCGCCAAGGGCGTTTGGGCCAATGGCCAGCGCGGCACAGAGCGTTGATAGAAGCAACCCGGGTCGTATTCTCTTATTCAAATGCACAATTAGGTTAGATGCTTGGCGGAGGCGAAGTTAACCCGCTATTGTACTCCCTTTCAAGCGCGACTGGCTATATCTCCTTGACCACTGCCCAAGGTCCACTTGACAGCCCAGGCCTGACTCACCGCGAAGGCCCGTTGCGTCCGCTCGATTTGCGCGCGTTTCCGGGAGGGCAGCCCAATATGCTGAGGTCTGCGGATCGAATTCTGCTCGCCAGACATGGAATCGAGAAACTGGGACCCAGGACCCCGAAACCGGAGTATCGAAACTCGAAGAGCGGTTCGAACCAGCCGCATCTTCCCAAGGTTCTCTCGGGTGCCTTCGCGCAAAATGTCACTTATGCCCCAGGGGCCAGCCTCTCACCCATGACCTCATGAACTCAGGAGGAGCCCAGCCACTCCATTTGGTGCGGCAGGTATACGGGTTGGTGTAGGTAATATTGTCTGTCTAGCTCCTTTCCAGCTTGAGTTCATCCGCGGCCTTCCAGCAATCTGTTGATATTAAAGGGGTTACATTTCTCGATAGGTGGACCCAATTTGGCCCTCACCGTGCTTCGACTCCTTATGTAAGTTATATCTCAAGGAGGTCTAGACCTTAACATGAAGAAACTGCTCACATTGCTGTTTGCTCTCGCCGTGGCGTTCTCGCTGAGCATGCCGGCATTCGCACAGGAAGCTGCCGGCGGTGAGGCGACCAAGACGGAGAAGAAGGAAGCCAAGAAGAAGGCCCCCAAGGCCAAGAAGGAAAAGAAGGAAAAGAAGACGAAGGAAGAGAAGAAGGAAGGCGGCACTCAGTAGCCGCTGTTTCCTTGCTTCCGCCTGGATCCTCCCTGCGGAGTCAGGGAGGAGCTTCCGGGCCCCATCCTTCGGCAGAGCCCCCGCCTCGTGCGGGGGTTTTGCTTTTCTGGGGGCTCGATTCGACTCTGCCCCCTTTTATATTGGCGGGGCGTTTCTGCAATTCGAGGATAGCGCAGGCCGTTTCCGCTGCCTTACACTTACTTCTTAGGGTTGGGGGGTCAACCGCCTTCACCTCAAGCGCTAAGCGCCTCTGACTCTCGGGAGCCACCCATCGCGCCTTCAGCGGCCGCTATACGCAAAGGCGTTGCTCTAGCGCCCTGATGGATCTGGCCGCGCGCGCTTCCGCCGCTGGATTGCATGAACCGAGCAGTAGTACAATGGAGTTGGTTCTTATGCCGCCTGACTCATCCAAATCGCGTCGTCCTCTGGAGCAGGAGTTGATCTCGCGAGGAGTCCGCATGACGCACCAGCGGAGGCTGCTGGTGCAAATAATGCAAAGTGCCGATCGGCATCTGGATGCCTTGGCGCTTTGGCAGCGAGCAAGCCAGAAAGATCCCACGCTCAACAAGGTCACCGTTTACCGGACCCTAGCCATGCTCAAGAAGCTCGGCCTGGTGGACGAGCTCGACCTCATGCATCTGGAAGGCGGCAAGCACTACTACGAGGCGAAAACGACTCGAGATCACATTCACCTCGCCTGCCTGAAGTGCGGGCGCATTCAGGAATTCGAGAGCCCACTGTTCGAGAAACTCAAGGGGCAAATCGAGCGCCTGCGGCGCTTTCGCATCGTCGTCGCCCGATTGGAAGCGGGCGGCTACTGCGACCGCTGCCAGAAGTAGCTGCCGCCCCGAACCTGGCACCCCCCTGATCTCGCCCTGAAATTTAGACCTTTGACTCCTGCGCGCCAGAACTGTGGGAGAGCCCGAAGAGCTTGTAGATGTTCTCGAAAAACCTTCGCTGATGCTGTTGCATCATTCGGGCGCGCGCGTCAGCATCCAGATCGTGACGGACCGCTTCGAGCTCGACCTTGCGTCGCGCCAGGATTTCGGAAAAGTGCTGTGTGAGCTCAGGCCGAGCGCGCAGGATGTCCTCAAAGGCCTGCCGGTCCAAGCGATAGCATTCCGAGTCCTCCAAAGCCTGCACCGTCGCCGACCGCGGCTCACCCGTGAGCAGGGACATTTCCCC
>Ga0187771_10001299_pt1 | contig 16518 bp, 10 predicted proteins | sample 0116_SJ02_MP15_1_FD_133139 | JGI IMG/M metagenome (GOLD analysis project Ga0187771, IMG submission 133139) | Tropical peat soil microbial communities from peatlands in Department of Meta, Colombia - 0116_SJ02_MP15_10_MG | ecosystem: Environmental > Terrestrial > Soil > Wetlands > Peat | place...
CTCGAACCAGCGTGCGTGTCCGCTGGCTTCCATCCCCACTCGCCGCGACATATCCGCTGTCGGAGCACATCGAGCAGAAAGCGATCGCGATGCTCGTACCTGCCGAAGTGAAAGAGCTGGCCACGGCCAAGGGGATGCCATGAGGCATACGTGTGAGCGCTGCAAATGCGCTTCCTGGAAGCACGCCCTCTGCTATACGCATTTCCGCGAAGCGCAAGGATTTGTCTTTGATGCATTACGCAAGGTGTTTGTGAAAACGAAATGACCACCGGCCACAATTCGCTGACAGCGATACCAGACTGTGCTATCGTGTCGCCCGAGGCGAATACCGGCGCCAGCAAGCTTCGAGAGGATTTCGAAGCTATGGCGAAACGGAGGTTTCAAAATCCAAGACCTGAACGTATAGGAAAATTCTGGTACTTGCGAATCAGAGAAGATGAGGTAATCGGTTCGGTAAGGACCAGGAGACTTAACCGAGTGAAACTCGCTCCCGCGACGATGCCGGAGCGAGAAGTAAAAAAAATCGCGGCTGAGACTTTGCGCCCCCTGAATCAGGGTCTCGTCACAGTCGGAAGCGCAGTCAATTTCAAAGAGTACATGGAAACGACCTACATCCCGACCGAACTGCCGCTGCTGGCTAAGACCACGCAGGACTCGTATCAAGGTATCATCGCGAAATATCTTGAGCCGAGTTTCAATTCTTCGTGTCTGCGCGATCTTACGCCCTTAGCTTTGCAGCGTTACTTTTCAGGACTCGCTGGACAGGGAACGGCATATCCCACAACTCTCAAAATCCGGGATGCACTTTCCTCAATCCTGCGGTCCGCAGTTCGGTATGGATTCCTTGTTTCGAATCCGATGCAAGATGTGCAGATGCCCCCGGACAAACGTGCTAGGCGCCCCAAGCCGCACATCTCACCTGAACAGTTCAATCACCTGATTGAGTTTATGGCAGAGCCATACGCGACGATGGTATACGTAGCGGTTTGGACCGGGCTCAGGGTAAGCGAACTGATCGGACTGAGGTGGCGGTGCATTCACTCCGACTCGATTACCATCGAGGAACGCTACACCCGCGGTGATTGGTCGGTTCCGAAGACTCAAGCGAGCGCGGCGACGATCGGCGTCGATGCCGGGGTCATCGCGCGACTTACAAAACTCAAGAGCCTCACCGTCGACATCCGGGCCGGGCGGGCGGTCCGTCATTACAAAGTTGTAAAGTCCGCCGAACCCGATGAGCTGGTTTTCCAGAGCGTGAAGGATGGAAAGCCGATGAGCGACGGGAACATCCTAAAGCGGCACATCAAGCCGGCAGCCCGGTCTATGGGACTGCCGTTTGTGAACTGGCGATGCTTGCGGACGTCGCATGCAACTTGGCTGGTTCAGGCGGGAGCCGACCCGAAATCGGTACAAGGCCAGATGCGGCACTCGCGCATCGCGACCACGATGGACATCTATGCTCAGATTGTGCCGCAGGCGCAGCGGCGAGCGATTGAGAAGCTGTCGGAGTTCGCGAGAGTTGCCGCCCCAAAGCTTGTCACACTCTTGTCAATAAATCGGGGTTTTCTGTGATTGAAAACGGAGCAAGGTCGAATCGAATCAGCCAGATGAGTCAGGCGGCCCTCATCGTTCGCAACGATGAGGTCGTCGGTTCGATCCCGACTAGCTCCACCATTTCTTCATTGACTTCTGGGCCGGGTTGTAGCCGCGGTTTTCCGGCCCTGCGCAAGTCTCTGGCCAAGCTCTCGGTTTCGGATACGGCGAGCAATCTTCTGCCTGCGCTGACGATTGAATCTCGCTTTATCACCATTGATTGCAGACATCGTGGAACCTCCCATCCAAGTGGAGCTATTGTATTGCTGTTCTTGCCTACGGCTCACCGTTAGTCGGCTGCGAAAGCAGCGACTGCAAATAGTGCTGCTGAAATCGGTGCACATTGACCTCCCAGCGCCCGGCAAAGCGTGAGCGATTGCCAATGGATTGATTTGTACGTTGCGTGTCACGCAGCCCGTCAAGGAGGGCCGAGTCCTGGGACATTAATAAGTCCCAGGCAGCCATGGCTGCCGCAATCGCACCTTTGTGGGTGCTTTCCGGAGCGACTCTGCCATCAAAGTAGAACTCTTGCCGATAGTTGTAGAGGTCGGCGCTGACCGGCAGAACGTAGTCGATGGAGAGCTGATCGGAGGTGGCAAAGATCCCGAGATTTGGAAATAACATGACGTAGCTCTGCCACTTTTCACCGCGCTCGAGCCATCGCGGCAGGGGCGGGCCCACGTAGTACTTGTACCCCGCCCCGTAGCTTCCACTAATCTGAGCCTGTGAGCCTAACAACCGGCCCTCGATCACGGGATCGTCCTTCCAGGTCAAAGGATCAATGCCCTTGAACACTTCGGGGTGCGCAAACTTTAAGTGATACTCTTCAAGGCTGATCTCGACATACTCCTTCCAGTTGCCCTTGATTTGATCCTGCTTGATGCTCCCGGGCTTGTGATGGTAGAGGGCTTCCCAGTCGCGATCACCGCCAAGGTGCGCCACGAGTGAAGCCAGGTATTCCTCGAGCGGGGGCGCCTGACCATCCAGGTTGACGAAGATCGTGTTGCACCATTGCCCGACGCGAACCGGGATCAGCCCCAGGCTCTCGCGCTCAAAGCCTTCGAGTTCGTGCTTGCCCACGCCGCCGAGGTAGGGCGTGCCGCGGAGTTGCCCGTCGAGACCGTACGTCCAATCGTGAAAGGGACACCGGATACTACGCAGGCCACTGGCGGGCTCGCATAACAGTTTCATCCCGCGATGGCGGCAGGTGTTGTAGAAAGCACGAATCTTTCGGTCCCTGTCGCGAAGCAGAATAAGATTGCGGCGTGCCACAGTGCTGAGCACCGCGTCCCCGTACTCCGGGATGTCCGATGCAACTCCCGCAGCAACCCAAGCCTGAGGAAAGAGGCGCTCGCATTCCGCGTCGAAGATTGCGGGATCGAAATAGACCTTTGCAGGCAGACCCGTTGCAGTCACCGTGGGCTGATCAAGCCCCTCCCTTACTCCGGGTCCAAGAAGGTTCTCTATATCCAGCCGCGTCATGCTCATGCGTACTTCCTTAGGGGAGAGAGCGAGGCCCGTCCATTCGACCCGGCAGTCACTGGCAACTTCTCAAGAAAACGCTCAAAACGACCCTCCAGTTCGCGGAAGAACTCTTCATCAGCAATAAAAGGCGGCGCTAATCCCAGCTCGATGTGCTGCGGTTGAACGTCATCGACCCACACGACGAGTCCCACCGCGCGGAGTAGCGCCTGAACCTGGAAGTGGAAGGCATGCGGATCTCCTGGCACGGCGCAAGGAATGCGGAGGCGCCCCATGGTTCCGAGAGTCGCCATGCGGGCGCCCTCGACACGCTCACAAATTCGGCTCAAAACTTGAGTGAGTTGACGCCCAACGGACTCAACTCCATGAGATGACAGTTCGCGACTTTCAATTTCGTCCAGTACTGCCAGCGCCACTTCACACGACAGGATGTGCCCTGTGTAGGTATGTCCGCCCAAGAATTTTCCATTCAAGGAAAGCGCATCTCGGACCGGACCGGTGACAAGCATCGCAAAGATCGGCATGAACCCGGCTCCCAGCACCTTCCCTGTCGCGACCACGTCAGGAGTGATGCCCCAGCGGTTCAGCGCTACTGCAGGACCTGTTCTCCACATTCCTTCGAGGACTTCATCCGAGACCAGCAGGATTCCGTAACGGTCGCAAATCGCTCGAATTTGTGGCCAGTATTCGTCGGGAACTGGCCCGCTTGATGTCGAGGGAACGCCCACGAACGCGGCAATCGTTTCCGGCCCTTCTTTCTGGATGAGAGTGTCGAGTGCGGACGCGCATTTGACCTCGCAGCCCGGATAGGCCAAACCGAAGGGGCAACTGAAACAATCCTGCGGCTCAATGTGCAGGAAGTTGGGAACGTCCTGGGCGCGAATGCTCTCGGCCCCACCGAGCGCTAGCGCCCCCCAGGTTAAACCATGGTAGGCGCCACGACGGCCGATGATTTTGGAGCGCTTGGCGGAGTCTCGCGTCCTGGCCACTTGCAACGCGCACCGCAGCGCCCCCTCCACCGCATCGGCGCCGCTTTGATAGAAGCATGTCGCAGCGAAGCCGGGCATAAGCTGGAGCAACCGGTCCGCCAGCCGCTTGGCCGCATCATTCTCGAAATGCTCCATGCTGGCGAAACTCAAACGGGTTGCCTGCTCTCGAAGAACACGCGCCACCCGCTCGGGCATGGTGTGGCCGAGAACACAGTTGTACGCGCCAGAACTTGCGTCGAGATACTGATTGCCACTGCTGTCGTAATAGTAGTAACCCTCCGCGCGCTGCACGAGTGGGTTTTCTCGACCAAAGATGGAATACAGAATCTTTTCTGGATTCGCCATGCGTGTCTCCGGTCAGCCTCCTAGTTTGAAGGGGTGCGCTCGCCATTGCCCACGACGAGGGTATATCCGATCGCGAAAGCATTGCCAGCGGCGCTCGATGTCCAGTTCGCCAGGGCGGAGAGGAATCTTGATGAGCGACGCCAGGGAAAGTCCGCGCTCCACCTCCGCCAGGTGTGACTCGCCGAACGCGGCCAGGAAATCGCGCTTGGCCGTGCACAGGTCAGGCCGGCTCGCGGTAAGTTCCAGGAAATGGCCGATCATCTCATGAGCTGGACGCTTGAGGGCTCTCGCTTCGCGCCAGAGTGCGGCAGCCTCCGCAAAGTCGCCCGCATGGTACGCGAGTCCGGCGATTAGGCTCATCAGCGACACACCTCGGTACTCTGGGGCCGCAGCTGCACTGCCATGAGCTGGCGCGACCGGCCAGCCGAAGTAATCGCATACGTCCTCGTCCTGCGGATAGCCGAGAAATGGATTGGCCAGCAGTGAACGGAGTGTCCTCCACCCGCCAAAGTCTCCCGCCTTACATTGGTCCAGAATGGGCAAGTAGTCGTGCAGCCAACGATCTCGCGTGATGGCGGCAAGCGCATCGGCGTTTTCCTTGGGGCTCAGCAAACCGTCATGCGCGACGAACAAGTTCTCAGAAAGCACGCTCACGTACACGTGAAAAGCGGGAACGCCGAGGATCGAGCAATCCCGCGCATAGACTTCCGATCCAAATCCCCGACAGGCTGCTATTCCCCGCCGCAGCAGTTCGAAATTGTCCGTGAGGCGCGCGCAGAAGACATCTTTATAATGATCTGAATATCCCTGCGAGAAGTCGACCTGCGCGACACTTCCTCCCCAACCAACCGTAAATCCCGACCGGGCCCATGCCCGGATAATCTCGGTCGAGTCGGATCCGAGTGGCCAACCCACCAGGCGGTCGTGATAGTACTCGTCAGACAACATCTCGCGAAAGCAGTGCTCCACCGCGTCTTCCAGACTGTGGCTGCCGGCCACCCCGAGGGACATCACGTCAGTCGCGGGATTGAGAAGAAGTACGCCCACTACCGGCAAACGACCGCCCAGACTCATGTCGAGGTAGAGCGTCTCGTAGCCTTCAGTCTTGAGAAATGTCGCGATCCGCCCCGCACGCATATTGGAGAAGACATTCGGGTTGATCAGAGGGAAGCTTTCGCTTCGTAAGGCAAACTTTCCGAGCACATAGCGCTCGAAGATCTCGAGAAGGCCGGTGACAATTGCCTCGCAGGGTTCGCAGCCGGCGGCTCCGCCGTTATTCCGCCCGGAAACTTCCAAGCCAATCTCCCGCGGAAACAGAATCCGGTCTTCAGGGTTGGCCACATTCACGTAGGCATGAACTCGGTGACGGTCCGCCGGGGATCTCGCCTCGATCGTGCGCCTCACACCGCTCCCGGGCGGGAGGGTCTCGGCGCAATCTTCAGTGCTGGGGAGATCCTCGTCCCACAATGACGTGATCTCTCGCCGGCAAGACAACCAGTCTGGGTACCAGATGTCGCAGGACACGTTTTCGATCATTTCGCCGTACGCGCCTGTCAAGCACGCGGCAGAATCCGGTGAGCCACCGATATGACTTCCTGAGGCATGGCCCCACCAGGGTGACGAGAAAACCGGGTCCCGAAGCTGCACGCTATAAATCGCCTGCTCCGCCAGGCCTCTACTGGCCCACTCCTCCATCGGACAGAGATCCAGCTTCGTTGCAACGCTTCTAAGCATCCGCAAAACGTCGTTCGTCGAATTCCTTCTAATGGTCATGCCAGCAAGCCTCTGGGACTAGAGGAAAGGTCAACTGACTCCATCGCTGCGTGGCAAAGGAAGGTCGTTAGCAAGGTCACGGCTTCGAGGTCAGAGGTGCGCGCACACTTTTCCGCTCCGTGCATGACCTTTAGCGGGGCCCGTTTGCTGCCATTTCCATTGCCCTGTGGCGAGAGCGTATCAAGGTAGGGGCCGAGGACAGCAGCCGGATCGTCTGGATGATCAGCGCAATACTTCGCGAGGCGTTTGCGCCAGGCGGTGCCCGAAATTACCTCCAACGCGTACCCAAGACGTTGGGCTGCTGCCACGACAGTTGCGGGCGAGACCGTGAGCTCGTGATCCAGCAGGTGGAATGCCCTGTGGAGCGAGGTCCGATCCCGCGAGAGAGCGAAAATGGAGTCGACAATCCAATCAACGGGTGTCCAGCAGAACTCGTTTGCATCTTCAGGAATGCTTCGGATCTTGAGAACGGTTTGGAGGTATAGCTCGAACCATCCTGATGGGTTTGCGCTTCCGCTGCCGCTATGCGGCCCGACGTAGCCAGTGCGGTAGATGCACACTGGGATACCACGAGCGTCGGCTTTGGCCACAAGTTGATCAGCCACCCACTTGCTGGACGTGTACGGTTCTACATGAAGCGGCGGCTCGTCGCAAAGCAGCGCGTTGCTCCCTGCTCGCTCATCCACAATGTCGACCGACGACACAAAGTGAACCGCCTTGCTCGCGCCGCTGCTCGCAAGGCGCAGAACCTCGAGCGTGCCCTTCACGTTCGCGGCCCGCAACAAATCGTACGAAGCCACATGGTTCACCATCGCACCCAGGTGGTAAATGGCAGCTACCCGGTCGGAAAGCAGCGACCAGACGTCGGACGACAGGCCAAATCCTGGAAGGGTCAAATCACCCACGATGACATTGAGCCGATCCTCCGCGACCTTAGCGCCCGTAAGTTGCAGGGCTGCGCGCATCCTTCGGCCTGCCAAATCGTGACTGGGAGCGCGAACCAGACAATGAATCCGCGCGTCCGTCCGCTCGAGCAGGGCGAGCAGGAGATACCGCCCAACAAAGCCGGTGGCGCCGGTGAGCAGCACATCGCCATTCGCTGTTGCTCCCCCTTCAGCCGCGGCGATTTCCAGCGGCAGGGCGGCATCTTCCAGGAGAGTCCCACGGGTAGGCCGTTTCACGCAGTGCTTCCCCGTCTGCCCAGAGGAAGCGAACGCTGCCATGAGTTCCACGGTTGGCAAGTCGAAAACCGAGGCAAGTGACAGATTCACTTCGAAGGCTGCGCGTACTTCGGCGATAAGACGAGCGGCTAACAGAGAATGTCCCCCCAGTTCCAGGAAGTGTTCGTGCATGCCGACACGATCCACTCCGAGTACGCTGGCCCAAATCTTCGCCATCTTCTGTTCGATCTCGTTGCGTGGAGCTACGTAATCGCTGCCGGGAAGTGCGTGCCCTGGATCGGCAAGAGCCTTGCGATCTACCTTTCCGGCAGGGGTCATCGGCCAGCGCTCCAAGGGGACGATCACGGCAGGCACCATGTGTGCCGGCAGTTGCTGACGGAGGTGCTTCCGCATTCTCTGCAAGAAAGTATGCGACCCGCCAGACCCGTTTCCGGTGACAGCTCCGAGCACATAGCCGATGAAACGGGGGTTCACCGACCGCTCACCGGCGAGGAGCACAATCGCATCGCTCACCCCGGGAAGCCGGCGCAAAGCGTCTTCTATCTCACCGAGTTCGACCCGATGGCCACGAATTTTAACCTGGTGATCGACTCGCCCCAGAAATTCGATTTCGCCATTCTCCAGGTACCGGCCCAGATCGCCAGTCTTGTACATTCGCGCGCCGGCTTCGGACATGAAAGGGTCAGCCACGAACTTCTTCTCGGTCAACTCCGGCTGATTCAAATACCCTCGTGCGACGGCGACACCACCGATCACGATCTCTCCGACAATCCCCACAGGAACCAGTTTGGCTTCCGGGCTCAGAAGGTAGATTCGTGTGTTCCCCAGCGGAACACCAATGGACACCGGCTTCGCTGGGTAGCAGCGATGGTACGTAACCTGCGACGCGGACTCCGTCGGCCCGTATTGGTTGAAAATGGCGCAGTGCGGCAACGACGTGGAAGCGTGCTCAAGCAAGGTTGAGGTCAGTGCCTCGCCGCTCGAGATCAGGGCATTCAGTGATCGCGCCTTCCGCGTTCCACGGTCAACTTCTTCCAGAACGGCGCGCAGCAACGACGGTACCAGTTCTACGGTTGTGACCTGGTGCTGATCAATCGAACAGAGGATATCCGATGGGTCTGCCGCATCCTTATTTAGCACAACGCAGGCGCCCCAGCATAACGGCCCGAGCAGTTGCCAGACTGCCGTGTCGGAGCCGAACGAAGCAAGGCTAAGAAAACGGTCAGTCGGCTGCATGGGGTGAACGCACTGGGTAGCCGCAAAAGTGTTGTGCACAGAGCGATGCTCCACCATCACACCCTTGGGTCGGCCGGTGGAACCCGAGGTGTAAATGACGTAAGCGAGATGATCTGGCGCCACTGGCGCTGCCGCGTCATCCGTCGGCAAACCCTGCAACGCGGAATGCAGGATCGATGAGTCGAGAAGGAGATGCCGCAAGCTGCCGGTGCCAAATCGCCCAGCCAGGGATTCCTGCGTCATCAATAGGTGAATCCCCGCATCTTCGAGCATGAAGGCGATACGCTCAGCGGGATACATGGGGTCTATGGACACGAACACTCCGCCCGCCTTCATGACCGCCAGCATGCTGACAATCATGTCTACCCCGCGATCGAGGCAGATCCCTACAGGCACTTCCGGCTTGATTCCCTGCGTTGCAATGTACCGAGCCAACCGGTTCGCCTGTGCGTTCACCTCGGAGTAACTGAGACGTTCGCCACCCGGACCGATAATTGCCACAGCGTCGCGTCTCCGCTGCACCTGCTCTTCAATGAGTTGGTGGACGCATCGGCCGGTTTGATATTCAACGCGGGTTGCGTTCCACTCGTCGAGAATGACATGTCGCTCCCCAGCCGTGACCATTTCCAGTTCGAAGACCGACCTATCGGGGTGGCCAAGCATTTCTCCGAGCAAGTTTTCATAGTGCCTGACGGACCGGGCCACCATCGATTCTTCAAACAGCGCGAAATCATATTCAATGATCCCCTCGAAACGCCCTGCATTCTGCCAGAGCATCCATGCCTGATCGACGTTAGGCGTCATGGGCGATGTTTCGGGGATTGCGCTGCTATGAGCCTGAAAGCTGATGTCGAACAGTCGCCCGCCGGGGCGCAGTGCTGAACCCAATTCCGCAAAAGGGATATGGGAGTATTTCCGGGCTTCTTCCCAGCCTTGCGTTAGCTGACCGATGAGTTGATCGCACGTAGACCGGCTCGAAAGCTCGGTGCGGAGCGCCACGATTCTGGAAATTGAGGACTCCGCGGTTCCCGATGGCTGCGCTTCGATGTCCCCGATGAAGCACCCTACGCAAAGATCACGAAGACCCGTATAGCGGGCGAGCAGTGCATAAAATGCGGCGAGCAGTACGGCGAATTCCGGCACGTTATAGGTGTTTGCGAATGCTCTTACAAGGGCGGTTAATTCCTTACTTATCGTGAATGCGAGCCGCATTCGCTCTCTGCCAGCCACTTTCGAAGGCTTCCGGCAGCTCGGGAGCTGGAGGTTGGGAACGTCGCGCAGTTTCTGCTTCCAATAGGCAAGACATCGTTCGCGGCCTTCAGGCCGGACGGTTAACGGCGCTGCGGGGTGCGGGCGGTCCTCTCGAAGATCGGCAATCAGCGCCAACTGGTCCCTGGGAAGCAGTCCATCGAGCGCACCAAAATCGGTCGCCCGCTCGAAGTCTGGATGATTGTGATACTCCCCGAGCCTCGCCAGGTCTCGGAGGGAATATGGTCGCGTCTCCGCCATCGCAACAGGCTCTGTCTTGTATGCGCCACAGACAATTCGATCCAGGTGCTCCTCGAAGATCGCGTGCCCGAGTAACGCGCAGATCGTGACGATCTCGTGCAAGCGGGACCGAGGCGTGATCGCGAACCGCTTGATCGCAAGGATTTCCCCCCCATCGATCTCTGCGTTCAGTTTGAATAGTGTGACGCCATACTCTTTACTCCCGTCCAGAATGGCGAACATGGCCGCGACCACCGGGTTTCCCCGCTGAAAAGGAAGAATGCCGCTATGCACTCCAAAAAAGGCGACGCCTGCGGAATCAAGCAACCGCGGTTTGAGAATCAGAGCGTTGTCGATGGAAAAGCCGATCCCGTCGCTGCAAACGGAACGGATCCGTTCCGGGGATTCATTCAGGCCGTCGGCAAGTTCGAACCGCAGGCCATGCCGACGGCAAAATAACGCGGTGCGTTCGGAATTCCCGAACACGCGATCGATTTGATGCCCTCGGTTTAACGCGCTGCTTACCGCTTGCTGGAGGAGCGCACCATCTCCCACGAAGATCATTTGCGTCACCAGGAACTACAAAGATGTGAGTCGAATCCCCGCTTGGGCAGAGTTGCGTTACCGCGTTTTACGGGCTCCGCCAAAAAGGCGGAGTCGGGTGGAGGTATGATACTCGGGTAGAATTCCGGGTAGCAAGTCTCGCGTCCAACGGTACAGGTTCTCTTGTCAAATCAAATCGTTAGCTCCGGGTGCGCTCTGGCCGCTGCGGTTTGCTGGGGTGGCAGCGATTTCAGCGGCGGTGTCAGCGCCAAGGCAGCTAATGCGGCAACCGTCGTCATCGTCGCGCAAGCCGCCGGACTTCTTTGCTTACTCACACTCGCGGCGGCCAGCCGCGAACCGATTCCGTCATCAACTGCCTTGCTGTGGGGAGCCGCTGCTGGGGTTGGCGTCGGCATCGGATTGCTGTGTTTTTATCGCTCACTCGCCATCGGAGTGATGGGCATCAACGCACCGGTCGCGGTGCTCGTAACCAGCACCCTGACCGTCCTGTTCGGCATTTGGCACGAAGGCATGCCGACACCGCTTCAGGTCGCCGGATTCATCCTCGCGTTGGTCGCTGTCTCCCTCTTGACTTTCTCCGCGGGCAAAACTTCGGGACTCTTATTGGCGGTTGGCGGCGGCGTAGGATTTAGCGTGTATCTGATCTGCAGCAAACAAGCCAGCGCCGAAGCGGTTTATTGGCCGCTGGTAGCCGCTCGGGTTGCTTCCATTGTGTTACTGCTCGCGATTCTGCTCGCCACTGGCAGGGACTGGAAACCGCTCGCCAACCGGTCTTACATGATCACAGCCGGGGTCCTTGACGCACTGGCCAACGGCCTTTTCGTATTCGCCGTGCGCAGCGGACGCCTCGACGTTGCCACCATCCTCTCTGGCCTCTACCCGGCTGTAACCGTTATATGCGCGCGCTTCATCCTGAATGAACGCGTTTCCCGGCCGCAGCGGGCCGGAATTGCGGTTGCATTAATCGCCGTTCCGATGATTACGGCTCACTAGCCCAAGCGAATGATGTCCTTCCGACCGTCCCCAAAACCTCTCGGGATTCGCTGCGTAGCGCCCCATCACGTTGACTGACCAGCAGCCTTGTCCCTAGAATTTGGGCGTGCCACAAGGCATACCGCCGTTGCAAAGATTTGCCAGATACCTGACAACTTCTTAAGTTTGCCAGTGTCGCTGCGCTCTGAACCGAACCAAGCCGGTCGCGAGTTGACCTCAAGCGAGAAACGTCAGGAGGAACCGATGAGTGACGAAAAGGACCAGGAAAAGGCAGGCAAAGACCGCCAACTAGGGATGTACCGCGCGATTACGCGCCGCGACTTCGTGAACGGAGTCGCAGTCGCCATCGGAGCTTTGGGAATACCGGACTTCGCAACGGCACTGGGAGGGATTGGCGCCAGCGGTGCAAGCCAGGAGTTCGCGCCCGAGCTAGCGCCCGACTACTATCCCCCGGCATTGATGGGGATTCGCGGCAATCATGAAGGCACGTACACCTACGCTCACAAGCTGCGCGATGGAGATTTCTGGGAAGGCGAGGGAAAGCCCGTGCCGACGGGTGAAAAGTACGATCTCGTGGTGGTGGGTGCCGGAATCAGCGGCCTGGCTGCGGCATATTTTTATCGCAAAAACGTCGATCCGCAAGCACGCGTTTTGCTTTTGGACAATCATGACGACTTTGGCGGGCACGCCAAGCGCAATGAATTTGAGGCCGGTGGACGCAAGGTACTGTGCTATGGCGGAACTCAATCGATGGAAAGTCCATCCATCTACAGTCCCGTCGCGAAAAACCTGTTGCAGGAATTAGGGATTGACCTGCATAAGTTCTACAAGTACTACGACCAGAATCTGTATCCCGCGATGAAGCTGGAGACAGGCGTGTTCTTCGACAAAGAGACCTTCGGCGAAGACCGTATGGTCGTGGGAAGAAATTCGATGCCCTGGCCGGAATTCATTGCAAAAACACCTCTGTCGGATATAGCCAAGCGTGACCTCACGCGGCTCTACACCGAAAAAGTCGACTACCTGCCGGGCCTGTCCGTCGAGCAAAAACGCAAGAAACTTCTCAAGATCAGCTATTCCGATTTCCTGACTCAGATGGTGAAGGTGCATCCGGATGTGCTGCCCTTCTTCCAAAAGAAATCGCACGATCTCTTCTGTGTTGGCATCGAGGCCGTGCCGGCTTTGTTCTGCTACGAGGAGGGCGACGACTACGACGAATATGGCTACCCAGGCTTTGAGGGCATGAATCTCGGTGGAAGCCAGGGACGCGGAAATGAAGAGAAACCCGATCCTTACATTTTTCATTTTCCCGACGGCAATGCTTCCATCGCGCGCATGCTGGTTCGCGCAATGATTCCGGGGACAATTCCGGGACACACGATGGAAGACATCGTGACCGCGAAAGTGGACTACAGCAAGCTCGACGTAGAAAGCTCGTCGGTCAAGGTACGTGTTCGCTTGAATAGCACCGTGGCACAAGTGCGTCATATCGGCGACCCGAAGACGGCGCAGGAAGTCGAAGTCGCTTATATGCGGGGTGACAAGCTGCATTCGATCATTGCGAAGAGGTGTGTGCTGGCTTGCTACAACTGCATGATTCCGTATATCTGCCCGGAATTGCCGGAGAAGCAGCGGGATGCGCTGGGGATTTTGGTAAAAACACCGATGCTCTATACTCACGTGGCCATCCGCAATTGGACCTCGTTCCAAAAGTTGGGCATCTTCCAGATCGACGCACCAGGCAGCTACCATAACTACATTTCGCTGGATTTTCCGGTAAGCATGGGTGACTACAAGTTCCCGAGCCGGCCGGAGGATCCCGCGGTGCTGTTCATGTTGCGGACTCCGTGCAAACCAGGTTTGCCGGCACGCGACCAGCATCGCGCCGGGCGATGGGAATTGATGAATACCTCATTTTCGGACTATGAACGCAACATCCGCGAACAACTGGGGCGCATGTTAGCCGCCGGAGGATTTGATCCCGCGCGGGATATCGAAGGCATCACTGTCAACCGCTGGGCCCATGGTTATGCCTTTCATGACAACCCGCTGTTTGATCCTGACTGGTCCGAGGATCAAAAGCCTTGGGTGGTAGGAAGGAAACCGTTTGGCCGGATCACCATTGCCAACTCCGATGCGGGGGGCGAAGCCTATACCGACGCTGCGATTGACCAGGCTTACCGCGCGGTCCAGGAAATTGCGGCACAACGCAGTTAAGGTTCCCTGGGGCAAACATCCAGGCTGCCTTGGCATCATTGAGAAACTCTCCCCGCTGAACCATAACTCCACCGCCTGACACTGGAGATTGCCCCCAAGCGGATCGCAGTTGGCGCCGGCGGACTAATAATCCAGAACCTCGTAGAACTCCACCCAGGTGTCTTCCATGTATTGCTTCTGTTGCTCGTAGAGACGAGTGTGATCGGCACTGTTCTCGATGAACCGAAGGGCCTCTTCGGCCTCAGCCAGGTTGCGGAAGCGGCACTGCCAAATAAGAGTGTTTCCGGGTTCCCGGCTCGCCAGCGGCGTCATACGTTCTCCTTTGAGGAGAATGCCCTGGTACTCGAGCTCCGCAAACTGTTTTTCTAATTTCATAAATTCGATCTTTTTGCCAGTTTGAAACCGCTGAATAATTCTCATGATGATCGCCACGATATTCACCTCTCAAACAAGTTCAGTCTGATTGCTCGCTTAGTCGTCCTCAGGAACGTCAAATGTAACCAGCTCGGCTTTGAAACCGTGAGTCTTCACCGCCCCATAGGCAATTCCCAGAGCCATCCAGAGGCTGCCCGCGACCTTGGCTGGCCAGCTCAAGTTCAACCAGAGCAGCAGGCACACGACAAAACCCGCGATTGGGCTGCAGAAGCCTGACCAGGATTTTTGCGGCGCGCGCAAGTGATACCTGACAAAAGCCGAAGCATTCACACCCATGAAGGCGAGCAGTGCGCCAAAGTTCAGCAACTCTGCGGCCCGCTCGAACGACAGAATGTAAGCACCGGTTAACGCCAGTGCCCCGACAAAGAGGACATTGTTGCGCGGGATTCGCCGCTTTGGCTCGATGGCTCCAAAGAAGGATTTCGGGATGGCGTTGCCGCGGCCCATGCCGTACAGCAGTCGGGCTGCGCCGAGTTGTGAGCCCATCCCGGAACCGACAGTGGCCACAAGCAAAGTGACGTTGATCAGTGCGAAAAGCCACCGCCCGCCGGCCCGGCCCGCGACAGCAACGTAGGCGGTATCCACGTCAGGAAACTTCCATCCCGGCCATACCAGCTGCGCTGCGTAAACTTCGACCGAAGCGAGAAACCCGGTGATCAGGCAGACCAGGACGGTTGCCAGCAGAATGTTGCGTCTGGGATTCTCAGCTTCCTCCGATAATGTGGAGATGCCGTCGAATCCTATATAGGTAAGAACCGCCAGTGATGTGCCGCTGAGAACTGCGTGAGCGGAGAACGTGTGCGGATCGAAGAACGGGCGAGTGAAGAACGCTAACCCGTCGTGAGGAGCGCTCAACACATAACGAGCCGCTTCCACCAGGAAGATTACAATCACGACGCCCATTCCCGCCGCCAGGCTCTCGTTAATTCTGGCCGAGGCGCGGATCCCAAACAGATTCAGCCCGGAGAACAGGAGGGCGAAGCAGAGCACCCATACCGGATACGGTATCTGCGGCGCGAAATTCATGGCGAACTTGCTGCAGAGAATCGTGCAAACGATAGGATTGATCATATAATCCATCGCCATGCTCCAGCCGGTGACATAGCCGAGTGCGGGATGAATTTCACGGCCCACGTAGGTGAATGCGGAACCCGCGCTAGGGTAGGCGCGGGCCATGCGTCCGTAGCTGATCGCTGTGAACAGCATGGCCACCATGGCTATCAGCACTGTGGTCACAGCATGGCCGTGCGCTCGTTGAGTCATGACGCCGTACACGGGCATGGGAGCGGTCGGCTGAATAACAATCATGCCGTAAAGAATCAGGTCCCAAAGGCCGAGCGCGCGGCGCAGTTTCGGGGCTTGAGCGGCTGAGGTAGCTGGTGTCGTAGACATGCTGCGGATTCTGCAAACCAACAGGGAGCTATAGATCGCTAACGCGGGCCAGTGTAGCGTACTCGTGGCTCAGACAAACGAATTTTCTGTAAAACGCTAACGATAGCAAGCCAAGTCGACCCGCTAAGAAAAATTTGACAGGCCCTAAAGAAGCTCGAACGACTTGCCTTGTACCACCTCCCTTCAGCTATAAAGGATGCGGGCGTGCGCTGGCAAAGATCCCGCACAGCGGGCCACTTCCGCCGAGGCTTAGGAGGCAGAATGAAGAGTTGCGCTCGTCGTTTTTTTGTTTTGGCGACCGGGGCAGCAGCAAGCGTCCTACTCGCGGGATACTTTTTGTGTCAATCCTCAGCGGCCGTGGCTCAAACGCAAACCAGCGACGAGCAGGCATTGAAGGCATTCGCGGCCATGCGGCCGATCGATGTCCACGTGCATGTATTCAAGACTGATCCCCGATTTCAGGCATTGCTCGAAGGCTTGAATTTGAAGCTCCTCAACATTCTGGTGGTGGATGACACCTTGTCCTATCGTAAGCAGCTGGAGCCTCAGATCAAAGATGCTTTGGCCCTGCTAAGCTCAAGCCGCGGTCACATTGCCCTGTGCACAACCTTTGATCCTTACAAATTCAACGATCCGAATTTCGATGCGGAAACCATCAAGCAAATCGATCAGGACTTTAAGAACGGCGTGGTCGCCGTAAAGATCTGGAAGAACATTGGCATGGAAATCAAGGATCGCGATGGTAAGTTCATCATGCCGGACGATCCCAAGTTCGCGGCGATCTACAACGACATTGCCCACCATGGCAAGACGCTCATGTCGCACCTTGC